>Ga0210040_10003381_pt1 | contig 21610 bp, 19 predicted proteins | sample CryGeyCG12114_NA_FD_185462 | JGI IMG/M metagenome (GOLD analysis project Ga0210040, IMG submission 185462) | Groundwater microbial communities from aquifer - Crystal Geyser CG19_WC_8/21/14_NA (SPAdes) (version 2) | ecosystem: Environmental > Aquatic > Deep subsurface > Groundwater | place: USA...
TCTATCGAATGGCGTCTTCAGTTTTTCCAAATTCGTATGCACTCATGTCGAAAAATTGATCTGAAAAAAAGTTGACTCCCATAAGGCCCTGTATAATGTTTTTCAAACAGCGGCGGCTACGCCCGCCGTATAGCCGATTTTTCAAAAATTCAAAGTAGATTCCTATACAACTTTTTACGCTCTACAAAATGGCTATCTCAGTTTAAAACTTTTTTTTTCAATGTTAAGCTGATACAGTCCTTTCTTTACTTTACCATAGATAACCTATATAATCTTCAGTTCACAGCTAATAACAACCGGATCCCGGTTCTGTGCTGCCGTTATATTTGATATTTTAATCCATAAAATAAGGTTGTCCACCTTTAGCACGTCTTCTAGTGAGAATCTCTACACCAGTATCAGTGACTAAAAATGTTTCTTCAAACTGCGCCGACAATTTTCCATCCTGGGTTACTGCAGTCCAATCGTCCGGCCATTGTTCATCCCGCCATGTGCTCTCATTGATCATTGGTTCGATCGTAAATGAATGTCCAGGTTTCATAACACCAATCGCTTTGTTTTCTGCAAGTAAAAAGTTAAAACTCGTAATCATCCCCGTCATCCCGGTTGGCAAGCAAGATAGCTTAATGAATGCTTTGGTACTCACTGGCATAATGAGGTATACTGGGAGCAGTATGAAATAGCCGATGAATTCCATGGCCACAGTAACTCCGTACTACAGAAAATCCTTGGGATTGAGCATGCTTTTGAATTACATTTCCTACATCTCGGTATTTTGTTCCCGGTTTTACTATTGCGGAAATACAAAAAATTATGAGCAATGAGCAAATAATAATACTGACCAAAGAAACAAACATATGGATTACACCTTACTTTCTTCAATAGATTTTTGTAAACATTCCCACGTAGTTTTGACTAACTTCTTTGCCTCGGGTGAAACTTCCCCAATCAAAAAAGTCTCATTGAGATCTCCATGATATCCGCCATGATACACAGTGACATCCACATTGCAAATATCACCATTCACCAATGGTCTCATATCTGGGATCCCATGGCAAATCACTTCGTTCACAGACGTACAACAAGATTTGGGGAAACAGTAGTAGTTCAGTGGAGACGGGTAACAATCTCTCTCAATACACGCTTCATGGACTACAGCATCCACTTCTTCAGTTGTGACACCAACTCCTATCACTTTGGCTGCTTCATCTAAGACTTCCCGTGCAAGCTGCACAGTTAAAAATAAGATAATCGAAAAATATATACTAGACATGTAAATGTAATCACAAATCCAGTCAAAAAGGGGGCTTACTTTGCATGCAACCCGCAGACCTTCAATTTCCTCGTCAGATAGAATTTTAATATTTGAAGTCCCCCTCATTGCAAGCTCACTTAAAGGGCGCCCATCATCCCGTTCAGCGTAGTCAGGGTGTTGAATCGTTGAAGGTACATTACGTTTCGGAGTGACCGGGAATGGACGAAGCTTACCACTGAATCTAAAATAAGGCCAAGGATTGTAGCCATTGCCATCAACTTGCCCATTCATCCCCTTGCTGTCGCCACCACTCTTTGCTGACTTGTGTAAAGCCTTGTGAGTCGCCCATGAATTCTTGAAACATTCCTAAAAATAAACGGTACAAGAATTTTTGTTATATAGTTTCAGAAGTTTTGATTATAGACGTTCTTCTTCAGTTTATAGCGATTCTTACTTGATTACAAAAAAATGATCCTTCGATTCCCAATTTGATACACGTAGGACACTGCAAATTAGCTTCTTCGCTACAGTTCGGCGTTTCACAAGTTCGTTTTGACATAATGTTGCTTATTTTTCCTCGATGATTTAAACAAGTAGTAGTTTCCAATTTTCCACCGGAAATATTTTACACAAAGAATTCAACAGAAAATATAGGAAAAAAGACACTAAATGAAATTCCCAAGCAAGCGGCTACACGCTATTCACAAAGAAATTATTAACAGGTAATATTTTCTTAATTTCTTCAGTCTCAAAAAATTTCGGCAACATGTGTGCTCCTATCCGATCTATCCTGTTAATCCTATGCTGTGGTTTCTTTCCCTCAAGACTGAAATATTTCATAGCTCCAGTACTTTTCCACAAAAAATGTTCTCTATGGTATCCATATTCATCATGTATAGAAATTTTTAGTTTACTTTTTCAATGAACATTATCAATTTTTGCATGCATGAATGAAAAATAATGAAACACATAGCCAAATTAAAATTGTATTCAATTTTTTTTGGGAGTATACCTTAAAATCGGACATTAAAATTAGCATTGCCATTACAAATCATCATTAAAAAAGCAAAATACATACAAAATAGAAATATCCAAAAGAAAATCTTTTTCTTTTTGAAATACATTATGCCACGGCAGTCATTGTCGCGGCCCCTAAATCCAGAATTTGTAGATACTCGCTGCCACCATCCATTAGTCGAAAGTTGCATTCCTGCGAAAGAAATACAGGAATTTGCATGAAATGAACACGAAGAGGCGAAATTATTAATATGATCATGATTTAAGAAATCTAAAAAAATTATTACCGAAATTTTCATGAAAATCTTCGACTTTTGAGTATCTGTAATTTCATTATGCTTCAGAATGTAATTGAAAAACTGATCCATCAGTTTGGCGGCCGGAAATCCATGCTTGCATATCTCTTCAACGTAACCATCAACTTTGTCGTAGTTTCCTGTCTGTGCAGCTTCCAGCAATTTTTTAATCCACTTTTTAGGAATAACCTGAGAAAGTTAACATCATCGGTATAGAAAGCATTAAAAAATGTACACAAAATAAAATAATTGGATTAATACCCCACAAATTTCTTCCACATCAGTCTCACTTAAAACATGATCTCCTCCTTTAAGCCGATAGCACGATTGCAAACTCGTAATCGCTCTTCGCAAATCGCCTTCTGTGTTGTCTATTAGCTTGTCTAGTACACCATCATTCTCAATGGCTACATTTTCCTTTTCGCAAATTAGTTTAAGACGTTTCATAATGAGGTCATCCTCTGTATAAACATCATTCAGCATAAAAAACCTAATATGCTAAAAAAAAGTTTAAACTGTTAGACAAGCCCTCACTCAATGGTTTAAATCTGAATTTAGAACAACGGGATGTAATTGGCGGAATGATCCTTGAAAGATAATTACAGAGCAAACAAAATCTGGTGGATTTTGTTTCCTTCTCCATAGTACGCCGCAGAGCAGATTGTGCTGCAACAGTCATTGCGTCTGCTTCGTCCAATATAATTAATTTGAATGTAGGGCATGGCGTTCCACTGAGAGTAAAAAAATCATCCTAATCTTAGTTTACATTTACATTGGTTAATGACATTGCATAAGAATTCAATCTAAATAATCTTACTCAGCCCGAGTGCCGGACACAGACTGCTGGGAAAACTTTTTAATTTTTTCTCGTACAACATTTATTCCACGCTCATCTGACGCATTCAACTCCAAAATCCTGTTGAATAATCATATTTCTTACATAGCATACTGCAACTTGTACAGGTGACAGGTTGTTACTTTTCGATACTTTTAAAACAAGATACACAAATACCTATCCTTGTAGGTATCTCCAAACAGTTGTCGGGATGCCGCGAGAATTGTACTGGTTTTTCCTGTACCAGGAGGCCCGTAAAATAGGAGATTCGGAAGATCAGCACCCTACATAGAATGCAGAATGCATACTGTTAGGCTGACAGTCCTTTTTTAATTGAAACAAAATGGACATTGGACAATATCTTATACAAAATATACCTGAAGTATTTTTGTCAAAACTGATACAACTTCCTCTTGTTGGACTACATCATCAATACTCCTTGGGCGACTATATCAGAAAAAAGAGTTTTTGTGAGATTAGCAGATTAGCTGCTACATTACATCAAAAGCAACACTCACACAAAATGACTGCTGATCACACAGAAAAGTTTCACTTACTATTTTTCAACCCAAGGAACTGGCCATGAGCGTTTCTTTGAAGAAGTTCCTGGTTGGGCATCCCCGCTGTCCCCGGATTTATTGGAGATATCACTTTTTCCTAATTTGCCTGTTTTCAAAAACGCATCCATTTCGAGTTACAGCAGCGGTTCTAAATAATGAGCATAACAAATCAGTTTGTAATCTTGTGACGCAGGAACTATATTCAACAGCTACTGTCAGAGAAAAATGTTCTACTCACGTAATTGTATTGTAAACAAATATACGTCGTGCTGTAGCTTTTGGGTCGGCGATCAATAGTCAATAACTCGGAAGGAATGTACACACTTAATTAATAAATCTACAGTTAAACATGCTACGAACGAACAATGAAAAGTTGAGGTCTCCAATGCACAATAACATCTTCCCGGTATGAAATAAAGAGCGGGAAACAACCAGCACTCAACAATTCAACTACGGTCTCGAAACCACCCGACCACCCGACTTTCTCTTTGCAGCAGTGTTAGGTTAAGTTAGGTTAGGTTTGTAGTGTTTGCTGCAAAGAGAAAGTCGGGTGGTCGGGTGGTTTCGAGACCGTAGTAACAATTCAATAACAGCAGGGAATTTGTTTTGTACTTCATTAAAAACTTTTATCTAAGAAAGGAAACAATCGACTTCGTCTAGACACTATTGGCTCCATATTGGATTAATATCAGTTATCAGTAACTAGTTCATGGTCAAGACTTCACTAAAAACAACGTATATATGGTGAAAGTCCACCCAGAAACTTGAAAGTTACCTTTCTTTTTTGTGAAATCATGGGACCTAAGAAACAGGACGCCAAAAAAGGAGGTGCCGGTGGTGGTGCCAAAGCTGGTAAAGGGAAAGGAGGTGGTGCCTCCGGAGGAAGGGACGAGAAAGAAAAAAAAGCCACAAAGGAAACTAAAGGGGGAAATGCTGTAAAAGTATGCTGATGATTGCTATATTAATACACACTCATTCAAGAGAAAGTCCACGCGCAAGTTTCTTCAGTATTCTTTTGTATAAAACGTAGGTTCGTCATATTCTGTGTGAGAAGCAATCCAAATGCTTAGAAGCGCTTGAGAAGCTGAGGGCTGGAGTAAAATTTAATGAAGTAGCATCTACTTATAGTGAAGACAAAGCTCGATCTGGCGTACGTTCTGCATTCTTCATACTTTTTAGTCAAACCATTTGACCGTTTGTATGCTTAGAAGCACATTCGCATATTGGTATTATCAGAAACAAAATTGATTTCAATAGGGAGACTTAGGGTGGATGATACGGGGATCCATGGTAGGCCCTTTCCAGGAGGCTGCTTTCGCACTTCCCATTAGCACACTTGATAAGCCATCCTACACTGACCCTCCAGTTAAAACAAAGTTTGGATATCATATCATCATGGTCGAAGGAAAAAGATGAAAGAACAGCAACATCAATATTAGGTTCATAATTTGGTTCGGTTTTAGAACTTGGGACACCTGCAAAATTTCTAAGTTTTTTCAAACACTATGTTTAGTTTAGGTTAGGTTAGGTTGCAATGTCGGTCAACATGGTGTTTGAAAAAACTTAGAAATTTTTCAGGTGTCCCAAGTTCTAAAACCGGACCCATAATTTTGCTATTGCGTTTAATGTTTTCAATTTTTAACAAATATGTTATGTTATACAATGTATATGAAGCTGAAGCTGGAGACTGTATTATGTGTGAAGTGAAAACACATGGTGAAATAGAAGTTTATATGAAACTAGATAAACGTGGTAAATATGCACATCACGATCACGAATCAACATATAAGGGAAATTTTATTTCGCATATTGGTACATTTGTTTACACAATTATAGCTATTTTTACTCAGATGAATACCATTAGACTAACAAACAGGACTGTCTCTGGTGCGCTAGTTTGACGTGATTTACAATCGAATGTTTTTATAAGATTCAAAATGAAATGAACAAAATGATTTACATAGCCGCTGCAATTAAAGTAAGCAATGCAGAAACACCTAAAACAGTCCAGCCAGTAGCATAGACAGAGCTGATTTGAAGTCCTCTTCCCATATCCCAGTTCAAATGACGCAACCCATTGGCAAAGTGGAACATAAAAGGAAATCCAATCACACATTTAGTAGCAAAGATGAGGGCCATACCGTAATGGTGCGAGCTAAGAATTCCATAGTAGTGGGTAAAACTTTGAGGGAGCATCAACATTCCTAACAAACCAAATTGAAAATATTAGTGAAATAATAGGACGGAACGATGAAAATAAAAATAGTTGCTTCAAAATAGCGCTTCTAATTATAATGTCCATACCAATGCTGAAACCACTCAATAGGGCAGATAAAGCACAACCCGTTCCTCGATGTGTGATAGACAACATGGAGGTTATCTGAAACTTGTAGATGCTCAGATGCGGTGACATTGGCCGCGTCAAGCGTTTGTTTTTCACCCAAAAATTTTCATTCGGAGGCAATGGTGTGCCGCAAACCGTGGGAGAAGTGGTCAACCTAACAAATAGAGATCACAAATGCAATGCTAACTTTGAGAAAAAATCACAGTAAATTGCGTTCGTCGAGCGTGGCGCAGTGTGAAAACTTGAAATTGGAGGCCATGGACAGTTAACTTGATAATGCAATAAACATATGCAACCGCCTCTACTTTGTTGAGAAATTGCGGTTACTGTTACGCTGGACTAAATATCTATTCGACAATAAATCTGTCTGGAAGTCTGGATTCTTATTATGGACGGTTGTGGTGTAAATAAATAATTCCTTAAAATCTTTACCATCTGGCATGACTGCTGCCAAGTTGTTGTCTTAATACATTTTGACTGGCAATCAACGTGCTGCATCCCCGGGAGCTAAAAATCAATTATGTATTTATTACCCAAATTTTCTAAACCTCAAATTATCCATTTATTGCCAACTATGATCGAAAAAAATGTTTCAGATACGTACCACCCGAATAGTTTCAATCCAATGCTGTTCATGATGTCCTTAATATTTTAATAATTTAAAGGATTCGATTTTTATGTTATGTTGCTTCCCAATCTAATGAAAAACTTGTTTTTTACACTGACCGCTCAATACCTTTCACTGCACGCAACGTGACTGACTGAAGAAAGTTGAAGTTGAAACGTCGGTTTTTAAATCACCCAACTTTCTCCAAGTGCTGTGGTTAAGTTAGGTTAGCCCGAGAGAAAGTTGGGTGCTGGAACAAAGTTGGGTGATTTAAATATTGGCAAACATGTTAGAATTGGTGAAAGCAGGTAGTTGAATCTAAAACGCGCGAAGCAGCTTTCACTTGTATTTTTAGGTACGCAACGCTTATATTTTTTGAGAGTTTTCCATTTATTTCACATTTTATTGTTATTTTAATGCATATTGAACATCACTCAAGTCTACTTTTGTTGATATTAGTCTGCTGTTAGCGGTTTGGTTTGGCTAAGTAAGTTGATTATTACGCCGCATATTAAGATTCAGTTTTAAATTCGGCACATACACGGAGCCTATCAGAATCAGAATGGTGCGGCCACTATGGTGTGTACAATTCGGTGTGGGGATTCTATGGTACTGGTTTTTTATGGCGCGCGACAATATGGTGCAATGGTGCGAAGAATTTTTTTGCTCTTTGTAATTTTTGATGGCCCTTATAAGGGCCGTTTTTTAAATTGAGTGTTTCTAACGCTACAAATTACTATATCTATACAAAATTTGGAAACTATTCCTTGCACATAGTCAATGATAGGTTCATAGTCAATAATAGGTTCATTGTCAATGATAAAGAGATTTCCCCTTACTGCTTTTAGTGAACCCCATTTTAAAACTGATGCTTGCATAAAGATTTCTTTACAAATACAGTAGCTGATAGAATGCATTGAGAATTTCAATATGTGTACAACAAGTGCATTTGTTTCTTACCTTATTTGCATATTAGTTCGTATAATTTGTTACTAACCAAATCGCCATACTGCATAAATTTTTTTAGCAATCTTTTCACTCAACATTGTACATGTTGCCTGCCTGTCATGGACTGTGTGAAAGGAATAGTTTCCAACATTTATTTTGCATAGATATAGTAATTTGAAGCATTAGAAACACTCAATTTAAAGAACGGCCCTCATTAGAGCCACCAAAAATTACAAAGAGCAAAAAAAAATTTCGCACCATTGCACCATATTGTCGCGCGCCATAAAAAAACCAGCACCATAGAATCCCCACACCGAATTGTACACACCATAGTGGCCGCACCATAATGGCCGCACCATATACTGGTAGGTAGCCGCACATACACACCCACGCGCGGGGCAACGCAACAATGGGATCTTCAAACTGGGGTAAAAGTATAATTCAACTGAGATACATGTAAGTACCTATTTTGACTTTTGACTTATGCCTTGTCTCCAATTTCGGTTGCCTTGGTTTGCATTTAGTCGTACATCTGTGACATCATTTCTAGGATACTGCAACAAACCCGCTCAGATTACTCAAAGTTTTCTTCAAATTCTGTTCGAGAGGGGTTTTCAACCAAGGAGCCGAATAGAGTATGGAATTTATTCATCAAGGATACTATTGACAGTCATGGTCATCACTGTAGCTCCTCATGGTCTCAGTCTAGCAAGAAACTTCTCCGAAATTCAACTGGTACGCATTTTACAACCAGTGTACAATATCAATCCGTTCGAGGGGCAAGAGGTCAACGGATACGATTCAGTAACCTAAATAAGAGCGGACAATTGAATCCAGACCATATAGCGGAAAGTTTTCCACCACTACCTAAAAGATTTAGCATGTCGGACCGATTGCACTATATCGTGAAGCCTTTTCTATTCACTGCGTTTGTAAGTCTCAATCACCCATTTAGATGAAGCTTAATATCAAAAGTTAGTTTTATAATCCTACCTACTTGATAGGTTGGCTGCGGAAGTACAGTTGGATGCACAATATGGCAATATGAAGACTACAAGAAACAAATGACTTCTTCTGGAACACCATTTTCTTTTTCCAATTGGAAACTTCCAGGGTTTGGCACCAACGGATGTGAATCTCCAAGAAATCAGGTTTCAAGTAGTTCATAATATCATCAATGAAACTGTTTCTGCATTACACATATGTAAGGCAGGATCTAATTTCATTTTATTTAACAGTCAAAATCAGATATGAGAAGAAAATTTGATTCGTGGTGGGACGCTCTGAGCCCCGGAGAGAAAGTTTTTTGGCCTATTTGTGCGCTTAATACAGCAGTTTGGTTTGCTTGGCGAATTCCAACTTGGGCTCCATCTATGGTTTCATATTTTAGTGCTACTCCTGTTTCAAGTAAGTTTTACGTTTACATTGAAGAACTAGTAGAAAGTAGAAATATGTACATATCAAAGCATGTTTTACGCACGGGTGGCTAACAAATATAAATATTAGTCACAACAGTTTAATTTATAAAATAAAGTAACTAATGTGAATTTTCGTATCATGAGATGAAACGGTAATGTTTTTGTTTTATAGGAGCTATATGCTGGCCAATGCTACTTTCCACTTTCAGTCACTACAGTCTTCTTCATTTAGCTGCCAATATGTTTGTGCTTCATTCATTTATTCCAGGTACGGAATAATTTTGCCTGCAATCTCTTTGAATTAGAAGGGTATCACTAACTGTGCAATTATTGGTTACAGCTGCAGCCCAAATTTTGGGAAAAGAACAATTTGTAGCTATGTATTTGACATCAGGAGTTGTCGCGTCTTTAGGATCTCACATGCATAAATTGTTTTTAGGAAGTACTGTCCCTTCTTTAGGAGCGGTAAGATCCGATTTTGAACACTTTGTTTTCAATGGTGTCATTAGTCATTAGGTTCATATTATTTTTTTTAGTCCGGTGCAATTATGGGAGTTTTAGGATTGGTGTGTACCAGAATGCCAGATATCCAATTGGGCATTATTTTTTTACCTGGAGTACAATTTACGGCTGACACGGTAAGGAAAGAAATGTGAACAATGTGAGGTGGCAAAACGAAACCAAAACATTATTTTTAATGTCGTTTGTTGATGATGTATACTTTTTAATCAATCTACATAGGCCCTAAAATGCATCATAGCTGTAGACGTAGTTGGAATGTTGGGAGGATGGAGATTTTTAGATCACGCTGCTCATTTAGCCGGTTGTTTGTTCGGAGTGTAAGTTTTGTGTACTAAAATTATATATTATATAGGTTTTAAACCCTGAAGTCAGTTTATGAGTATTTTTATTTGGATTTCTAGAGGATTTAGCTGTTATGGCGCAAATGCATTTTGGTCATTTAGAGACTTTATAATGACCAATTGGCATAAAATCAGAGAGCGTAAAAGCAGTCCGTCCTAGTTGAAATCTGTGATACTTTTTCACATCGAAAACCCCTCGCATGATGACATCCAAAATTTTTGTAAAATTCATGATAAAAATAAACTATGATTTCATTGACAGTCTTTATTAAACGTCTGAAATGAAATGTTCAACAAATCGAGAGAGACATGAAAAACGAAGCTGCTATAAATAATATGGCACGACGGCTCTAAGTGAAAAAATGAAAAACTTTTGGTAATCATGTATAACGAGTCTACTTCAAGCTGCGGTTGCCAACTAAAAATTTCTGAGAAGCAAGAGGTACAGTCCAAAGGGGTTAAAAATTGTCATCAATCGAATCAATATATCAGTGACAATATAATTAGAGTAGAGATTTTTCTTTCATTATCTTTTCAAAACCCATGGAAGGTGGGTAAGCAAATCCTTCAAATGTCACGTCCAAAACGGCACCATCTTTCACTGTGCAATTAATAAAATTAAATGAGGGATGAAATCCAGCCTTAAGAATTCTTATTTGAAACAAATAGTAAGAATTTTATACCAAACAAAGCTGGATAAACTGTGCCTCGAACATTGGAAAAGGAAATATTTTCTTTCAGTCCATTCACATAAAAGCTAAGCTCAATGTGGTCGTACGTAATGCCCTAAACGACGCATAAGTACAAAATTTAGTAAAAACTGTCCTATACAAAGTTCAAGTTATGAAAAAACGAAGTACTATACGTACAATAATATCACCCTCAACAAGCAAAGCTTCCAAACTTCCAATATTTTGGCCATTATGAAAAAGTTTGCCACTATTTTGGAGCACCCATGACTCTGTATCCTCGCCAAACGGTCCGGTATCCAATATTGAATTTCTGGTGGAAACACCCACCGCCCAAATACCATCTTGTTGAATTTTGACTTCGAAATAACTCTTTGTTTGGACCAGAGGAGCACAGCCTAAAGCCCCTCCACATCCACAGATCCGTAGACCATTTTTCACTAGTAAAACTTCACGACCTGAGTACCCTGAATCTAGAGAAATATCTGGTCTTTTAACTCTGTTGCTTGAGTTACTACTACTGGAGCTTCCACTGGGACCATTATTACGATTATTTGAGACACCGTCGGAATCACCACTGGTGAAATCATCACCCCCTAACATGCTGTCGAAAAAGAGCTTGGCGGTTCGAGAACAGCACCACATTTTTTAGGCTTGGTTAATTAACGATTTGGCTTTAAAACTATGACTAATTAAATTAAGGGACGATTTCAAATATTGTCTACACCGGGTAACGCTGACGCGAACTATTGTTTCTTATGATGATTTACAGTTTTGTTAATGAGTTTTATAGTTCTGTTTTACTGTTTATGCACTTTTTCATGAAACTTTTGTATTTAATGCTCTGAGAATTTATGTTTCTAACATAACTTACACACTTTTGTTCAATGCCTAAACATATTTTGATTCGTCCAATTCAGCGAATCCCATACGGTATTTCCCACGCATATGATAAGGTAAGGGAACCAAAGCTGGACAAGGGATCTGTCCCGGAATTTCGCACATACAATGTCGTTTGCAGCCGTATCCAAAGTTGGCGAGATTTTCTTTCACTTCAGATTCCTTGCTTTCCCTTTCAAGCTCTGCAATGATAAGAAAACAAAAAATTATAGCAAAAATATACTTTCATTCGATGCAGGCTGAAAATTAACCAAAATAAGCTCAACCTTCTTTAGTTTTGCACAAAACTCGTACGACACGTTCCTCAATAGCTTCTTTACTCTGACGGTCAATGTCCATTAACAACTCTCGACCACTGTCAAAGAATACTCGAATGAATGGCGTGGGTGTCAACTCCCTAAAAGTAATCACTTGAACATCCGGATTTTGATACTGCAATTGACACACATTCCAGTGCACAAACTCTTTGGCACCTTGATGATTGGGTGGCTTGTAGTTATAATGTACAGCTAAAATTCTCACAAAAGGTTTCAACTTTAAATTTGTCCGATTCAGATATTCCAATGTACGACGCACAGGGTTCACTCCTATCATAAAAGGCATGTCGGACTAGATTATTCCCAATTTTTTTAGTAGGTGCGATGAAACTCAGTCTCAGTCAGGATATTCTTAAGTGTTCGATTCGTAACTTGAACAGAAAGAAAACAAAGGAAAAAAAATCTAACTAGGTAAATATTTTCATAAACGTTATATTAATTAAAATCAATGAGATAATGAATCAAAACAAAAAACTCTCTTCTCTACTGAAGCATACTTTAAGAAATTTTATCACGCAGCAGTATGGAGATGGAAAAGTGAAAGCCTACAGCTGGAGCAAATAATATATTTTAGACGTCTGCGCTGCTTTAAATGTGCTGTGCTGTTTCTTAGTTTCCCCCGTATTTTTTGTTTTTGTTTCGTTTAAACTTAAGTTATACACAAAAATGTCACGAAGGCAAAAAACTTTGCAAGTCAATTTTTTCCATGGACAAGAAGAAATTTTGACGAACTTTTAGGGCGTTATCAAAATTTAAATTACATGAAACGCAAGCAAAATATCAAAACAAAAAAGCAGTGTTATTTTCGATTTGATGGGCCTTAGACCATAGACCATACTTATGATGCATAAGATATAAGTTAAGATATTAGACGCACTTGAATATCATTTTTGAAAGTTCTTCAAGTTGGATTGTATGCGACTTAGTGTATTACGGGTAGCGGATGCAAAAAACAAAAGTTTTGTACAATAATTACTTACTTGTAGCCAATAATTTTAGTAACTTTTTTTCTTTATTTCAATCGCAATGATTTACATTGACATCGCTTAAAAATAGTTTGACACTCACAAAAGAGGTAGTAATAACGTAACTTACTGATCACATTCGTGATATACATAAACATATTATTCATGTTAAGGAACATTTATGTAAAGTTTTAACTGTGTCGTGAATATAAAATTTGTTCGCTTAGCCCCTTGTGATGACAAATTACCCGAATTCAACTTATGCAGTGAATTTACTGTCACATACTGTCCGAAAATTACCGAATAAAACAGATTACATATCAGTACTTATAATGCGTGTATATTTTCTTCATGCTTTGGCAATCTAAACTATTAGACAAAATAGCTATATGGAATAAAAAAAGTTAGTTAAAACATAACAATGTGGCATGCATTATGAAATTAATCAAATAATTTTAGTAGAGAAAACGGACAATAGTATTGAATAATCATAATATCAAAGACCACAATGCGCTGACTTCAAAATACGTTGTACGAGTGCGCTCTCATACAAAGTAATGGGAGTTTTTGGGTTGTCGCATAAAAAGCGTCGTACAAATCAAAAGCATTGGAATTATTAGAGATTTAGATTTCCACTGCTGGTACACAATGATTTAATATTAAAAACCCCAACACACACTAAAATATCATTGGTGAAGCAATCCATGTATCTCTAAAAATACATCACAATTAAAACAAAAAGTTTACATATTAATTTTGCACGCACAAAGCAGCGTTGAATGATAAAATGCTTTTAAGCAGAGATATTAGAAAAACTTCAAATGGTATCAACACGTAAAAAATTGTTCAGTCACCAAATGTAAAGTAATGTGTAAACACTCCATATGAAACTTTATGTGCAAGACAAACATTTGAACCTAAAATGATTTTCTCTCTAACCATTGTACATATAGTACGTAGTGTAATGCAACAAACACATTAGTCTTAAAACATGTACGACACATCTATAGCTCTCTATCATAATACGTCCTATAAATATTCACTTTAGTTGTTTGTTACGAATTCTTCAAGCTTATGGAGGTAGGCAGACATTTTTTATATGATTCTCCATTATCAACGGATGGGTTCCGACGGGCGTATTCATTTACCCAATATGTATTCCATGTTCATGGTATTTGTTTCGTTAGCTAATAAATGCTATTCTGCAGCCTCCCCTTTTAGACGGAGTCGAGCAAAATCTTCAAAAATAATGTCGTCATCTCTGAAAACCAAAATTTACACATAAAATCCATCATTTTACATCTGCTCAATATTTTTTGTGTCTGAAAACTCCAAGCTCACGTACGTGTCAAGTTGGATAAGATTTTCAGTAGGAACTTCCCCAGCTTCTAGATGATTTGGTGAACTAGACTTTGGCAACGGAAGAAGAGGCTCATCTTCCTCTGGCTTGGGATGCATCAGCACAAACGGAAGCTCCGCTGATAAATCCCTACATGAGTCCGTGAAAAACAATTCCAAAAGTTTACACAACAAATCTCCCACTCACTACATAATGAAAGTTCGGCTGAGCAACCAGTCTATAAACCATCGCGGTTTGTAACCAATACAACCAACCAAGATATTACAGTGAAAGTAGGTAAGTGAATTAGTTTGTGGTAAACTCACCCGCCTAGAGGTCCAAGACAAAGCTTCACTTTGACTTTGTATTGTACAATAATCCCCAAGTTCTCTTTCGTCGCTGGATCCGTAATTCTATGCAATAATTAACAAGTATTTAAGTTTGCAGTTTATATTTACTGTATATATAGACAAACTTTTAGTTAACAAGATTCAATTGCTGCGTTTATAGCAGTAGTTTGAGCTTACATTGTAGACGAAGCCAAATTAGTATCCTCATGCTTTAATTGACCATCCAAAGCCAAACCCCTTTTCTCCTTATTATAAAGTAGCAGCGGAGTTAGCAAGTACACTTTGGATAAAGTAAAGCCAGGGCCAACAGGACAACCCTCCCTGTAGACATAGAAAGGAAATCATTACAGTTTTTACGAACCAACTAGCTAACAAACTAATCATGGGATCTACAGTGTGTCTACAAACTTTACTATTCATAGATGGTAAAGAAATATAATTTAGCACATACTCGGCTTCAACTTCAGCAACAGTGCACTTGTACTGGGCAGTGGAGAAGAGACAAATGTCGGCAAATTGTCGCACACTCACTTTCACGCGTTTCACAGTCCGATTGGAATTATTGGCTATATGGACATTGACGGCAATGGACTCACCATGATGGTACAATTCTTTGTCTAGAGAAGCTTCTAAATGCAACTTATTGGGGGACATCATAAACTCTTTGGACACCTCTATGCTGGGCTGTTCCCCTTGTTTGGCTGGAGCGTACATGATTTTACGAATAGCTAACCGGACAGAATTTCTGAAATCCACAGAACATCGGTGTAACTCATCAGTGCAAAACTAAAGCTATAAAAGTAGCCATAATATTAATCATGACTGATTGTAGACAAGAGTAAAACACCTTTTATGAGGCTTGTCTTCCGCAGTTTCCCCTACGTATGCTTTCAGTTCATAGTCTACACCACAGGGCTTGCCTGTGTCTCCTGGTGCTGGTTGCAAGGTCACAGATGCTGGACAATGTGGCGGTAACTCGAAGAAAAATGGATGGGCATTGGCACCCAGCTTTTTTAAAAGCCTTTCCTATAAGTGGTGCACAAGACGAAACAAGGTAAACAAGATTTCATTAATGGGGTTTTTGTGTACTGCCATTGCTATACCCTGACTCTACATTTTTTTGGGTGAAATGGGTGGCACGGTGTGTGATCGTGTGAAAAAATGTCCAATCATACCTGTAGTCTAGTCAAGGTTTTGTTTTTGGTACTTTCTGGGGGCGGAAAAATAACTTCGGAAGCCAAATAGAGATCTTTCCTAAACGTGAGACCAAGAACATCCAGATCTTCTCTCCCATATCGAAATGCAGCCAGAACATGTCCATAAACTTTCCTTTCTTTCACATATTCCGGGTCAATCAGAACAACACCATCTATACAAAATTGAATTTAAATTGTTTCACGCGTGCAAACAATGGATTCTTATTGAAAGTCAAACACGAAAGCAAGTGGCCCATCTACCGATTTTTTGAAACACTAAACTTCAAATCATAACTAATTTGTGTGATGCCTGTCTAGCTCACTAACTAACTGAGAGCAACGTTTACTTGATAGATAGGCCTGCTAGCTAATAAATCATTCAAACATATTGGCTTCCATCCAAAGGCTCACATTTTATGTAAATAATTCAAGAATCTATGTATTCAGGCTATTTTAAAACGATTGGAAAAATAAATAACTTTCCTGACGTACAGGAAATCAATGATTTTTCAAGAAAACTTTCATCTTACCTATGGGATCAACATGGTCCAAATGATCCACAAAATCTCGCTTCCCCAAGTACACAGTGATCTAAAAAAGAGAGAATACAATCTCATCACTCACGTCACACGCTCACATTATACAAGAAAAAAATATTGACTCTATTCTTTTGATATTTGCATGCATTCATGGAAAGCAACTTAATTGCATATTCTCATTCTCATTAAACTTTCATGATGAAAAAACAAAAATTGATTCCAATTGCCATATATATAATAGTCACTTTGAAATAAGAAACTTCCTACATCATAGGCATACAACCTTTTGTCCTCCTACTTTTCATTTCTCACTCACTCAAAGGAGCATGCAAGCTTCTCAATATATAGTCAGTTCAAAGTAACTCACTCACATCTAAATGAATCTGAATAATTTATGGACTTGTTGTCAGTCTTTGCCATTATTACGTACCTTGCCATTCGGTGAACTCTTTTTGAACACACGAGTCCCTTGCCTTTTACTATTGTTGTCTTTTTCTTCCATTCTTTCTTTTGAATTCATAGAATATTAGTTTGTCAGTTAGATGTAGATTTCAGGATTTCACTCTGTAGATTTCAGGTTTCCTTTGATTCAAACCCCGCTCATTTCTTTTCCAACTAGTAATCTTAAGTCAACGTAACTGACTGATGGAATCCAGCCTGGAAATTATTCCCGGTCAAAATGAAATCCTTCACCGCTCTGAAGCACAACAATATGGTCTGTAAAAAAAGTCGGACACTGGGAAATATAGCATATGCATAAAAAACCTACTTATCGCTCACTCCCTTACTAACTATAAATACTATATATGCAAAGTACGTTTTTCACTCACTGCTCAAATATTATATGCTCAAGCATAAACTTTCTCTGGTTGTGCTTGGCACCAATCACTCGTAGTAAACTACTAGTAATAAGTTCACATGTAAAGTAATATATAGTTAGTTTATGTGCAGACAAATAATACCAACTCGTAGCACAGTATTATTATTATTACTACATGGCACTTGAAAATGGGGAAACTTGGGTGAACTTAACTTGAGAGTTCTCTTTCAAGTAGTATTATGATTCAAAAGCACTTTCTCCTTTCTGGTTCATCTCTTTTGTGTTTACTAACCAACTGTATTATATTATACAGACTGATGGAGCTTTTAGGATTCCTCTTTTCCTTTCACTCACTCACATTATGTGTGATTCCTCCAATAACCTGCATTATGTGGATGCATGTCTTGTGTATGTAAAACTGTGTGTGCTGATCTTTTCTCTGGGCTGTAAAAATAGAGCTCTCCCTTGGTTTCGGTTTGTAGTACAATGATGATCTACATTTATGGGAATCGATCATAAGGTAGTCCAGGGAATCTCAATCTGTGAAATGCTTTCCGTTCTCCTAAGATACACACACACATACGGTGTGGTGATCGAATAATTTTGGATTTTGTGGCTGGAACCAAAGGGCTGGCTACAAAGTAGTTAGTGAGTCGGTACACTCACTGGTAAGTATACTTGCTGTCTCCGTTTATTGGATTTGGAACTCCAGGGATTTTGGACTGGCTTTTATCTCTGTTGTGTGGCACTTGCACGAGAGTTCTGCGAAATCAACATGTTATCCACCATTATTATTATTAGTGAGTTGATAACTAACTTTACGACGAGGATTGGTAGAGCATTACATGGAGGAAAGTTGTGTTGTGTGAGCGACAGACTCATATATGCGAGTATTTTTTTCGCTCAGGTGGGTTGATTGGGAGAGAGGAAATGGAAATTTTTCTTGTAAATTGAATTAGACACTAATGGCATTGCCAAATTAGATTATGTGTGACAGGGAATGCTTTTTGTGCTGTCGACTGAAGTTGTTGCGTTGTGTGTATGGAAGGCTAATAGGCTAGACGGGAAGTGGGCAACAGTAAGTTAGCATGCTCATGGGTTTGGTCGTCATGCAGTGAAATAGGAATAGTAACTATAAGATTCACTGTGATGCTTCATGAATGACTGACTATGTTTGGAGCTATGGATTGCCGGAGACCCACTTTTTCTCATCTCTTGTAAAGTGCTGTCAACCATATAGCTCACACTATTTCAGTCCAGATTTGTGCATGTATTCTACAGGTAATTATTTGGAAAACTGTTCATCTTTATTCATTAAAAGGTTTTAACGAGTTCAGTTCTCTATATAGAACTCAGAGTTCGAACAAATAGTAGCGTAAATAGTAGCAAAAGACTTTCGGCTCATTACGGAAATTACCGGTGGGTTGGGAAATTCACTCATATTAAAATTCCCTTAATGAGACATAATTCAACAGTAGTTGGTAGAGTACATGCATCCCATACTTACTAATTGCATCAGCCAATTAGTTGAAGAAACTGTCTGTCTCCACTCAGGTACATATTACATATAGTGCCAGTCAAACTGAATTTTCCTATACCGCTACTCAGGAGATATTAATGAAGCCATACGGACTGACTGATTGAGTGAGTGATGAGGAAATAATTGACTTTAAATGTTAAGGATCCTCCAGAATTGTGAACTATTATTATACTGCTTTGAGCAGAAGCTTTTGTAACATGATGCTGATGATAGATACACCTGTTCATTTTATGGTCATATTCATTGCACATTGTAAATAATCTCTCTGGCCGCATAATAATGTAATTTTTACGACGTAAATGTATGTACGTAATATGTCCGTGCATGCTGGGATGTACAAAAAAATAGATAGTAAATATACAAGGAAAAAGTAACTGGCAAATAAACCTATTGGTCTCATTTCATAAACCAAGCATCTGTTGCATGTCAATGTATATGCTTGGTGAATACCAAAAACTTTTCGACAAGACACAATAGGGAACGGATCGATTTTTAGGTCAATGTAACCCAGATGGAGATGTCTGTCGTTTATAGTGCCCATCTTTGCTCCACTTCCCAACAAGATCATATTTCCTTTTTCCAGCAGAATTTTATGTATGGGAGAGTATGAAGTTGGATAATTACTTTTATCTTGCTCTATTATTATGGCATAAGCAAAAAAAATCTAGTGAACAGAGATTTAGATGATGGAGATTGTATACACACATTAATTAAGTATACGCGGCACTATGATTCAATAAATGTTTTTATATTTATAATGCGTAGTTCAGTTTAGGAAGCCTGGATCTTGCTGTACATGCACCTTTTGAGCGAAACAAATTTTTAATTTAAGGTTATTTAAGTCGTCTATAGAATTGCTTAATTCAATTAACTCTATGAAAGGATGAAAAGAAACACATGTAGATTTAGGGTGCATGTAATAGGCTCGTGAAAAGAATATATGACTGCTTTTGTAGGAATGTGTTTTAATAAAAATGTACACGTACAACACAAAATATGCTTACTGGCTGCTAATTAACTAAACCTAGAAATAGTTTTCATGACAAGCTATTCATTTGTTATAGTTGAAGCACGAAATGTTTGATTTCCGTAACAAAACGAATGTAAAAGATTTTGTCTGAAAATCTAGTACAAGAATCAGTGGGCTGTTTAATATATTAAATGCTGCATGTCAACGGGACGGATCAGCATCTAAATAGTAAAAAATTATTCACGGGAATAACTTTTTACGACTGTAAACTTATACCACTCAACAACAACTTTACGAGACAAGTACTAAAAACTTGGTTACCTCCATTGCAATTTTACTCCTCAAGAATGTACGCAGTACAAAATTATATGGGCTCAAATGCTCTCCGTACAAAAAGTAAACCATTATATTCATGGTTTACATTTTCGCAAGTCATGTTGTAGTTTTAATATGATTTTGGGCTTGTCACTTTATTTAAATATACTCTTAAAAAGAAAACTACATTGACTTACTAACTCATAGTTAGTCTGCTTATTCCAAATCAACTGGAATGCCAGCAAACCAAACTTACTAAAATATCCCAATGCTACAAAGACCACTACTGTCAATTTTTGTAACAAATCAAAATATTTAAAGAATTTGACTTACACATTACATAGTCCATTGCTTCATGTCTATTCCTTCGTCCCAATATTTTTATCCTCAAAAGTGTGTTGCACCTTACCAAGGAAAATAGAAATAGCTTCTTCACCGCAATTTCCCTTCAAACAGTTTACTTGCTACGTTAGTGATTAACAAACTAAACTGACAATTTTAGCATCAAACTGACAAACTGACGACTGAAATATATATTTACCCAGGTCACAAACAACAAACTTGTATCAAATGTTAGATTCTTATTAAACTATTGAACATTTAACTTCTTGCTCGCCCTTGCCAGGTCAAAATGATGATGATGAGCAGTCATTTAGTGAGCCAGAGGAACACTGTTGATTTTCTGAGAATTGAGTTGTGCGCTTCTTTAGTCTCATTTTGTTCGCAACTCTTGAGTGACTGAAAGTGACTATGTATGGCACCCATAGCATTGGGTTCGGTATATTTTTTGTAGGTAGGCACTCCTCTGTACAGATAAAGTCAGCGTAAAAGTTCTTGTGTGCCGTACCCGTTTGTAGTAGTATCAATTTAGTAAACTAATGGTAGTAGTAGTATAGTAGTAGAGAAAGTGTGTAAAATGCTGTAAAACAGATTTAAAATACACAAAATATGGATCAATTAGCATAATTTGAATGAGTTAGATGAGGAAAAGTATCAAGAAATTCCTGATCATAATGTCATAGTTAGTTAGAAGACTGACGAGAGTGTCAGAGTGTCATGTGTAGTTAGTCATGGTGTATGTTCCTCGAGTTTTTGGTATCTCTTTGAGCTAGAAATGTGCATAGGACACGTTAACAGGACAGGATGACGACTCCGTGTGGTTTTGTTGAGCAAATAAACAAGGGATGACAAGCATTTAAAGTTGATGAGAATGAAGCGTTTTAAATTAAGTAGGCGCAATTTACAGTTCCTCTCTCTAGCTGCGTGCTTATGGGCAATTCAGAAAGTGGGGAACAGATTTTGTTGGATGAATGGGAATCTGTTTTTGGCTTGTATTCAGTCTGTGGCGGTTTGATATCATTTCAGTTGTAGTGACAGGAAAAGTTATGATTCTGTGCTACTTTAAGAAAAAAATGTATACTTTTGGGAATTGGGTATAAATGGCCTCGGATGTTGTAGCAGTTGTTCGGATGCAGATCATGCGTGCTTTATATTCGAGTTCATGCTAATTGATATTGTTCAAAATAA
>Ga0210040_10003382_pt1 | contig 21592 bp, 20 predicted proteins | sample CryGeyCG12114_NA_FD_185462 | JGI IMG/M metagenome (GOLD analysis project Ga0210040, IMG submission 185462) | Groundwater microbial communities from aquifer - Crystal Geyser CG19_WC_8/21/14_NA (SPAdes) (version 2) | ecosystem: Environmental > Aquatic > Deep subsurface > Groundwater | place: USA...
TAATCACTTCTTCTTCAAACGACCGAAAAGCATCCCAAAAGAAAAATATTATGAAGTCGTCCCTTGGAGTGGCCGGGATCTTCCTAGTCCTCATTTTAACCATGGTTTTATTCATGTCTAATAATACGGGTCCGCCCACGGCTAACTTTCAGTCATCCCATTCCTCATCTCCGAAAAATATGCTGAAACAAAGTGCGCCTGGACAAATGGACAACATGGATACAGCAAATGAAGAAGCAGACCCTACACTTGTAACGAATATGCCCAAAGATTTGGAAAGTACTATTGTTACTACGGGTCTTGGGCAAGTTAAAGGTTACTCTCATATGTCTAGAGATGGTAGAAAATATTGGGCATTCTTCAAAGTCCCTTATGCACAGCCTCCATTGGACCGATTAAGATTTAGGGTATTAATTCAGTTCTTTTTTCCAGTGCAAAAATTCATAATGTAAATTAATTAATTTTTGTTTTCTAAGTCCCCAGAGCCTGTCGAACCATGGGAAGAAATGCGGGATGAAACTGAAGTAGCACCTCAATGCATACAAAAAGTTAAATATTCGATGATTGAAGAAGCAGCGGGAGAAGAAGATTGCCTTTACATGAATATTTATTCTCCAAAGGTACGTAATAAAAAAAATAGTAAGACAGCTCACATTTGTCGGTACTCTCAAACCATCCAACTACAATAATTTTAGGTTCCCCAAACTGTAACTACTGACGAAGGGACTGAAGTAGTCGACGAAAATGAAAGCACTACTGATAAGCCAGTTGATTTAATTCCTACAATGGTGTATATCCATGGAGGTGGGTATGCTGATGGAAATGGAAGTCGGTATGGTCCACAATACTTCATGGATGAGGATGTTGTCTTGATAACTTTTCAATTCAGATTGGGGCCATTCGGTACCTTATGTTTTTCACTCCTTTATAAATTCATAATTATGGATGCAAAACAATACTTTATAGTATAAAATATTTTTTCATGAATATAGGTTTTCTGAATACTGGAGACAAACGGGCTTCTGGGAATATGGGGATGAAAGATCAAGTCATGGCTTTGAAATGGGTGCAAGAGCACATTCATAATTTTGGTGGGGATCCCAACCGAGTTACAATTTTCGGAAATAGTGGAGGTGGAATGAGTGTTAGTTCCCATATGGTTTCTCCAATGAGTGCTGGTAAAAATATCTGAACTTTCTGTGTAGTTAAACAAGGCTAATTCCATATTTGTTTCCGTTTAAAAAATTCTAATTTTCCAGGACTTTTTCAACGTGCAATTACACAAAGTGGCCCAGCTATGTGCAACTTTGGGTTAATTCGAGATCCAGATGATACCGTACAAGCTTTAGCGGACGCAGTAGGATGCAAAAGTTCCAGAACTCGCAGTTTGCTTCGTTGCTTGCGTAAAATTGAAGCCAAACATTTGGCTGTCGTACGAGGCGACATTGAGTATGGATTAACTGTAGAAACACACACTGATGATTTATCCGACGTTTTCATGCCTGATACTCCATTGAATCTTGTGAGAGATAATAAATCGCATAATGTGCCTTGGATTCTAGGAATAAATTCTGAAGAGTCGGTTGGAACTGCTCTAGGTAAAAAAATACAACAGGGGTACGAGGACAAAATTGTTTGTAGAGAACATAATCATAATATGTGGCATGCTGTTTTTAGCTTTGCTACGAAAACCTAAAGTGATTGCTAACTTGAACGAAAATTGGACCCAAGTTGCACCAGACTGGTTAGATATCGACAGTGAAGCTATAAACAAGGACATCATGCCAATTTTGATTCGAGAGTTTTATTTTAAAGATCAACCAATCAGCAATAAGACAGAAAAACAACTGATAGATTTAATGTCTGATCGAACATGGAATCATGCAACATACCTTAGTGCAGTACTTCAGTCGATAAATTATCCAGATTCAGTGTATTTGTACTATTTGAGCAAACCTCCTGCCAAAGGGTATGCAAGGAAGTTTGTGGACGATTATATTGAAAGTGAACATGGAGGTAAAACTCTTTTTGATTCGTATCATGCATTCTATACATACAAAAATTCTTCAATCACAATTTTATACTTTTGATTTTGTAGCGGGACATGCTGACGAATTGCAATTTTTCTTCCCATATTATGGATACCCAGTTTATTCCCCAGCATCAGAGTATTACCCGTTTTCCAAGAAAGTGGTGAAATTATGGACACAGTTTGCAGCTAACGGGTATTTTTTCTAATCAGTCAGGGTTTTAAATTTCAAGTTCAAGCTAATAAAGAAGAGCGGGCGTTTCATTTTTAGTGATCCGTCTTCAGAAGAAGTACAATGGCCTGCAGTGGATCCTGAAACGCGACCAATAATTTGGTACGAGTTGAACGATGTGACCGGACAAACAACAGCATTGGAAAGACGAATGATATTTTGGGATCAATTTTCATACAAAGATCTCAATTATGAAGAAGATGACGATGGCAAGGATAATGATGAATAATGTTGATATTTTAATTTGACAGGCCAAATGTAATAGCCAAGTTAGACATTTTTTGAACATGTATAATGTTTCCAACATTTTATTTTCACAGGTCATACCGTCATAAAAGTACATTAACTATTTGGTTAAGCTCTGACTCTATTCCTATGCATACTTTATTAAGAACCCATTGCTCATCACTGTATGGTATGGACTGCATCGGGGTGAAAAAATTGTTCGAGCAAACTAGTCTACATAGTATTTTCAATTCCGCATCAAATAACACAACAAAACATAATAAAGCTGTAACAATGAATAAGTTATCATCTATATAAAATTAATACTTATCACATTACGGGAACGTTATTCAGTAGAATTTGCTTTGCACAAACTGTGGCACATAATTGGAATAAAACGGAGTTTTAAAACACGGAAATATTCATCCCCGAATAGCAGACTACTCATCAAATTACATTGCGACATTCCATGACACCGTACAACATAAGTACAGACGACCTTACACTTTTTACCCACAAAAACATTAACACATTTAAACAGCATTAGCGTTCTCAAGTAACGATTCATTAGTAACAATATTTCCATTGTTAGCAGCATCATTATTACAGACAGCGTGAACTAACACATGCCTACCACTAACATTAGTATCATACTGCTGTAATTCATTCCCTTGCGACACTTCATTACTTACCTTATGGGGAACATGAGGACAATTATTTGTACTTTTAGCACTCGTTTCATCTGTAGTACTATGGCCGAGTCCTTCCTTAACTTTACAAGCACCTTGTTTACTTGAACTATGACTAAAATTATCTGGACCCCCATTTTCCGAAGAATCTGTGGTAAAAAGGCTCCCATCTTCCAAAGAACTGCTGGCACTTCTCCCCTGGCTTGACGGACTATTTACACCGGCAGTTGCTGACTTGATTTTCATTTTTCGTTTGATTTTGTTCCCTACTTGCTCCATTCTGGCACATAGCTGCTCAACTTTGTCTTTGATTGCACTACCACTACCTCCACTGCTTTGAGTATTGGATATTGTCGTAGATGAACTAGAAGAGGAAATGTCAGGGATTTCCGCATTGCTAAAATTCGTACTAAATAATGCCGGCATGGATGAGGAAGCTGGGGAATTTATTTCACTTTCTTCATGACATTGTCTTTGGATTTCTCCCTTTAATTTTGAATAAGTATCAAGATAAAGATTAGCATGAGAATGCATGAGAAATTCTGGCATTCTGATTTTCATTAAACTGTAAAAGTCACCTCTTGAGTAGTCATCGTTGTAGTGGTAGCATTATCATTGAATTCTTGAGCATGTTCATTTCTCTCACATTCAGGTGAATCTTCAGCACCGGCATTGTTTTCACTAGATGATCGAAGAAGTGGTGTCCTCTCGTCATCTGTACTGGAATCAGAATCAGGAGGGGGTCGTCGCTCATCAGCAAAAATTATTTTTCGTTTGCAATTTGGACATTTTCGTCTTTGTTTCAGTAACCATGGATCAATGCAGACCACATGAAATACTGTAAATCAAACCAAAAGTTTCATTGAAATTAATTTTTGGTACACACCGTTGTGAATTAATTCATTTGATACACATACCATGTGAGCAGGGCAAAATTCGAACTTTTTCACTAATCAAAAAGTTCTCAAGGCAAATAGAGCAAGTATCTTGAGTAGAGTCGTCATCCCAGTTTCGTATGGGCAATTTTTTCAACTGCGATGCTGGAAGTCGTCTTCGTAAGTTGCGTCGGCGGGTCTGAATGGCGTGAATTATTGATGCTCTTACCTACATTTTTAGTCAGAGTTTATGTTGAATTAGAATTCTTCATAAGAAAGGTTAATTAAATCACTCACACAAAAGCAGCAGCTAAAAGTGTTTTCAAATTAACTGGCACCGACAAGAGCAAGGTGCACTGTGCAACTAAAAAGCATACAAAAATCAGCAAATCAATAGAGCCAGCGTTGCACAAAGTGATAGAAGTTGTAGTACTACAACACCGTGCGAGCGGAGAATCCCAGAAACAATTTATCATTTGAGCGTCAATCCGGCAATCAAAGACAAGCGATAGTATTGCACATGCGTTCAAAACTGTCGTATTCTTATTGGTTTGCAAGTTTGCATTTCGCTTCAATTTCAAATTGCACTAATTTACTAACTTACTGATTAGCGACCAGCTATAACTAGAAGACAACAAGAAACACATAAGCGTGCAAAAGTGTTTTATAATTGAAATCGCAGTATTTGTGTCCGATTCCTAATTGAATATTGAATCATTGAATTATGTCTGTGAGTTTGTGATAATTAATGGGATTATCAAGATTACTAAAGCAAATCTAACTCATTTCCAGATAAATCCTTTACGCATTATAACACTGAAGTTGCGTTATAACATCGTTAGTTTGCACTACAAAGCGGCAACAAAACATGAAAAAGTTAGTATTCAAATTACTTACGAATTAAAAAAGGCACTCATTCGTTCAAATACTGATGACATAGTAAGCCGTCTGTGAAAGTAAGTCGGCACTTACCCACAACAAGATGAGCATCAACATTTGCACGACAACATAGCTGAGACCTATGGCCAAAACCACAGCAAGGATCACAAGGGTCCCTGCGATTACGTAGCCAAACCAAGTATCTATCGTGGGCTCATCAAAACTAGCCACGTATCTGTATTTTAAAGTTAGAAAAGATTCGAAATCATCAATAGGTTCCTCCATTCACCCATATTATACCCAACAGTTAGGGACCTTACTTTTCATTTACAAAATTGTCTTTCAAGTATTGACCCTCAGTTTTGCCGACAATACATGGATAAATATCGATGTCATCCCAGTCCCAAATGGGGATGGAATGGGAACTGTCGTTGGACACGAGACTTTGAATTACAATGGCCGAGTATCCTCCTTGTTGAGCATGTTTTGCTTTCATGACCAAACTACAGGGATCGTGAATTCCTTTCCATGTGGTGATCAAAATCCATTGGACCGTTTCATTTGATTCGAAAAAATTCAAATCATCATATTCTTCAGGTATACTGGAGTTTACTGCAGGATCAACTGGCTTACAAGCATCCGGTGGCTGGGAATTCACGAGGTATCCCTAGAAAATTGACAATAGAAATATGCGATATTTTAATTTCCTTACAGGATATGATAAGGTAACAACAGCTTTTTTCACTGTACCACTACGTCTGTAGAAGTTTTTGGAATGAGTGGTCGTTCTTCCACACTGTAGACTGTGGTATTCAACACAATATCGATGATATCAATCCTTCCATCCACAGCCCTCCAAATATGAGTGCAAGTAGTCAAAAATAAGGACGTCGTGACTAGAGTTCGAAGGTCTCCTACATACATATTGTTGTTTGCCGCCTCGCAACAATTAATTCTTTGTAAAAATGCATCCAATGATTTTGGTGCAAAGTTAGTTAGCCTCTGTAGTATAGTTAGCCGAGCATGATGCGTACCATACCAGAGTTTGTAAATTAGCTCAATGCCGCTGGGGTATGGCCAGTAGTATCCCCCACTGCGAAATAAATATCCATTGTAGAGCAGAATAGACAAACGAAAGTAAATGTTAATGAATTGTTAGTTAGTGAGCGTTGAAGAAGTTAAAAAATGTATTCACTGGTCAGTATTATTGTTGATAGTGTGAGCTGAGATATGCTCACATTGTTAAAAAACAATCACGTTTGGGAAAACTGCTTCAGTTCACATCTCACCACGCATCACAGCTCACAGTATAGTTCGTTGGTCGCGTAAATTTTCCCTTGTTTTCGTTAAAACGCAATGATAACGCGGACGGAAATGGTTGGTTAACAATTGGAACTAATGATGAAATGTTGATTAAAGTGGAGGTTTTTCATTTCCAGACGTTCATTGACTCCTAACTTTTTGCACAGTATTAAATAAGTTAACAATTAAATTATAATAATATACTATTACCACCATACTCTCAGCTGCTAGTTAGTTTGGCATTGAAATTCTCACATAAATCAGTGTGACATGGTTTTGTAGATCACTTTTTGACTTTCCTTAGAAAGATGTTAACTATATACGTTAGACCTTGGTTTTAAAACATGTGTGTCACCCCTTTGCAGTAAGCAAATTGAATTAAGTATGAACACAGTAAGTGTATGCTTTTTAGTGCAACAAATCTGCCTGTTTATGTCAGCCCACTCCCATATCTATGCTTGATAGTTAGTTACTTTGAGAGTACGTGAGTGAGCTCACTTTACATGCGAAGTGTGAAAAGTTCAAACAAAATCATATATTAGTAATGTAATGCAATGCAAGGTTACATGGTTGCTCGCGTAATAAGTTTTTGCTATTGTATACATCTCATAATCAAGTGAGATGTGCTGTTGTGTATTATTAAAAATCAATTAGATGATATATGTACAGTAACAGTTCATGGGAGATGAGCATATGAGGATGTATAAGTTTGAAGTTTTGCATCATAAGAATAGGATACAAGGCCTAAAAGTCATAGGATTTCATGTCATACCCTTGCTATAAATATGGATTGGCGTAATGCATTTTCCCCGAAAATCATAGCAATTTAAGCTCTAGCTGAATTTTAATTCCTCTTAAGCATGCATAATGCAAGTGAAATGAATAGTTTTGCAAATCGTTGATGCAATCGTTAGAAACAATTACGTGACGGTACATATTTATCATTTCAATAAGTGTGCTTTACGTTTCATGTTGTATGCAAAATGTTTATGATTTACTCGAGGCTTTTTTTTTACCTTAGAACACCGAATATTCTTAAACTTGAATGGAAGTGAGCGATTACGAAACTAAAAGTACTACTATTTGGAATCAATGATTCTATGAATTTGCACGATAGCATATTCTACTGCATTCTACTATCTGTTCTATCCAGAAGGCTTAATAACTGGCCAGCAGTAATAGTTATTTAGGAATATCTGTAACCTTTATTTTTTCGAGCCAGTCTTAATTAAAACGACATTTTAATTCATCACGTACGTATCACTAAAAAAGTATACTACAAATAAAAAGATCAATACATCACATCTTCACATTTATTCCTATTTCAGGTTAGTCTACTCGAATTCATAAACACTACTACTATAGAGCGTGCAGCTGTACTACAATCTACACAAAAATCATATTCTGATCTTCCAAATAACTAATCGAAATCGGACCATGCAATAACTTCCGTAGTCAAAGTACAGATCAAACCATCAAAATACGTAAGGACAAAAAACTTACGAATGTTAAGTGAACAACACAATACGGTACGGTAACAACATGAGGATTGCAAAACTCAAAGAAATAGAAAACTACGAAAACGATAAATAAAGCTCAGATGGAGAAGGAGATGAGGACGTCTTATTCTCATCTTCAGAGGCCACAGTAAGACCATCTTCTTGACAAGAGTGAAACGAGTCGACTAAAGAACCACACTCAATTGAGGATGCAGGAACAGCATCAAGTCTTGCGTCTCCATTACTACGAACAGAAGCAGATATGGTAGGAACATGTTGGGTTTTCGAAGAAGATCCAACAACCGCATTTGATGGATCATTCACATTCACAGTCAACTTGGTTATTTTGGCCTCATGTTTTACTGACGGGGGCCACCTAGTCACAGTTAATGTATCTGGGACGACGGTTCTATTAGGGTGAACAATTCTTGATTGTCTAACTAACGGTGTCCTCTCATCAACTGGATTCACAGAAGGCACAGATGAACGAGTATCTTCTTCAGATTCAGAGCCAGAGTCTGGGAATCGCTCGTACGGGAAGATTACTCTTCTTTTGCAGTTAGGGCATTTCCTGCTTTCACGCAATAGCCATGGATCAATGCATCCTTTGTGAAAGACTGAAAGTTAAGAATTGAAATTAATTGCAAACTGTGACCACTCTGAATATTTTACAATTTAATGATCTTACCATGTGAGCACGGTAATACTCTGATTTCGTCTGCGATTTTATAACTTTCAATACAAATAGAGCACGACTCTTGAGGAAAACGAAAATTCCATGCTAGTACAGGAATCTTTAAGAGTTGAGCTTGAGATAAAACTGAACGTTTTTTACGCCTTTCCTCTCCGGATCGTCCGATATACTCCCCTCTCATCTGATTTGAAAATTATTAATTTACTAACTTGCATTAATAAATAGAAAATATTCTTGATTTAAACCCTGACACACACATACCCAATGATACAGAAAAAATCCTAGTCGAATCAGAACAAAAATGAGAACAATACAAAGTACAACTACAATGGTAATATTGGCCACTAATGTGATTGGGTAGTACGGCTCGTTTACGAATTTCACCAAGTATCTGTAACAGGAGAAAAACAGTTAGTTCGACAATTCTTTTGCAAAGCGGACTATAGAGAGGTAGTAAATTCATTCGCAATTACTTTACTGAACCCGCATATTTTTCCATAAGAATATTCCCTACATCCTCTGAAACTAGGCATGCAAAAATATGTACTCCAATCCAATCAAAGGCCATAAAAGATGGGAAGAAGGCCAGCGTGTCATTGACGGTAGTCCCCTCCTTCAATATAATAATTCCTTCGAAGCCAGCTACTTGAGCATACTTTGCTTTCTGAGATAAGGAACATGTTGTGTTCTGGTGAGAAATAGCTAGCAAGATCATTTTCGTACTATCTTCGCCTTCTTCGGAGTCCTCAACCATTTTATTCGATTCATTATTAATGGAGTTATTAAAAGTTACAGAATTCAAGAGAGGGCTACATGCGTCCAAGGGGTCAGCTACTTGCAAATAACCCTGTAAGAAAGTAACAATAATAATAGTTAGTAAACACAATAACTCCGTAGTGTAGCATATATTAGAAAATCTAAAAGCGATTACCTCAAGCCCGAAAGCTGATGTCGAATCAATAGAATACTCTTCAACCGAAAATACTGTATCATTCATTTCGACGGACACAACGACTAAAGTTGCGTCCACACGATTATTTAGCATTCCATTTGGGGTCAGTAAAAATAATACACAAACGGTCAATACTGTTTGTGTCATCGTAGATGACATTGAATGCCCCAATATCTTCATTTTCTTGATCAGTCAGACCAAGGCAATTTTAGAGTGCATTGTTTTCACTGCGACGCGTAGGTGTTAATATTAACAGGCTGAAATGAAACATAAGTAACTTCCTTAGTTAAACTACCTAATAAAGAACACTTGCTTTTGAAATACAAACAAATAATTTAATTAATTAATCTGCTGGCAATTTTATAAATACTTTGATCTCAACCTCGTTATTCACGAAGCAAAGAGACGTAAACAAAAAAATAACATCATTTGAATTTGGCTGAGTGCTCTAAGTCATTGATTCATTTTTGTGTTTGAAGAATGCAACAACAAAATGACTCACACTCTCACACACGATTTGTTCTCCTGTTCGCAGCATAGGAAAATTCACAGTCACAAGTTACCTAAATATCCTTTTATAACTAACTTTGTATCCTTTGTAGATACGAAAACAGAACAAACTATATTGTAAACATCCATTAGTTGCATTATGTCACGAAATTGCGCATTTTTTGCAGCTGTAGCCTCTTCATGAGTCTAGAATGCCGAAGAATTCACTTTCCTGCGTAATGGATAGAAATATAAGGGTTTATTTCCAGGTATAAAATTCTTGAATTAAGCAATTATTAATTTGATTTGTAGGAAAAATCATGCATTAGCATGCAGAAGTGATTGACTCACAACCACTCACTCATTATTTCATGCCAAATACCTTACAAAGTTCATTATATTGAAGGTTTTTTTCACTAGAGATCCTTGACTAGAATAATGGCAGGTCCAGACAATTTAAATCACAAAGAGGTTTCAACTAATGAGCTATTGTTTTTTAATTTTAGTCTTGGAATTCACCAGGTTTTTATGACTTCACAATGAAAGAAGTGCGATGCATGGTAACGGAATGGGATCGTATGCATTACAACTACTATTCAAACCTAACCTAACCTTATGGCTGCTGTATGCAACGTTGTTATACAAAGCCAAATGAAATACCATTGCCTCGTACTCGTAATGCAGTTTTGCTTGCAACTGGAAATTGATTGAAACAGCAAGACTCATTCATGACTTAAGTTTTGCACTTTTCATGGGTAATAAATCCATGGCACTAAAAATTCCCTACGGAATACTCAGCCGGTACAATGCATGCAACAGTTTTCTTCATTATTTATTAATGATCAGTTAGTTTAATCTCGACTCGGGTTTCCCTTCAAACATGGCAGCCAAAACTTCAATTTGGTGATTCGGGCACACTAAATCCTTCAGTTGCATCACTATTCACAGGATAAAATCCAGTTGACGGAGGCGTTGGTGGGGGCACATACAAGCTGCCAGTTCCGTATGTCGGATATTTTGGCCGGTGAATTACTTCTTTCCATATAGCCGCGGCACATTCAGCTTCACGTCTGGATGTTAGTTCCATGATAAGAGCTGAAAAACATGCAGGTAAAAAATTAGACACCAAGACCAATAGAGCAATGCAACAATAAAGCATCCTTCTGTGTTTCTACATAAATATATTTACAATCCAAAACTGCTCGACTCAAGCTTGTTTTCTGAACGTGTGTCTCTACACCATCATTCAACCAAGGGACGATTGTGGAACTTAATACTTGATTTGTTTCCCCAAAAAAACCAGATCTTTGAAGTTCCTCAACTGTGTCTGCTAGAAGGGTAGTTGCCATACATTCGGAATACACGTTAGCATCTAGTCGATTTTGCACATCCTTTATACCTGCAGCCTTATTCATTTTACTTTTTGACAACCTTGCTCTCTCAGTTTCTATTTTATGCTGCCGTTTTGACAATTCTTTTAATCGCTCGGCTTCATGATTACGACTGTGGACAAAGTTTTTTTGTTGCTCGTGCAATGCGTTGTATTCATCTTCGTCAAGAAGTTCCAGAATTGACTTGACATGTAGGTTAGTTAGTTAGTTAGTGTTAGCCGTATTAGCATTGATAAGCTAACTATTATTTGATATTTTCTTTACTTACCTGTTCACAAACTCTCCCAATTAATCGCTCCACATGAGGGACAACAGCTACATCAAAATCGAAAAAATCGCCAGGTATGATTTGGGTTCCTTTATTTTCAGTCTCTGCACAATGAGATGGAGCAACAGGGAAAGTTCTCAAAGGTTGAGTTTTCTCACAACTCACTTCTTTTTCCATTCCATCGCTTAACTCGAGCATGTAGTTTTCTGGGGCTTTAATAGACAAGTTAAAAATTTTGAGACGGGCAAATCGCTGGTATTCTTGGTACATGGCTGTCTGACTGTCTACTTTTTTGCGTTCCAATTCATCTCGGATTTCTTTGAGGGTTCTTCGTCTTTTGTGCTTGGAATCTCGGTACAACTTTTGGCGTATTTTCTCACATTCATCGGCTTCCTACAATAGGAGTTTTTTTAACTCATCCGATATAATTCAAATTGCGGATCGCTTAACATGATGAAAATAATTTTACCCGCTGAGCACTTTTGTTCAAGCTGACTTTGTGAACTCGGCCATCCCACATCATATTGTAGTAGCTGTGAACTCCATGTGGCCTAAATGAAACACACGGCTTTTATGTAAATGCATGAAATGCATAATACTAGATAGGATGCGCTTATTTTAATTTCACCAACATTGGCACATTTTCTCGATATTGTGGCCGTCGTTCCAACACACCAGAGACAGGGACAGCAGTTGGAGGATGGCAGTATACGTAGTAATTCGGATACGTCTCCGTTTGGTTTTGATGATAAGAGGGAACTTCATGAAGTTCTCTGATAAAATGATCATCCATTTCAATCAACTTATAATGGTTCAATTTCACTTTAAAATGTTGAGCTCATAGCTCATAGTCTTTGAAAAACTTATTGAACTTTAACTTGAAAATTAGGCAACAAATTGAAAATTGGCAATAAAATCGAAAGAAAAAGCTATTGTTTGGAGATTTCTGTCAGCGAATCCCTCTCCTACCATAACAACTAGAGGAAGAAAGGCTGCGGAATACAAAAAAAAATCTTCACAAAGCTGTCCGGCGCGCTTTCAAAATAGCAATAAGTTCCCTATCACAAGGACAAGGAGATCTTAGTCTCAGATAATGAATTGAATGCTTTCATGTATCCTATCAAGTAGACAATAATCTTGAGGAGGAAGGAAAATCAAAATCCATTTTGGAAAAACGATTAATCCAAAACACGCAGAAAAAACAAAAAGACAACTAATCACAAAGAGAAATAAAATGGAGCCAATCAGTTGGACTACAATGATTATGTCGTCAACTTGCCAAAAAAGGCCAAATCCTCAGCTTAAAAGAAACAAACATTAGAATTCAGCAATCAATTCAAAACAAAATCGAGTAAAAATTAAATTCCATTGATTTCAAACTGATAAAAGTGAAAAGGATGCGATACAGCTCTGTGAGTTTTCAAACCCCCCAAAATCACTCTTTAGCTTGGTAAGAACTCAGAGTGAAACTTTACCTTCGAAAAATACAACTGTGAAGCCAGAAATTTTTGGCTGCTCGGTCTAGGATCAGTCATTTTAACCCTGTCCACATAGAAAATTAATTTTCGTCTCAAATTTTTGCACTGCAATGCAAGTATTAGTGTTAGCAACTGTAAAGTTCCATAGGTCCAATTTTTAGAAATTTGCATTTCTAAAATTTTACATCCAGCAGGTTGAGTAATTTTAAATAGGCTACTAGAGTCCTCTTTTGTTTTTAAAAGCAACCACCTTTGGCTTCACTTTTAATGTTCCCCACGCACAGCTTAACATGAAGCACTTGAATGCCATTGATTCAATAGCGCTCCAAACATGAATTTTGGTTCATGCTCTGAAATTGGGGTAGCAAAACTTTTCGGAAGGGATTTGAAGTCAATTATTAGAAAATTTGGCCGATTTTCTATTAGGTTTCATTGATACCATAAGTTTTAGACGGAATTTAGTTTAGTTAACTTCTCAAAATGGTAAGTTTGTTTAATGTATTGTATTTGCAATCTCGTGGAATTAGCTTACGTTAGTTTGACAAAAACAAAAACCGGGTCTGTTTTTTTACCGTAAAATGTCAGTCTAGCTTTCCCCAGTATAGAGAATGAGAGTCGATTTAATTGCACGCATTAAATGATAACTACTTGTCTTTGTTTCTAGGTGAATGTACCCAAACAGAGACGTACATTTTGCAAAAAATGCAAGCATCATAAAACCCACAAAGTCACCCAGTATAAAAAATCTAAGGAAAGGATGGCTTCTCAGGGTCGTAGGAGGTACGATCGTAAGCAGCAAGGTTACGGAGGTCAAACCAAAGTAATTTTCAGAAAGAAGGTATGTATTCAAAAAAATTTACTAATTCGATAACATTTATTATTCTGCTCATCTTAAAGGACTTCTTGGTCTTAAAATGTTACTAACGCCTAATTATAATCCTTATTCTTCGTGTAGGCAAAAACTACAAAGAAAATTGTATTGCGTATGGAATGTACCGAATGTAAATTCAGGAAACAAATCCCCTTGAAACGTTGCAAACATTTTGAATTGGGAGGAGATAAGAAGCGCAAGGTAACCTATTCTGTTTCATGCACATGTGTACAATTTAAAATGTTCACTTCACTGCATTATCTAATTTTCAAATGTTTTTATTTTGCTTGCAGGGACAAATGATCCAGTTTTAAATGTACTTGACGTATGTATGATTTTGTTCCGTTCTGTGCAAATTCCCTCTAATAAAGTTTGTATCGTATGATTATCTAAGAGGCTCAGATTTATTCTTCAAATCCTTATCTCCAGAAGCCAGTAAGCTAGATTCAGTCATATTTGTGTACGAATTTTCCTCAGTTCCAGTTTGTATAGTCCACTTCGTGCTGACATTTTTGAGATTACTTTCACGGGTATGTATACGATGAACAAATTCTTTGGTTTTCTTTACGACCACTCTCACTTTTTGCTGAAGTTTGGCAATCTTGATTTTCAACAGCTCGAAATTCAGGTCATGATAATTCTTGAGTTCGTCAGCAGTTGGCAATATTCCCACCTTTTCTTGTATATACTTTATCGTGAGGATTCTCATGGCATTTTGTCTACCTTCTTCGAAATCCGTCACTCTTTTCCTTCTCTCTCTCAAGTTTTCTAGTTTCGAAACAATTTTGTACCCTCGATTTTTCAACAGCTTGTCAACATGAGCTCGTATTTCTTGAATTCTATCTTCATTTACCAACTTTTTGACTTTACTAAATGAGTCTGCTGCTACTTGACGCATTTCTTGCCATCTTTCCGGAGACATATTGACTTGTGTGGAACTGGAAGGAAAGCTAAATCGCCGGTTTACAAAATTTGGAGTTAGAGATCTGATTTTACTTTTAAAATATGCCATATATGAGTGACGGAATGGTCTTTGCAATGCGATTTCCTTAGCCTCGTGCAATCCCACGTTCACCACAGATATGAACACGTTTAGCGTCAGGATGGATATGACAAAGTTGAATAAGAAGTAGTATATTGGTCCAAATACAGGATTGTATGTCTTAATGTCCGAATACGGTATCTAAAAAACCGGTAAACTTTAATCATCAAACTTTTTTTTGCATTAAAGCAGTACTTACACATTAGTACCATTACCAAGGAAGATGAGATTAACTTACAGCTGTTGAAAATCTTGCTAAAAATGGGAAGCTCAGAAGCGAATGATAAATATTTTGATAAAAGTAGCTGAAACGCCCGAACATTATGACACTGAACGAAGAAAAGGCCATTTCCATGATCACGATTATGAATATAAATCCTAGGGCGAATTTTCTGGTCACAGTGATTGCCAGTCCTATGATAAAGAATCGTCGATTGCTGGGCAACAAAATGTGCCACAATTTCAATAGGCACAGAACCAAGGTGAAACAAAGAAGCCATGTTTGTAGCCTTCGCCATCCAATAGCTACTTGCATATCTGTGTAGCTGTGGACACTCTCTGCACACATTTTTTTTTCTTTTCAACTTAAATTTTGATTAAGGTACATGGCATAGTCTTGAAATAGTCTTACGTGTATTCCTATTGATCAACTCCTTCTTGGCAATCTCTTGAACTTTCTTATACATGATTCTGCTCCCATACAAATACACAATCATAGTCCCAAATGTAGTGAGTGCTAAGAATAAATCAATCCACAACCAAATGATCGAAGCCTGCTCTTTGAACTTCCTTATGTAGCACGAGTGGAACACATTGTAGAACGATTTAAAGAGAAAATACAACACACATATGCTCCCTACAAGTGCAATCACGATTTGACTGGCTGTTATCCTGTCCAAGTGGTCGAATTCGTAGCTGTGAATCTAGATACGAGACAAAATGCTGCAATAAACTAAAGCGATGCAGAAAGCAGAATAAATTAATTAAAATTATATTAGTTAACCGTGTTAGAATTAATCCAGGCAGTTGACGGAAATTTCTCCAAAAGCATGATCACTGAACTGAATACATCTACATCTGGACTGTACATGGAAAACTCTACAAAAATAGCTCTAGTTCGTTCATCTATCCAGCTATAGTTAGCTAAGTAATCCAAAGTAGCGGAAAAATTGTGCTCGTGACATTCAAGGCAATAGCCGCCACCATTGTAGAACACATTTACTCCTTGGTGACCCAAAGATTGGGATTCTTTTGCGTCCTGATAAGTCCACATGTCTTTAAACATTTCTGATTCTTCTACTTCGTGATCATGTTCAATCCCGTATTCTGCCAAGTCCTCTTCATCTTCCTCATGTATTATATGCAGCTGTTTTTTGTTCTGATCTGCTGAATGAGAAAGGGTTGTGGTATTCTCCGTTACTATTTCCCTCCGACTTCGCCGTCCGTGGTGAGATTTTTGCTCTGTTGGGAGCCATCCTGGGCTGTACGATTTTTTGTCTTGATTTAAAGCGCTAGAGTATTCATCATGGCATGTCATTTGAAGATTTTTGAAAGCTGAGTTTGTTTTCAGATAGAAACGAACATCACAAGTTCCTAGGTCTTGTTCATGATATTTCTTATCTGAATCGTAACCTATAATGGAAAAAAATTCTTGTTTTATTTTTTTGACATGTTGATGTTGGTCATTCATTGGTTGAGTGGAGGATTAGGACTCATTATTACCAGCTGCAATTCGAAGCTGTCTAATTCTCGGCAATCCAATTAAAATAGATGTGTGAAAATGAATATCTGCATTTTTTACAAATTCTTCAGGAATTGACTCATCATAATCGTGAAAAAGCCGTGGGAAAAATATCCGGTTCATGTAGTCATAGAATCTTATAAGGGAAGCAGTTATTTTAAAACTTATCATAAAGAGTAGTACGTATTTAAAATATTTGTGTCTACTTTTCTGCAGAATCAATTTTTAGGTAAGCCAACCCAGATTTGTCTCTGTTCATGTGCTCTTCACGTAAAAGAAGCATGTCTTGAATTCTTCGGGTGTTTTGAAAACGCTACACCATATCAAAGCAAATTAAATATGAAATTAATTCCGTTTTGAAGTTGAAAATAGTTGAAAGTTTGCCACGTACGGAATAGCCATATCTAAAATTTACGACATAAAAGATAAGAAGAATCAGTATCAATAAGAAAATAATGTCCAATAATCCTCTACTTAGTTTTCTTCGTCTTCTGGCATCCATTCTTAAACCCTACATGGAAATATAATAATGGATCATATTGAGACCAAAACATTTCAATATTTTCGATCCCGTATAAGGATTGATAATGTTCTTACAAATATGACTGATCCAGGCAAAGGATTAAAATACTTCAAAGGCAGGTACAACAAATAATTCAATGGATAAATTCTTGGTAGTACAGAAAGTCCATTTACATAGTAAGTCTGAAATCTCTCACGATGGCATTGCTCCTCATGTGGTAGTTGGGTCTACAAATTCAAATGGTGTAAAAGTGTTTCTTCACACTACTTTCATGCAAGAACTTGTATTAAAAATTAGTTACTTTGTTCCTAATCCTCCACGCTGTAAACATTTGGACAAAAATAACTTTCAAAGGCTGAAGGAATACTATTGATTCAAACAAAGTCCATCCCAATACTGCACACCATTTGTAACTCTTTTTGCACCCATACCTGGCTCCAAACATAATAGTTAGCGTACAAAGTGAAACAATTACTGTAATATTCACAGCCCAAGCCACAACAGTAAACTTGGGCCCAAAAATCCGTCCACTTTCTTCAATGTCCATAGAACACAATTGAAAATACATTTTCTTGGTGTTCAAAATTTCCCCATCGTATGCATGCACTCCATTTTTAACTTCTCCGTCTGCATTTTTGCCAGATTCCTCCGACTCTGCATCAGAATTAGATTTTCCGTCTTTAATTTCCTCCGTCTGATTGAAAATTATCCTCGTACTTCCTTTTTCTAAATGCCCAACATTGTTTTTTGAGGAAATAGCACCATCTTGTGGAAATATATTTTTATTTTCTGATATTTGGTCAAAATATCGCCTAACATCTTCTTGAATCTGACGCCCGACGTTGAATAATTTATCTTGAGGCAGTTTATACACAAAATGTGTCGGGTCTTCATCCTTTATAAGAGTTGCACCCCCAACCAATCCATGTGATATAACTTTGCTAGCTACTTTTTTCTGTGCGGGCTCAGCAAAAGAGTGAATTAAATCTTCTTCATTCACATCTTCGAGACTTTCAGTGCCTGCCAAAGAGTCTTTTAACCATGCTTCTGTAACTTTTATATCAGTTGAGGGGATTCTTGCTACAGTAATAGGGTAATCTGACTCCACAGAATCTACATTTTTCAATTCAAAAGCTGACCCCAAACGATCGTTTTTGTTATTTTGAATGTCTGGTTCTTTAAAACTTCTTGTCAGCTCAGTACGACGGGCATTGTCATTTGAAGCTGATTTGGTGCTATATCCTTTGGCGTAAGCTAAAGATATTTTGGATTTGGGATTTTCATAATCTTCCATTCCAGGTTTATTCCTCCAAACTATCAATGTGGGCACTTTCTTCTTTTTGATTAGTTTGAATAAGAGGGATAAAATCATCCCAAGTGGGAGGCAGATTAGTCCGGCGAGTAATGCTCTGTTCATTATTCGGTGTGTTAGGTACACAAACCGGCAGTACAGTAGATGGTCTAATAATGAAAGTAACTTAACTTTGCACATGCATATTTTCAGGTAAATGTGTGGCATTATAAAAATCAGTTCCGCTAAAATACCGTTGTCTACTTCCTCAGGAAGCCCATACATTACGATAAGACAAAACATGTAGCAAGACAAGGTAGACATAGCCACCGTAAGTCGTTCCGGACTCCTGTAACTTGTCCGTGGTGAAGGAAATAAAGGTGCAACCCAAATATGATGAGATTTAATTTGTAGCAGGAAATGTCCCCACAAAGTGCTCTCATGATAAGAATTCCATAATTCCTCCTTAGTAGCTACAGGGACGTCTATAGCTAATGAAGCCAACTCCTCAAATTGAGAAAGCCACCGTTCAACGAAAAAGTACCAGACTTTACCCGTTTTCACATTCTTTACACTAACTTTTCGACACCACCATGTGGGGTCATGACCGTAAACATCTTTCCATATACGAATTCGTTCCATCTGCCCCAAATCCCGATCTGATGAGATGAGAAAATTGTCTTCTTTATTCCAACCCGCTGTGTTTAAATTTGGGTCTTTCAACATGTATGGCTGCAAAAATGTATATTTATATAGCTACTTATTTCGAAATTCAGCTCATTAGCACAATGTTGCAAAGAAATATTAACTTACTTTGCTGCGTCCGTGTTCTCCATACAAGCAACAGCAAATATTTGCTGAAGTCCCAGCAAAAGGCTGATTCCCTGTTTCCAAAGTTAGCAGATAAAATGTTTCTTCGTCAAATCGGTTGACGTCCACTGACACAATTAGACTATACCGATGTTTGTCCCCATACCATTGAATATACATTGCCAAAATTAAAAGGATTACGTAGACAAGAAGACAAACTGAAACTACAATTGGAATAATTGGATTAAACGGGGAATCTGAATAATATTTGTGTGCATGATGATGATGCACAACTTGAAGTTCAAAAACTTTGAGAATGAAAAATTCTTCAGTTGAGACATTCTGTGTGCGCAAAGTTATGGAATAAGTTCCGGGTTCGCTGAACGAATGATGTGTAGACAGCTCTGTGTAATTTGGGGCCGTTGTAGTGGTTTCAATGTTTTCCAAATCTGTGTGGTATGCATTTTAATTTTTTAGTGTGCAGTAAATAAATTACTTATCATTGTGGCAAGAAAAATGTGTGGAACAAATAAAATTGACTTTCACCATCTAAACTTTCAGCCTGTCTTTTTTTTCTCTGGCCACCATCTGTTTCATCATTGTCGTTTGGGTCATATCTTAATTTTTTGGTTGACCCATCGCCAAAATCCCAAAGAAACAGTAAAATATCATCAGGAACAGGAAAAATTACGGTAAATTCCCCGGTTTGATTAACAACCAGGTTTTTTGGTACTCTATATCGAAACATGTCAGAAACTTCCAGGCTAAACGCGAATATGTTGATAGAAGATGGTTCACACAATGTTTCAGCAGATTCACAAGAACAAGTGTACGCTATAAATTGACTGGAAGGTCTGCGAGAACACACGGCCTCTGGATTTTTGCATGGGTAACAGTGAGGATGTCCAGGGAGAAAATCTCTAAGATCGTCAATACAACGCCCGTGTCCGATATCACAGAGATTGACTTGGCCACAAAACTTTCCTGTAAATGGAATGCGGCATTCACATTTTGCTTCGAAATCGGTCAGCCTTCTGCAAGTTGCCCCGTTGAGGCATTTTTTAGCGTATGAATCGCAGGGTTCCATTCTCTATGATGGATAGATTACCAGAGTCTCACATTAGCCCAGGTCAAGGAAGACTTAAATTTGGAATTAATAATCTATCTAAATATGTATATCCGAATCTCTTACATCACAAATTGAACCAGAATATCCTTCGAAACAGTCACATGAGTAATAACCGTCTTCTAAGGCTTGACATGTCCCATGTTTGCAAGGTTTTCTATGCACACATTGGTCTAGATGTTCACACAATTTGCCAACAAATCCGTGCTTGCATTCACATCTACCAAAACGATTGCAGAGTCCATCATTATCACAAGGCAAGTTATCTTCACAATTTCTTTGCAAGCTCAAGTTTTCTTCAGTGGTAGTCTGAATTCTAGCCCTACTATCAAGTTTCAAGGGCAGAAGTATGTAATCATTATAGTCTTCTGCAGCGCCATCTTCGTATTCATCGGATGAGTTTATTTTTGACCTCATCAAAGGATTTTCTGTACCGGAAAGTCAGAGTCAAGTATAAAGCTTCTAAGACTTCTGCTTGGCAGTGAGAATAAATAATATTATTGCTCTACCATTGTCATCATCCTTGCCCAAATTGTCTAAAGGAGAATCCATAAATGATTTACGGAACCAGGTAGTTCCATCCGGAAGTCTCACAATAACTTAAAAAAATAAAAAACTTTATTAAGTAAAATCAAGCATCATAATTTGACAGCAGATTGTACTATAATTGGTAAAACATACTATTATTTTTGGAAAATCTCGGAGATCTCAGAATAGACGTCTTCTGAGCGATTTTAGGCACCAAAGTTGTAGGAACAGCAGTAGTAGCAGTAGTAGCAGTAGTTGTAGAAGTTTCAGTCGTAGGATCAGCTATAGTAAATTACATATTAATAATTTGATGCATTAGCTGTACAGATTTTAATTTTGATAATTTTACCTGCAGGAACACTTGAACTGTTTAGCCTCCAAAACGAATCGGAGGGGATCCTAAACCAATTAGTTCCATCAGGTTGCCTAAAAACAACTTCAGAAGACATTAATAAATACAATTTCCTGTTTCACAAAGTGATGCAGAATAAGTTATCTTTGTACTTGGTTTTTGCTCCGGCAAACTCTGTTCATCAAGTTCATCTAATATAGAAGGCTGTTTGGTAGCTCTAACGGTCTTTGTTTCTGATATATTAGCAGTTTCAGTAGAAGTTGTGCTATCCGTCGAAATTCTCGAAATGCCTGCTAAAAAATTAAA
>Ga0210040_10003383_pt1 | contig 21590 bp, 30 predicted proteins | sample CryGeyCG12114_NA_FD_185462 | JGI IMG/M metagenome (GOLD analysis project Ga0210040, IMG submission 185462) | Groundwater microbial communities from aquifer - Crystal Geyser CG19_WC_8/21/14_NA (SPAdes) (version 2) | ecosystem: Environmental > Aquatic > Deep subsurface > Groundwater | place: USA...
AAATTCCAAACGAGACTGAAAAATGTCACGGGAAAACTACTAATACTGCAATTTTTCGTTTACATTTAAATATTGTTGATGATATTGATCTTAGTCTGTTCAAAATAAAAACCGCAATATTAATTTATTTCTAAGACTTTAAGTTTTATTTCAATTCAAAGGAATCTGCATTCTCTAATTCTATTTGGCTTTCTTAACATCGACCTAAAAGTCTGCGAATTCCATTGCAATAGAATATAGACATGACGTTGTTCACTAGATTTCTAACGGGAATGGGAGTAGCAATTCCCAACGACTGGTCCACAACACCACTCACATTCCTTTTGGCAGCATTAATAACAACCTTTGTGATTTGATTGATTAAATGTCCATCTGCGTAGTTGGCCGAGCCTGCAGGACGACTTATTGCTGCAGTCCCAGCATTATTATTCGTAGTGGCTACAGTGGATTTATTTTGAGCGGCGATGGCGTTTTGGAGAGCTATAAGTCGGGCAGCTTGTTCGGATGTTAAGTTGCTGACATTTATCGGTGTCGCAGCGGCAGCAGTGGCGACCGGGGCGGGAGAATTGTTTGGTCTGCCGAATGCTTGACTAACACCGGCGTTAAGATTTGAAAATGCATCGTCTCCACCTAGTAGGAACCCTCCGATATTTGTGATGGCTACTAAATACTTTTAAAAAAATAGAACGCGTTTTAGTTTGTTGAAATGAAAATATTGGCGAATTTGTGTAAATTTACATCATCTACGATTCCTCTGAGCTGCCCAGTCATAATTTCATCATCTTCTTCTAAGATTTGTTCAAATAATCGTTCTTCATGAGCTGTCAAATTCATTTTGGAAATGGTGGCGGCATTCTGGAAGATAATCATTGGGATAAAAGAGTTGTTTGAGGAGATGGACAAAGCTGACCAACTATCAGCTTATTCACTCACTAACTAACTAACCTCATTTCCAGACACTGAGCTGCATGTGATGGTAATAAGTAATAATGTCCAAATTGGTGTAAACTTGGTACAGAACTGTTGAACTTTGCGTGCAGCCATATTGAAAATCTGGTGGAGAAAACGCGCTATTTTGATGTAATGACTAACATTTTTCACTTATTTTTTATTTATAACGTCGAGTTTGAGCGGAATCTAACATCTAACAATGTATATTATGACAGCTACAATCAATACAGCGAACAGTAAGCATTACGTAAAAAATAATAGATCTGGCTCGGGATTTTACAGATAAATACACAGATTTTTGGCAACAAGTACATTTAGCGCATGCATATTCACACTTTATTGGGCAATGGGTAATATGAAGCCATACTAACGAAATAAGATTTGCAGATGTATTGCAAAAGAGCCTTGACATGGCATCACAATCGCACATAGAATCCTAGCTAATATATTCACAATTAATAATTTATTACATATGAGCTTTACTGTGATAGGATGAACTGAGATATAACAAACATACAGAAAACTATTAGCTAATGCAGCTTCAGTTCGAAAAAATCCTCATCGATTATCTTACTACCTTCTTCTATCTCCTTTATGGAACACCGTTTAATGTCTCTATTCAGTTGCTCCAACTCCAGATACCGGGTATTGCAAAGCGTGTATTGCTGTTTTACAACTTTTCTGGAAGAAAGAGAGAAAAAACAAATTTTAAAGCAAACAATAGAAAAACAAGATAGACATGCGCAAAGATACTAAAACCTCATTTTTGCGCGCATTTTTCAAGCGCTACGGCAAATACGACACTTTAGTTACCATAAAATCTCACCTATAAAAAAAGTATCCGAAAAGTAGAATCAAAACTAAAACAGGGGTCATAATGGCCGTAGCCACTAGTGAAGCCGTAATGGAGAAATATGTGAACTTAATCCAACTCATCAGGATCACGTCCAATGTGAACAAAAAGAGTGACACAGTGGAGACCAAAACCCAGCAAATGTCAATCAAAGAGCTCATCCTGTAATGTGGAGACCGATCAATCTCTTCGTCAATGTCCAGCTGATGAGAAACTTTCTCTACGGCTTGCAAATATGGCAAAATACACGTTGTGAGCATCAGGGCTATCATTGTTGTTGCCACCAATAGAGATGTCGTGATCACGAATGCTGTCAAAAGTCCCGAATTCTGTTCTTTCGGATGGATTTGCAATTCTACTGTTGCCACCTTCAAAAATGGTGTAGCTTTACAGGTTACTTTAGTTTTGAAATCTTTGGTAACTTACAGAACTTGTGTTTTTCTTACCACCGCAAATCCGGCCATGAAAGATGCCATTTCCACCACATTGGTTAGTTTTGATTTACTCAGGTGAAGTCCTTTCCATGCCAAGTAGCGAGATTTAGCAATTTTTTCTCGCTTTAGAATCTCTAGTGGGGATAGTGATAGCGGATTTGAAAATGGCAGTTCCATTATTATCACGAAGGATTAAAAAATATCTTCAGTTAATTGTTGGGGAAAGTATTTTGTGATTTTGTGAAGCTGTATATAACTGCTATCGTAGAAGTTCTACGTCGCTCATGCGAGTGGAAAACAGAGGAGCAGTTAGCATGTTAATTTGTACTCTTGAGATACAGGTAATTAACTGTTGCAGCCACTAACTATATAAGTATGTAGGCATTTGCTTTGCATAAACTTCAATAAGTTAATGGTTTTGTTTCGGGTATGCTCATTATAGTCGTCAAAGTCCAGTAGTGCTGTTGTGTATCCGTGAAGTCAATAGATTTTCCATCTTTTCAAATGCTTTTGTGCATTATGGAATTTTTGAGCCACTGTTAAGTTTTCACATAAGGAATGCATGCATAAGGTTTGTACAACAAGACACAGACAAAGCGTTATAATTGCTCCCCGCCCCATTTGCCGGTTTTAACACCAACATACTAATTAGTTAGCTGTAAGGTTAAGATTCAAGGTATATATAAGGAAGACTATATGCATTTGATGAGAAATGTTTATTTATCTCGGCGGAGCATTATGTATATGAATGAATAAGTAAGTGATATATATTAAGATTTTTCTGACTGGTAGTCAGTAAATAGCATTCGGTCGAACAGGAATGCGTACTGCATGCAATCAATGTTCCAGCAATTAACGGTTCATTTATTTTGTTTCGGGTATACGATTCTTTTATTGACTTTGCGTTGTTTTCAAGGATTTTGGTTTATTGTTAATTAGAAAAGGAAGTTCCACCCAGGTACGTAATATTTTCAGATGTCTGTGATATTCTTCCGTCAGGATTTTCACGCAATAAAATGGACTTGGCCAAACATTCTTCGGCCCGCTTTGCCGTGTCAAAATCTTTTGCAAAGTTTGCAAAAGCTTTGGCTTCTTTGCACACTTGTTCCGCTTTCGAATAGTCTCCAATCTAAAACACACATTCAAGATTTTTTAATTTTGCTTACTATAGCATATGAAAAAATGTATCTTCATTCCTCTTTGCTGTTATTGTAATTACATCCAGCCAAATATTTCCTTCGTTTACACGAATGTCCGCATACAGGCCAGGTCTTCCATCATCCTTTTCACCTTGAATTTTAGCGTTAGTTCCACATTCCTCTAAAATCCTTAAAGCTTGCTCTTTATCTCCTTTAAATGCAAAAGCTGTGGCCAAATCCGATCGCATTGTTATTGCCTATGAAAATATGTAAAACAATGTCTATTTATTTGACGAACTAACAGACTAACTCATCGTAGACCGTATTTTGCTGTACCATTTCGGAATCTTTGCCGGCAGATTTCTCAGCATATTCACAACCTTCTTTCAGCATCTCGATAGTTTTCTCTACTAAATGAAGTTTCTCTTGTTCTCCTATACTTTCCAGGCTTTGGGAAATGTAAACTTGGGATAATGAATTGATTGCCCATGCGGCTAGACCCAGAGTATCCAAATCTTCAGCTTCTCCTCCTTTATTTTCTTTGATCTGGCAAATTAACCGTAATAGAATGGTTATTAAAACAATCCCTATTAAAATTATGATTATAATAATAATATTTTATAGTCTATTATCTGTTTACTTTCTTTTGCTGAGTTTCCACACAGTACTGAAAGCCAGCTAAAGCTTCCGGAAACCGTCCAGTTTCTTTGTAAATCTGTGCCAACTTGAGACTGATCTCAACAATGGAATTGTCCGTTTGCAAATGATTTTGATGATAGATTAAACGCTGTGCCACATTTTTGAAAAGCAGTTCTGCCTTTTTGTAGTCCTGACGCATGAATGCCACATTAGCTTGCATATCTATTATTTGAGTTTTCCCTTCCTCCAAATCCCCCTTTTCACACAGGGCCCAAGCTTTTAGTAAATGTTTGTCTCCTTTGGCCATCTCATCTCTCTGATGATTAATAATTGATTCACTATTACTATTCCAATAACTCCATGATACACAAAGGATCTATTTCAGAATATAATTTTACCTGGAAAGCCAAAATTGCTCGTTTGATTTCCATCAGGGCTTGGTCCGCAATACTTTCTTCAGTATCCGACTTGCTGGAACCAAAAATCCCAAGGAATCCAACAGAAAATACTCCCAGGGGTGTTTTAAATGAATAGTTACCGCTCCCAAATCGCCCATAATAATATGACTGTGAATTTCGGACTAGAATATTAGAATACTGCTGACACCGTCTTTTCGGGAGATTAATTTGGGCCAAATTTCTCCATAGGCAATGACCCTCTAATTGTCGATTGATTACAGAGTTAGAGATCGATTCCAATTTGACGGGATTGGAGATAGCTGTAATATGATGATGCGACGTTTTTGCAAAATAGTCAGTAGCAGTGGTGTGAGCGTGAAGGTTTCGAAATAGACATTCATTATAATATTTTGGGGCAAATTGGTTAGGATTGACGATAGAACAATGTATAGAATTAGTTAGCGCTTTGTGACTATGTTTGGAAAGAATGAAAAGTTTAGAAATCGCACGTTTCATGTTGTCGGTATTGGTTTTAAGAATCTAATCCAATTTTTGATGATCAATGATCATTTTGAGTCAGTTAAAAAAGTTTTCAAGAAAAGATAGAGATATTGCAATAAATCAGTCGTAAATGTGTAAAATAAGGTGGATAATTTTGCCGCGAGTTTTTATAATAGGGGTATTCACGAGTACCGGGGTAACGGGGTATAAGGGTATTAGGGTAACTTTTTGCAATGTATTTAAATGGAGAAAAGTTACCCTTTTACCCTGTTACCGCGTTACCCCGGTGCTCGTGAATACCCCTAATGTTTATCATAGAGCGACTCCTTTGTATTCGTTCCATTGAACGCATAAATACATTGACGGCAAAAAGACGCGGCAACCAAAATCATTTTATCTTACTTTTTGTTTATCCTGTGACAATGCCAGGCCAGAAGTCCGAAATTAAAATATTTTCCTTTTTCCAGCTCTGCATCAAAATTTTGTGTTTGTGCTCTGAAAAAAAAAATCAATTTTTGGCATTTTGGATCTCAAAATACATGAAATGCAAATTGTAAACCGAACCGACCGTTTTGAAATTAGTGGATCTTTGCAAGTTGGCATGTGAACTTTGTCCTCGTGGTCACACAATTCCCGTTCAATAATGCGGTAGTGAATCCCACGCCAATAGTGTACAATCCCACTTCATGTCTTTGTAGTAGTACTATCGAACCAGACAATTTTTAAATGCACTCAAACCATTTAATTGTTAGTTAGTTAGTTAGTATTATGGACCGTCATCACTTTTCGTATACAAACAAATCAAAACATGGTTTGATGTCCATTCCGGGGATTCTACCTGCAGGGCCCTCAAGGTCGTCTCCAGGACCTCCTCCTCCAACGCCAATCCCTGAACAGTGAGTAAAACTTTTAATCATTTTTTTTAATTGTTATTCTTAGTTATGTAAGTCACAATTTAGGATTTGATAATATGCTAGTGGTAGTGACTCTGCACAAAGAAAACAGGCACGAAAGAATGCCTCAGACCATTATTATCTGTCATTGTCTTCACCTGGACTAAAAGTTAAACCCAGTGAATCTTCTACATCTCCGTTGACATCGACTGCAATGTTTGCTCAACAATCAGCCGTGCGTCGCTCTTATAACCGAAAAATGCAAGGCCTATCGTCCACTTCCTCTAAAGACAATTTGAAAGGACATGGTAATGATGGGAGCGAGCCTATTCAACCGGCTATGGGAAATTCAATGTCCACCACTACTGACACTACTGGATTCTTGCCAAAGCTTCTCTCAAAAGTTTCCAAAACCGAGGAATCTAGTTAGTAGAGTTGTTTGCTTATCAATTCGTCGAATGAACCAATTGTAATGCAGTTATTTTTCTTTTGAAGACAAGGAGCGAACAATGACCTCTTCTTGTAGTATACAGTGTGGAACACGATCCAACCTTAGTTTGGTGGACTCCAGTGCATCAAAACATGACCATGGAACCACAATGGACGAAATATCTGTAGCTTCCCATGCATACACTACCGAAATAAATCCTAAAGATCAAGATATGAAGCACAGGCCGATGAATGCAGCTGAGTTGATAAATAATATCAGTCATGCCCTGTTTTCTGAAAAAGACAAAAGTCGAAAAGATTTTGAAAAAGATTGTCAAAAGTTGGAATCCAAAATGAAAGGTATAACGCTTCAAGAGAAGAATAATACATTGGAGATTTCGCTGTTAAAACGGACTGTGGAGGATTTGAATGACAAGGTGGACAAGTTGACCAAAGAGAGAGCTGAGGATATTGCCTTGTGGAGGAAAATTGTGGACATGGATGGCAAGTTGGAGAATTTGGAGGATACGATTTTGTCTATGAGTAGGTTAGAGGACCAAATCGAGGATGATTGCGAAAATGATGGGAAAAATGAGAGCAATGGAAATGGATTGTATATGACTGCTGAGGAGAATAATTGCTTGAATGTGATGAATATGAGTGGAGACGGCGGTGATAATTTACAAGGTGCTTTGAATTATGAGGTTTCTGCAAAAAAAACTGAATTGCTTGGTTAGTTAAAGTTTTATAAGGTACTTCCTGTATATTAGCTTTGGATGGATTGCCAACCCAAAGTAAGACGGAAGGAAGTTGGGACTATTTCACAAAAATGCTCGCAAACGATATGAAATCTAAACCTGAAACCCCTAAAAAAGGATGGAAAACCAAACCTAGTACTCCCGGCAAAGGGAATAATAGTAACAATTGGATTCCTATTGCCCCAGATTTTGATCTATTGTTGTCAGTCATTTCTGGATTGAATTTGAGGATGGATCGAAATCAAAGTGTTAAAATGTGTGCTACGAGCAGTGGAGCCACTTTTAAGGTGGTCTAGGTTTAGTAATACTCTTCGTCTTATTTGTGAAATATTAGAAAGAAAGCAAATTTGAATTTTTTTTGAAATGCTGACTGAAATCCATTTTCCAGCATATGGACACCATCGGAATCACGTTGTTCAAAAATGGTCTAGTTTTGGGTGATTCCGGTTTTCGAACATATTCTACACTGTCAGTGATTCGTCTCATCAATGAAATGTACGGAGGTTGGTTTCCATCTGAACTTCAACCCCAATTCCCTGATGGTGTTATTTTTGTTGTACGGTTTTAAAAAGCGCTAAAAATTGTGCCCCAGTAATATTTATTGAAAAACGAGCAACCAGTCTTTGTATCTACAGGTCACAGACAAAAGATCTATGGCTTACAAAGAGAACGCAAATTTCAAAGGGAAAGGAGAAAAACTTTGTCAAAATGGGGAAACTCCTCCATCTTTAAATCCAGGATTTCATATCGGACGAAAAAGTTTTTCCACAAGCTTAGAAAAGCTGAATAATTGTGCTTCAGATTCGACCCCATGCAACAAAGAATCAAATGAAAAATCGGGAATTTTGATTGAATTGCCCGATGTGTGCCCTCGGCCTAATATCACTTTGAAATTGAAAAGTGTTATTGATGGTGTGCAGATCAAACAAATTGCTGTCTACTTTACGTTTTAAGAGCATTATTTAGCTTTAATCGCTTTGGTTTAGTGAAGTGGTTTTAATCATTGTTTACTCTAATTATTTCAGGCAAACAATGGACAGTGCGTGCACACAGTGAATACAACACAGTGGGCCAAATCATATCCCACGTGGAACAATACGGTTGTCCGGAACGGCGTATAGAGCATTTGATTTTGCCATTTCCTCACGGCTATCTAAATTCCCGAGCAGCTACTCTCAATAGCTACGGGATTGTGAATAACGCAGCACTGCACGTCCACTTTGTCCCAAATGGATCATCTGGGTAGACTGCTCTCCCAGTCTAAAAGCTTGTGCGAAGCCACAGAGAAGAAAATAGAATTAGAACAAGTGTATAAGGAGCTAACCCTCCTTCAAAATTTTTCCCAATTGAGTGACTCGACTAAAAAGTGTGTGTTACATTGTACCGTTCAAATTGTACCCTATTATGAAAGTAGTAAAACCAAAGTGAATGATATGGAGGGCGAGTCGTTACTACTGTGTGTGCAAAATGTGTCCAAACTGTCATTAAGTTGTCACTTTTGGGAACTTCGGGTCAATATCGGGGATTTCATTAGTTCGTGGTGTTTAGAGGAGGATTTCAATCCGGGTTGTGTTCAACGATTTTCAACTCCTTTAGAGTCTGGGTGTATGAGTTTGACAATGGAACTGAGTGTTCGGGTTGAATTGGTTTTCAACTGGGAACAGTTTGTTAAAGTTTTTACTTTGTATACTCTCACGGTGGATATTTTGCATTTTTTGAGTCCTGGGAAAAGAAATGTGGGGGAGAGCGCGAGTTTTAAATCCGTTAGTGTTTTCGGTGAGTTGAAAAATAACTAATTAAGCTAGTGTTTAAGATTGACTATCTTAACTAGCTATTGATTGTATTTGCAGATACAATTTATAACGACGAAGAAATCAAAGGACCAGAAGACGAGGCAAATGAGGAACAACTGACATTTCCAGCCGTCACCATGTTTGAGCTAAACTTGGATTCAACTTTGCGAAAAATGTTCCTGGATCAATTATTTCTTGAAGACTGTTCTCACCGTGGTTTCATTTCCAAAACTATTAGTGAAGAGAATTTGCCATTTTCTGTATATTTTGATAGTTGCGAGTTGATTCTTTCAAAACGGGTTCCTATCATTGAAGAAACGCAATCGAAAAGCGTTGAAAATAGCAGTACAGTAGCAATGACCAATAGTAGCACTAGCAGTAGTAGTTGCCGCAATAGTTGGGGTGTTTTGGTGCTCAAATGTGAAAATTCCCGTGTGCTTTTTGGGGTGAAAAAGAGTATTTTTAAACGACTGGCAAGTCTACCAGAATGTAATATACGAGCTAGTGTAGATGAGACTTTTTGTGATAGTAGTCGAATTGAGAAATTGTATCATATAGGGTTCGCTTTGGACGAAATGCGGGCTAGTTTTTGCATGGAAAAAGGAGATAATATGAAAAATGATGGGGAGAAAATTGTTCTTCAAAGTGGAGATGTGATGGGTTCTTATTTAGAAATTAGGGATATTGCTGAGGCTGCTATTAAATATTTGTATGTTACCAATGTTGAGTAGCAGTTAGTTTCTAGCTGGACTGGAATGATCTATATTTTTGTATTTTGTTAATTGTATGCCATTTTGTGGTCTGCATCTGCTGGAAATAAATTGTATTCTTTTTGAACTGATGCATTTGAACTTTTAGTCTAACTTTATAGTTTTAGGAATGCTAGGTTCAATTGCTTGCACTGTGAGTCACTGTCATTTAAAATGGAAGAATTGGATCATTAAAGGATGGAGTGCCACAACATATTACCAGTAACTGATAAAACAAGATTATGAAGTAATGGATACATGGATTTCCTCGTAAAGGAATTTTGTGGTGTGCCACACAATGCGTAAATAAAACCTAACCTATTATAAAAACAATGCGAAACTGGAAACGGTGCGGTTTATCATGCATGCTACTAAATTGGCCCTTCCAAAACATGAAAGATTACCTCCTAAAATGCATGTTTAGAGCAATAAAGTAATATTTTACACAGCTAAAGCGCTTTGGTAACTAACTGTTAATGCTCGTATACACTAAGGATTGACTACCCAGCTAAAAGTATTGTAGTAATAATTGACTCAAGTGTTCAAAATTCACGAGAACTGATCATAAATCAAATTAACACACTATATATTCACTCGATCTCAATTCAGAGTTCAATCATATTGCCATAATTCGACAGTGGTCTACCATTTGAACAATAATTCTCTCTCTGGCTTCAAAATGCCTCCACTATTATTTCTGTTACAATTGTTGACGGTTTTTAACATCTCGTCTGCACAGAATATCAACTATTTTGGTGTAGCCTTTTCCCCTTACGTTAAAAATGGGAATCCCAATTGGGATACATACACTTTAGAGGAAATCAAGCAAATGCTCCGAATCATTTTGAATCGTCATAATGCCGTTGCCACTTACGGAATGGGAGTTGCATGTAATATGTTTGTAACTAATAATTTTTAGCCGTTAATGTCAGTATGAGAATATTAACTTGATTTTTTGTCTCTGTAGGGTACAACAATGGTAAACCCTGGGATCGATGTGATAGTAACGCGTTGATTGCTCGTGGAGCAGCCCAGATCAATCGAGATTATGGGCATGTCGTGCTCTCCATATCCCAAGGGATTTACCAACACACAGACGGGAATCTTCAAAACAGAGAAATCGACAATGCGTTTTCAGCAGCAGCTGACGCCAATAACATTAAATCTGGAACAGTTTGGGGTCTAGTTTTTACCAATGAATGGGTCACAGATGGAAGCAACGGTCCAAAAGTTTTGGACATGATCCGAAGAAACAAAGATCGAGCTCATCGAATGGGTTTGAAAGTTGGTACTCGAGTACACACTTGTGGAGAAATTTGGGGAGGAAATAATCAAAGAATTTTGCAAGATATTGCTCGAGAGTCGGATTTCATCATGTGCAATTTATATCCACCGAATGGAGCAAATAATCCGGAAGCTGCTGTTAGAGCTGTCAGCGACGCTTATTATAGTGCCCGGGATGGATTTTGGCGAACCAATAGGAATTTGGATGTGCAGATTGGGGAGACTGGATGGGCAAGTCAAGGGAGAACTTTTAACAATGCGGTCAATACTGTGGATAATATGAAGAGGTTTTGGGAAGGCATGAAGAATTGGTCCAACCAACATCGAGTCAAGATTAATATGTTCGAAGCTTTTAATGAGCCTTGGAAGACTGGGGAGGAGGGAGAAAAACATTTTGGGTGGTGGTATCGGCCTGACGATAATCAAGCTCGCTATGTTGAGAAGGCTACGGGAAGAGTTTTCACTTAATGTAGCATTTGTTTTTTTTAATTGGAATAAAATTTAATGCGTTATAAATTATTTTGCATTTCATTTCATCCCTCCCTCAGAAACATCAGAAGCAAAAATAATAATAAAGCTTTAAATTGCGTTTTGTCGGATCATAATTGAAGTCCATAATCCAACATGTCGCATGAGGGCATTATGAGACGTCGGCGTTTTGTTTGTCGGCTGTCATCTACAACATTTGTCGCGCGTCATTTAAAAATGAAGCAGTTCACTTTTTTAGACAGATTTATTTTTAATTAAAAGTGAAGTGAAAGTAGAGCACTTTGCTTGAGAGGACCAGCTGACCGATTTAAATAGTTAGATAGATACGATAAATTATTCAATTGACAGTTGAGGGCACTTGTTTTCAACAACAAAGGACCTCAGATATTCAGTATTTCATTGTAAGTTCAGTTTTCAAAGGGATTTTTGAAACCGGCATTTGGTCTTCTATTATCAAAGGTTAAGTTAACTTCACGCTTCACTTGTTTAGAATTGATCATGGCCGATGCCGAAAAAGCAAAAGTAGAAGCTGATATCAAAGCTCAAGGAGACCTCGTACGAAAACTAAAAACCGAAAAGGCTCCCAAAGAGAAGGTAAAATAAGTCAACTGAAAGTAATTTCATAACTCTGTGCCTCTATGGAAAAAGAATCCAATGTTAAAATTCTGTAGGATTCTTTGTATTAATTTTTCTCGGGTTCGTCTACTTTCTTCTGGGGATTGAAACTTACAAATTGATGACACATTGCTTTGTATACAATGACACGACTCTTATTTCGTCTTTTCACCCCTTGTTTCTCAAATCGCCAAATATTGCGCTCTTTGGCTTCCTCAAATTATTGTACACTAAAACTTTCACCATCGCAGATTGATGAAGAGGTTGCAAAGCTTTTGGAGCTTAAGGCTTCAATCAAGGACAATAATGCCAACTCTTCGGCGAAAGTTCAATTGAAAGTCGCAAAGGTACACATGTTGATTTCATTTTATATACTTTACCAAAACGCTTGTCAATTTAACAATTTATGATTTTGTATTATCAGGGCACCCGAGATTATGCCCCCGAACAAATGGCTTTACGGCAACAAGTGCTGGCGAAAATTGTGGACAGATTTAAGAAACACGGAGCCGAAACAATCGACACACCTGTATTCGAATTGAAAGAAATTCTGACTGGAAAATATGGGGAAGACTCAAAACTAATTTACGACTTGAAAGATCAAGGGGGAGAAATTCTAAGTCTTCGCTACGATCTTACTGTTCCTTTTGCTCGCTATCTTGCTATGAACAAAATTGGCTCCATCAAACGCTACCACATAGCCAAAGTATATCGTAGAGACAATCCTGCCACTACTCGTGGACGTTATAGGGAATTTTACCAATGTGTAAGTTAACCAAATAGAAATATTCTCCTTAAATCACAAGAATTGTTATTTTCAAACTTCTCATATTTTTTGTGTTCACAGGATTTCGACATAGCAGGCTCATACGATCCAATGCTACCGGATGCAGAATGTGTAAAAATTGTCATAGAAATCCTGCGTGATGTGGGCGTAGGAGATTTCCGTGTAGTTATAAACCATCGTAAAATCTTAGATGGCATTTTCGAGTTGTGTGGTGTCCCACCAGAAAAATTCCGTACCATTTGCTCTTCAATTGACAAACTGGACAAAACTTTTTGGGATGATGTGCGAGCCGAAATGATTGATGAGAAAGGAGTGTCTCCCGAAATAGCGGATGCAATCGGGACTCACATTCAATTAAGTGGGAAGCCTACCGATGTCATCGCCACTTTGAAAGCCAAAGAAGACTTTATGTCTAATTCTAATGCTCGCTCGGGTTTGGAAAGTGTTGAACTCATGTTCAAATACTGTGAACTCATGGGCATTGATTCTTCTTTATTGATTTTTAACTTGAGTTTAGCTCGGGGCCTTGATTACTACACTGGAGTGATTTTCGAAGCTATTTTGATTCGTAAGTCAAGTTAGTTTAAATGTGCAAAGTTAGATATTAATGCGTGGAGTTTCCTTATTTTATCCTTCTGTTTTTTTATAGAAAAACAAGGACAAGATGAAATAAGCGTAGGAAGTATAGCTGGTGGCGGCCGATATGACAATTTGGCAGGAATGTTCGACCCCAAAAATCGTCAAGTCCCTTGTGTAGGAGTTTCCATAGGTGTGGAAAGAGTTTTTAACATTCTAGAGCAAAAGGGGATGCCTAAAGTTCGGACCACAGATACCCAAGTGTTTGTAGCCTCCGCTCAAAAAGGATTGGTAGACGAACGATTAAAATTATTGACAACATTGTGGGACGCTGGGATCTCGGCTGAGCATTCATATAAAGGGAATGCCAAGTTACTTCAGCAGCTTCAACATTGTGAAGAAATGGCAATACCTTTTGCTGTAGTGATTGGTAGTAGTGAAATAGAAAAGGGGGTAGTAAAGATCAGGAACGTGGTGACCAGGGAAGAATTTGAAGTTCCTAGAGAAAATATGGTTCAAGAAATTAAGACTAGGTTGCACCTACTGTAGATTTTGTGTACTCAAGTTTATTATTTCATTGTGTGTTTGTATCATGTGATTTTTTGCACTGAGTTGAGTGATAGATGTATTATAATAAACCAAGGGCACTTTGGGGCAGCTTTTTCGGTGATTTTGTTGATTAATTGAACACTCCATGAATCGTTGCATTCATTGTATTGAAATCTGTGTAGTTTGCGGGCAAATGGGAATAGAATTTTCCTGGTGGATATAGCCAATACACCCAAACCAGGGATAGAGGAATGACTAGGAATGGCAAGGCATACAGAAATGTTTCATAGTTGACTTCTGGCGACACCCAGAATAATGCTTTGGCTTGTTCCTTATGTGACTTTCCTGACATAAGGAATTGTTTTTTTACTGCATACTGCAAGAAATTTGAAATTAAATGTAATCTATTGAAATGTGAATTACCAGAAAGTTTTCCGCCATTTTGGACTGTGGAAGATATTGTAGTGGCAAAAAATAATAGGAGCACAATTGCGGATATAAGAGTAAACGTGCCCAATTTCATTACTTCAGTTTTGGCTTGCTACTGAAGCTTGTAATAGCAAATAGTCAGTCTGCATGCAGATGAAAAATTATGCACTCACTCACTCACCTAATAACTAAACCAGCCTGAATTTGTATGCAAAACATGGAAAAGTAAGTCAAGTTGGCTTTTACGATATACTCGTATGTAAAATTTATTGACTTTGACTATCCCCAATTTGTGAATAATATTGGCAAATCTTGTGTAACTAACTATACAAGACTACTTGTCCTCATTTTTTCTCAGCTCTAGGGTCTCTATTCGTAAGGCATCTAACTTTTCTTGCACGAAATCGGTCAGGATTTTTCGCTTTTCCACTGACTTTAGGTCTCGAACTTGATCCAATACTGGTTCAATTTTTAACGGTTCTCCCACATTGAAGAATACACGTTTCCCCAACCGTAAGTAGTATGGCCGTGAATTCGGGAGTATTTTAGACATTCCTGGGTTAGGATTCAAAGTAATATTTTATTCATACATGTTTGCATTTCGCATACCAATTTAAAAAGACTTTTCATACCGGAATGCCAAAATGGGAGCACAATGGGCGGTGTTTTACATTCAGCAATGATCCGTCCCACCCCCCATTTCAGACGCAGTAGAGTGTCTGGATCATCCAAATTGATTTGCCCTTCCGGGAATATATGGACCCAATCTCCATCTGTATTCAATCGGTCGATTACGAAATCCACTGCTTTTTGATATACTCCCAACCCTCGGACTACGGGTATACATTTCCCGTATGAAAAGAATTTCCCATGGAGAGGTTTTGTGAAGCAAATATCATGGGCTGCTAGATTCCATCGCATTCTTTTCTCATCTGCCAGTTGTTTGGGGGATAGCATCAAGGCTAATATAGATAGTTGAAAAAACAAAATCGAATTAGTTAGTTAGTTAGTTAATTAGGTTGCACTAACTAGACTATATATGCAATTTTGCTATATGATTTGATTAATAATGAGGCTTGCTCGAATCCCGTGTGATTTTTTCTCCGCTAGATGAATCCAATATCAAAATCAAGGAGTACAGGTTATGCTATAGAAAATAGAAGAAACCCAGTGGTGAGTGTAAATACTTTATTGAATATAAGCTATATATTGGATTGAAGTAGAATGTAAGCCGACACGAGCAGATGTATATTGTTCATTGGAAATAATGACTTACAGAACCAGATAAAAAAAATTGCCACACGTGAAATTACAAATGAGGCTGGATCCATATAGCGGAGTGGGATTGAACACTCCTCATTATTTGCTCCATGGAACTTTGCTGTGCAAAAATATAGTCGTTGTATATAATATTGCGCATTTTTTCGTAAGAGAGCTAAGAAATGCAGTAGTTCAGCCAGGATTCATCAGATTTTATAGTTGGTTAGAAACTATTGATTGATATTTCACACCTATTTGCATTGAAAACAGATTTTTTTGCAGTTTTTTTTGCTTACCCAAAAAACCTGGATCGTCTATACAAGACTCGTGATTTGAAACTGTGATAAGAGGAACACCAGGTGGCCTTTCGAAGACAGCTTTCAAAAATCTTTCTTTATTTAGGATTTTTTGGTAACTGAAATAATCTAGATGAGGAAAAAATTGGATAATGGTTAGGGTTCAAACTCGGTAAAACTGGGTTTTTTTTATTTTGTAGTTTTAATGTTGCGTAACTTACTTAGGAAAATGCGACTAGTCATGCCCACCATGAAAAGAGTGAATCTACTTTTCATGCGCCATAGTTTCTGCCGCTCATTTAGATTCGGAAATGGCCATTCAAAATTTAGCTGCAGATTGCCACCCATTTTGACGCCCTTTTTGGCCAGCAGTCGGTCCAACTGGGCTGCACTGTTTTCGGAACTCATTTTTATAATCTCACAGACACTGGAAGGAGAAAATACTTTTAGAATCAACAATTTTAATGCAAAGTTAACATGACAGCCAGTTGAGTTTATTATATTTATGAAATGCAAAAAAAATGACCCATACGACACTGTAAAGACAGAGTATTTTTTTACTCACTTGATCCCTCATTTTATTCACCCAAAAATGCACAAACTTACACATCCTAAATTCCTAATCAATGTAACTTACTATCAAATAAATCAATATAAAAGTGATATATTGGAAAATTAACAAAACATTCAAATTCAATACAATTCAATTGACACAGCATAAAAAAAACTTTTTTTGCAAAAATCAAGCAGTCAATTCTGCCATTTGTTGTTGCAAACCAATCACAGCAGCAGAAGTCAAATACGCAATTAAATTCTCCACTAGTTGCTTATTATCCAAATTTCCACTGCGTTTTTCCCGTTCCAGTGCAGAATTCAAAAGATCCAAAATTGAATTGCAATTTGAGCCCATAACAGCTTCCAACACAAAACTCTGTCCATCTCCTGAAGTTAATGTAAGCGCTAACAAGGACGTCACGGAATAACGCACAGATCCGTTTTCATGGTCATGGAATCTTTCATAAATTTCTCCAACTTAACAAAAAATACAACAATTCAATTTAAAGCAAAAATATAGAATTTCCAAAAAAAAAATACTAACTACAACAACTAACCTTGAGTGGCCAAATGGACGAAATGAGGACACAAAGTGCCGCAAGTGGCCTTCACAAGCAATCCTAAAAGTCGTAAAACTTGAGCCAAAAACAAATCGTGAATTCCTCCCACACTTTTGTCCATTTGACTCCCTTCTAGCATCAAATTGTTGGCCAAAGGGGCCCAAATTATAGGAACCAATTGTGTAGAGAATTCATCCACATGGGTCTCTATTACATGAAATGCATTATTTCCCTTCTCTTCCTGGATTTTTCGTTGTGCTGGGAAAAAGTAGCGAGTTTTTTCTTTCACACGGTTATCCACTGTTTCACGCCACGTCATAGCCCTGTCCATAGAATTGGACGTTTTTGGAACTTTTGCTTCTGCACAGACAAATAATATTTCAAGCTTGCAAATTTTACTTTTTATTGCAATATTATAGCTCTATTTGTGTTATCTTACCAATAGCAGGAGCTTTAACAGAGGATTTACATTTGATACATAGCGAATTCCTATCTTGCGACCACGGAACAACATATTTCAAATAAAATGACGGATATAATGAATCTATGACACACTTTTTCAATCCAGGCAAAACCAAACAGCACACACATTTTTGACTCGTGCAAAGCTCCATTAAAGTTTCTATCCGAGAAATCGCATTCAATCTTTGTCCATAGGAGTAATGGTCATAATCGAAAATCATACGACCCAGCAAATCATACACAGCAGTCGGGTGAATTTTCCCAAGTTGATATAACGCTAATATGATTGGAATGTGAAACGTTGGCTCAGGTTCCCAATCTATCAAACATCTGCAAAAGTAAATCACACAAATCACTCTTATAGCCTAACCCATGAAAATATAAAACCAATCAATTACTGACTGCAGACAAACTAACTAATTAACTAACCTAGTCAACTGTTGGGCCATTTTGTAGTCCATCCTAACCCCATTATAGAGCAAAACCGGGATTTTGAGCAAACCAACTTGTTTGAAAACTTGTTTCTCCGCCTCATTTCCCCCTTGATGCCCTTCGACAAACAATTCAACAATATCTGTGAAATACATGGGTTCCCCCCGATCCCCCTTCTTCTTGGCAGCCATAACTTTAGCTTCCTGCAAAGTCTCGTCAATCTTCGTATCATTCGATTGATCATAAACTTCGAATTCGCAATCTCCGTCTTCCAACTCTGGCCCCATTTCACTACACAATTCTTCTTCATCATCACTATCCAATAAGACTACAGGTCGAGGTGACTTTGCTTCGCAAAGTTTTGTCAAACTTTTCTCCTCTATGAAGATTGAATCATCATCTTGATCGAAAAATGTGAGCAATTCTGAAAATATGGGGCTACTACTGTCAAACTGAGGTGGCGGATTTTCTGCATCAGGTTTTTGCAAAGCTGTGATTCGAGCACAAATCTGTGCTAAGGCTAATCCACAGGCTCTTTTTTCAGAATCAGTGCTGTCCAAGCAATGCCCAATAGCTGGTAAAATTTTAGATGCCAATTCTAATTCCGGCTGTTTTGATAGCACTTTGATTGCAGCGATTATTGCATAAGTGATAGGGATGAGTAGTGAGGAGATTGTAGATGGAGATGCACACAGGAGATTCCATTGGGTTAGAATTGATTGTAGTGTATTGTTGCTGGAATCGGATGAATTTGGGGAAAACATGAAATGGACCCAGTTTGTCCAAAATATTGGATTCACTGATCCAGTTTTCAAGGGGATTGATGAGGTAAGAATATGGAACAATGTCGTGGAATCGGATATGTGGGTGGGTAGCAAAGTTTGCGCTGGACTAAAATCAATAAGACAATTATTTTTTCTTTTGGTAAGGTAAAGGTTTACTAAAAAAAACTCGTGTTTTAATGAGCGAATGGAACTTACCAACTATTTTTGAATCCCAGAGAGAAACACAACTGAGCATATTTAAGTAAGCTAGTAGAACTGAGTGCACCAGAAATTTTGTGTGCAATTCGTCTAGCTGCAAAATCATTTTCACAAAATGTATGGAAACGAAGAATGAAAGTTTGACTTGCACTGGTATCATTATCACGGGGATTGGGTTTTGAGAAAATGCGGGTTTCATCTTGCCCAGTGAATGGAAAACGGAGAAGTAATTTGTCCAGGACGCAACTTAAGGTGGAGGAATGAACGATTTGATGTGAATTTTCATCTCTTATGGGAATCAATAGGGTAGTCAAGGCTAGCAAAAATTGATCCCCGATGAATTTTTGGAAGATTTCAGTCTGTAGGTGGAAAACTTCTGGCAGCGAAAAAACCAATGCCAGCAAGTTGTTTACCTTTAGTGGTATAAGATGATTGAAGACATGTAAATATGCTGCCTAAAATTTGCATTTGGTAAATGAATGCGCTTTGCCTGGCTGAACTCAACTGACAATCTACAAAAGCCCGAAAAACATTAAAACCTAAACTTACCTGGGATTTTTCCAAAACCTGACTATCTTGATTTTTTGATCCCAGGGAAAATGAAACAATCGCTTGAGCACAAGCGTCAGAATCCAGTATCCAAGCTTCGGCCAATTTACGAGACAACAATGGTCCACTGGTTTTTAAATTGGCGTGCTTTGGGGATGAAGATTTTTTGAGCTCTAATATTATTCCTAAGGATTCTGAGGGATGACCGCAGGCTGTGACCAATTCTACAAGCCTAGAGGATAGTTCTTGACAGGAAGATTTGGCTGCACTTTCAATTTCCGCAAGCACTTTTGCTCGAAACGAGGAGGAATCGAATAATGACGAGTCGTGAAATTGTTTCTGAATATTTGACCACAGTAGATGAGGATCTTTGGGTTGCACAATGGCAGCCATTGTTGAACCTAATAATCATCCGGGGATTTAAGGGCTGATGCAATATTCATTTTATGGACCATTCTGAGTTTTTTCCAGCTCGTGGAGGTAAAGGAAAAATGTACAGAAGTTACAATAAATTCGACAAGAGTGTTAATGAAATTAATTTAAATCTGGTCGGTACAGATAATATAAAGAACAATCAAAAAACGAAATTAATTGCAAGGAAAATTGTACCCATGTGCTTTTGAACTTCGAAAAATTATTTTTTATTTCTGGGGTATTAAAACTCGCGGGATTACAGTGTTGTGTTTTAGCCACACGACAGCTGAGTTATGCATATCCGACGCAAGACCGAGCCTGGATTTTTTTTGTGTTTTTCATTCATGCATTTTAAAAAACGAGAATATCTTAATCTTTCATCATATTTTCAATAAAAATAAAATACTACACTTAGAATTTAGATTGTGTTATGGAACACCTTTCAAAAAGTTTATTCTGGTTGGCAGTTCTAAAAGTTTTCACAAACATTGTTTTCCCCATTCAGAAGAAGTTCATATTATATGCGAAAATCTTCAGCCAAATCCAAAAAAAGTAACCTAAATAAATTGGCAATAATCCTTGATTGTGGTTTAGTCTGGTCCCACTATTTCGCTTCTCGTTTTGCATTTTATGCAAATCGTCTTGATTGCAAAGGTTTTTATCGCAAAAACAGGCTATCATCTCCCTGGACCTTTCAGTCCTGTTTTTTAAAATTTAGCTGCATATTACAGTAATCAGTAATGCCTACTGATATTAAAATGCTAATAAACATTACTACAAGGTTTAAACTTACGGAATTGTAGGCATCACAGAAGACAAAGTTTGAAGCGGTTCATAGCTAATATTATTGCACGAACCAGGTTTAAAATCCTGCTCCACAATTTCTTGTAATTCTTTGTCGAATGCTCCTTGCATGAACCAATTTTGGGCCGGAAAACAATCTCCATAAAGTAGGGATTGTTGTTCCACTTTTCTAGTGTCACTGTCAACAATGCCCTGATATTTGACACATAATGCTGTTCCTCCAGCTAAAAGGTTTGGAGCTGAAAGTAGATTCCTAATTCAATAAAATGCATTTATGCCAATTATGCGGCAAATGATGTAACTTTATTATTACGGGTTGCACAGATCTTTGCAGTGTTGTTTGGAGATTTCAAGAATTCTTTGTGGCATCGTTCAACTTCCTCTTCAGTATCAGGGCCACATTCAAATTGATAGCAGTTTAAGCCTACAGCGAAGTTATAGAAAACAATTTTTCAAATTACGAACTTTAGCAAATACAATTTTGCAATAATTATGAAAAGTATTGTTTGCGTTTGTACCGTAAACTACAGTTGGTCCCAAAAACAAAATTATTATGACTAGAGTTTCAGTGTGGAAGATTATCATTTCTTTTGCATCAGTTTTATTAAATGAACGAAAAAATTAAACCGTTAAGCCGGTCAAGCCTATATATAATTTTGTATGCGGAAAATAATCATGCACGACGACGACGGGCATGTTCTGCATGCATAGCATAAACATTATGCATTACTGTTACCGTGACATGAATGGCTTACATTTTTAAAATGGTCACATATGCTGCAAAAAAATTTGCAGATTTTAATGTAATGTCGGGTTAAGGTTAAGTTAATTATGCTAATGACTGTTTACTTGGCAAAACATAAAAAGTGAGCATCAAAATTTCAGCAAGGACCAAAGCCCCGCTCCTCTGATCTAATACATGTAGAATTTGTGTAGCCAGTATGTGTTGTGTGGTGAGTAAGTCTACTTCTATGGTATCAGAAAATTCCGTAAAATTTTTGCATGAGTG
>Ga0210040_10003384_pt1 | contig 21587 bp, 17 predicted proteins | sample CryGeyCG12114_NA_FD_185462 | JGI IMG/M metagenome (GOLD analysis project Ga0210040, IMG submission 185462) | Groundwater microbial communities from aquifer - Crystal Geyser CG19_WC_8/21/14_NA (SPAdes) (version 2) | ecosystem: Environmental > Aquatic > Deep subsurface > Groundwater | place: USA...
CCATCGGGCCCATGGTGAGATTGGGCACGAAGTGCCCGTCCATCACATCCACATGGATCCAGTCGGCGCCGGCCGCGTCCACGGCACGCACCTCCTCCCCAAGACGGGAGAAATCCGCAGACAGGATCGAGGGAGAGATGAGCGTCTTGCGCATGGCCGCTGAAGGCAAGGTAGGCGTGCACGAATCGGCTCACAAGTCAGGTCGCCGCCTTATCCACACGAGGTGCGGACAGACCGTGCAATCCGCGCGACCGCTATCATATGCGGGAAGCTTAAGCGGGAGTTCAGTGGACAAACCGCATCGAAGGACCACAACAGGGATAGCGCAGATCTGGCGCGGCTTCGGCATCGTCCGCGCCAAATCCTTCATTCGCCATTTCCCGAAAACGAGAGTTCCTGCATGACGATTTTGCGCAATCTTCGCACGACTGCTTCTGCCGCCACACTCCTGGCGACGGGGCTATCGGCCATGATCCTGGCCGTTCCCGCGCAGGCGCAGTTCCAACAGGAAATCGGCAATGACATGCGCCGGTGCTCGGGCGCGGGCCCCGCGGTGCGCATCAGCCTCAGCGGCGTCAAGGCTTCGAAAGGGACGATGCGCGTGCAGCTCTACCGCGGCATTGCCTCCGACTGGTTGGAGAAGGGCCGCTGGATCCACCGCATCGAGGCCCCGGCGCGCCAGGGCGTCATGACGTTCTGCATGCCCGTGCCGCAGGCAGGTACCTATGCCATCGCGATCCGTCACGATCTCAACGGCAATGGCGGCACGGACATCTTTGCCGATGGCGGCGGCATGTCCAACAATCCCAGCATCAACGTGTTCAATTTGGGTAAGCCCAGCTATCGCAAGACGGCCTTCCCGGTCGGCAACGAAGTCAAGCCGATCGCCATCCAGATGCGCTACATGTAAGCGTGCGCCACAGAAAGCGTGCGGGAGGTCAGCGCGCGCGGCCGGCGCGCCACAGGCTCCACAGCAGGCTCGGCGCGGCAAGCACCGGGTGGCGCTCGCGAAAGGGCGTCAGCGGGATATTCATTCCCGTATGCCTCTCCACCTTCCATGCAGCGTAGCGGGCCGCACCGTCGAAAGTGGAGGTCGCGCGGAGGAGCCGCACCACGTTGAGCGGCCGGCCCAGGCGGCGGCGGCGATACCACCAGGCAAGCACACGCCTGCGCATCGCTGGCGGCATGCCAGGGCGGATAAGGCCATCCTTCTGAGTATAGCCGATCCTCGCCTGAGTTAGCGCAGCGGGCAGCAATCCATCGAAATGGGCGGCATGAGCGGCGATGATCGACTCCTCACGCCCAGGCTTTTCCACCCGCAACTCGGCCCGATACGTGGCGCGGAACAACGCGCGCCAGAATGCCTCCTCGGGAGCAGCAACAGGACCGACGGTCACCGCCAGCCGCGCGGCGGTGATCGCCGCCTGCTCCAAAGCGCCCAGAACACGGAGCCGGGCCGCCCCACCATCGTACCAGGCAAGCGCGCTCGGCTGGACGAACCGGGCCCAGATCGTGGTATCGATCGTCCGGCCGGACGCCGCCTGCTCGAAGGTGGCAAGACGCATGTTCGCTATCTTGGCGCGCAGCATCAAGGCGCCATGCCCCCGCTCGATATAGGAGACACGCGGCCATATGCCTTTTTCGGGCTCTCCGGGCAGCAGGAGGTAGAAATCCAATACGCCCTCGAGCGAGCCGGTGCGCAGATTGGATCCGTAGAACAGCACCGCCAGCGCGCCCGCCTCGCGGCCGAGGTTAGCGGCGAGTTCGGCCACTGCCGGGTGGATCGGGCGATCGATGCTGGCTGCTATGCGGGCGCCGAGCCCCGCCGTCACGGAACCACGAAGCGCAGCTTTGGCCCTACGCTCAGGCGGTAGCTGCCGGGCGGGAAAGCTTCCCCGTCGAGAATGAACCGGTCCCCGATCTCAAGCTCGAGCGCATCGGTCCCCAGGCTGTGATAACCCAGTTTCGTGGTGCCCGCGCCCGCGCGCCCTGCAACGATCAGCGGCATGCGCACCAGCAGCGTCCGGCGCGCATTGTCCAGCACTGCCAGTCGCAGGCGCCCCTGCACATCACCGAATGGACGCACGCCGCCAGGAAGGCTCTCGAGCGTGGATGCGAACAGGAGATAACGCTCATCCTCAGGCCCGCCGCCGGCATGGGCCAGTTCGCGTCCGTCGGAATAGGTGAGGCGCATCGGCGTGCCCTCGCGCCAGGGATTGCCACGCCGGCCGAACAGCGCCTGGAGCAACCCCCACACCGCGGTGACGCCCACCACGGCAGCATCGAAAGCACCAAGGTCATGCGCATCTTGGCCAAGGCCGATGGCGGTGGTAAATGCGCCCCCGCCCAGCACGAAGCCGTAGACCTGCGCCTGCTCGTTCTCGCTCTGCGTCACCACGACGGGCCGGCGAAAAACAACCCTGCCGCGGTGGGTGGCTTCCAACCCGCTCTCGAGCGTCCAATTTTCCGGAATGCCGAGATCATGCGCCAGTGCATTTGTCTTGCCGTGCGGCAGCACGATCAGCGCGGGCCAGCTTTCGCCGAAAATGCCCGCGCCGCAGGTAAGCACGTCGCGAACCGTGCCATCGCCGCCATCGATCGCCAGATAATCGACCTGCTCGCGGCCGAATTCGGCGAGGATGCCGGCAAGCTCGCTCCGCCGCGCAGGCGCATGGGCGATGATATTGGGGCCGAACGCATTGGGCAGAGGCAAATTCTCCCGTCCGCCATTGCGATGACTGCGGGGATTGCGGATGAGCCCGACCAACGGAACCTTGCGACGCGGCACGCCCGACACGCCGAGTTCCGGCGCTGGCGCACCTCCAACATGGGGGAGGCGATCAAATCGATGTATGGCCCCATGCATTCGCGCAGCCTTAAACACGCAAGCGTTCCCTTTGCCATGCTTTATCTACATTACCGCCTTTGTGTCGTCGCGCTGCAACACACCATGAACGCGCGCGCGGACGGCTTGTTTGACATTCCCTCGCTGCGGTCGACCGATCGCCAGCACATAGTTATCGTGGTAGAACTTGCAATGGGCCGGCCCTTCTGCCGGCCCGCCAGGGCTCTACTCAAGCCAATCGGGAGTTCTACTGGTCCATGTTGACACAGAATTTCCTCGAGGCGGCGCGCGCCATAGAGCCGCGGATCATTGCGCTCCGCCGTGCAATCCATGCCGAGCCAGAGCTCGGCCTGGACACTCCGCTCACACTCGAGAAGGTACGCCGCGAGCTTGCCGACCTGCCACTCGACTGGCGGCTGGGCAAGACGGCCACCGGCGCGATCGCCACCCTCAAGACTGGCAAGCCCGGACGCAGCGTGCTGCTGCGCGGCGACATGGACGCGCTGCCGATGGACGAACATACCGGCCTTCCCTTCGCCTCAGCGATCCACGGCCGCATGCATGCGTGCGGGCATGACACGCACACGGCCATGCTGGCTGGCGCGGCCCGCATCCTGGCGGACAAGCGCGAGGAGCTTGCGGGCGAGGTGCGCTTCATGTTCCAGCCGGGCGAGGAAGGGTTCCACGGCGCACGCCACATGATCGATGACGGGCTGCTCGATCCGCTGCCGGAGGCCGCGTTCGCGCTGCATGTCATGCCCAATGCGCCGCATGGGCTGCTAAGCGGCCGCGCAGGCGCCATGCTGGCTGCGGCGGACGCGCTCGACATCACCGTCACTGGCAGGGGCGGCCACGCCTCGATGCCGCACGATACGCGCGATCCGGTGCCCGCAGCGGCGCAGATCGTGCTTGCGCTCCAAGCCATGATTACCCGCCGGTTCAACGCGGCCGAGGCCGTCGTGGTCACCATCACCCGCATGGACGCGGGCAGCGCGCACAACATCATACCCGACAGCGCGCGCCTGCGCGGCACCATTCGCACGTTGTCGCCCGAACGGCGCGGAGCAATCCGCCCGGCGATCCGCGAGGTCGCGGAAAGTATCGCCCGCGCGCATGGCTGCGAGGCCGAGATCGCCTTTGCGGACGGTTTTCCCGTCACCCTCAACGATGCTCGAGCGGCCGCGATGGGCGAGGACGTCGCAAAGGCTTTGGGCGGAGAGGCAGGATGGCAGACCATGGCACACCCGATCATGGGCGCGGAAGACTTCTCCTATGTCCTCGAGAAAGTACCGGGAGCCATGTTCTTCCTGGGCGTGGCCCATGCCGATGCGGACTGGCGCAGTGCCTGCTCGATCCATTCGAGCCGCATGATGGTAGATGAATCCGTACTGCCCAAGGGCGCCGCCTTCCTGGCGAGCTGCGCTGCGCAATTCCTGGAACGCGGCTGGGAATGAACGCCTGGCGGCAAGCGATGCACCGGCAGGGTTGCAGGGCGCGCTCAACAGGATGTCTGTCTGCGGAGCGGGACTGAATGATCTCTGCCAGCTTGGCTGGCAAGCCTCGAACGATCCCGCACGTGGGCATCGAGCACGGGTTCCCAATCGTCTCCTTCACCAGGTGTGAACCGACGACATTCCAAGCAGCATGTCTCGAATAAGATCGCTTATGTAGCGACGATCAGCGCGATCTTCCGCCGAGTTTATCCCGATACCTGCCCCATGTCGTCATGAGCACAGCGACACGCGGTCGGCCTAGTTCGATCCAGCGGATCGGCGTGAGCATCTTTGCTAAAGGCCATGCTCCCCTAGGAGCCAAGCTCTGACATTCTGGTGCACCCGACATGACAAAGAACGGCACTCAAATGTCTGGGAAATTTTGGTCCGGCTAAGCGCCTAAGGTAGCGGTGGCAGCCTACATGCCTTATTCCGGCGTGGCTGACGGGGCTGAATACCCGAACCTGCGTGGGTAGCTTTGAGCATCATTCCCAGAGGTAAGGCCGGGAAAGCGGTCATTGCGAGAGCAGCAAGCCTCGGCAGCAACGCGCCTCCACTACAGCCGCTCGGTCCGCGCACCCATCATCCTTAAAGCCGCCATATTCATTTAATCGACACGAGCTAGCTTAGGGGCGTAACGTTGGCGATCTAGCGGCCGCGCTTGTGCCGTGCAGCCGGCAATCAGCACACGTATCATCGACGTATCAAGTTGATAGGGCAGTCAATCATGGCTCGCGTCTACAGTCCCCCTGTTCCGCCATATGCCGCCATGGGCCGCCGTGTTCTAGGCTTCTGCGTATCCTTTCGACTTGCCGCCGCGCGATCTGGCGATGCTCCCTTGCGAGCAGTCGCACTGGCGTCAGGTGTGTGGTCTCCCGTAGGAGCTTCGGCAGCGACAGCCGGTTAGCGTTTCGCGTGATCGTGACCTCAACCGCCGCCAGCGCCCGCTCATAGTCCCCATGCGCGATCTGCGTCTTGCCCGACGCGGCTGCCGCCGTGGCGAAGGCGACGTGGAACGCTGCGAACCCCTTATCGTCAGGCGCGTGTAGCTGGCTGTCGATCAGTAGCTGCGCAAGCAGCGTGGCGATGCTGCCGCGGTCGAGCGCGTCGCTGGTCATCAGGGCGGCCCATGCCCGCAGGCGGTCGTTCACGGCCCAGCCCGTCTCAAGCAACTCGCCGAGGACCTCGGCGTGGCCGAACTGCGTGAAGCGGTGGTTGGCCTCGATCAGGGCGGCGACGATCGTGCGGTATTCGGGATGCGAGATCCCCGCCGGTCCGTGCCCCGACTGCATGAAGGCTTGCGTCCAGGTGCAGTTCGCGCCTGCTTCCTGTCCTATGACGCGAAATCCCAAGTCGTCGGTCAGCAGTGCGCGCTTGTCCTGGAGCGAAGCGAGCAGCGTGTCTGCGTAGGCGGACTCGAGGTCCTCGATCAGGTCCGCGATGCGCTCCGGGATTGGCTTGTCGCCCTCGGCCGGGAGGAGCGTCAGCCGCTCCGCCAGTTGGAGCGCCTCGGTCGCCGAAGCGACCTGGCGGTCGACCACCTCGTCGGTCAATTCAACAAGCCGGTATCGCTCGCCGTCCCAGCCGAAGGTGCCCATCCTGCGGCCTCGTTGATCGATGCGCTCTTCGGCGAGTTGCCGCAGCGCGTCGATGGTCGACTGCACGACCGCCAAGCGTAGTCCCGCCTTCTCCACGAGCGAGGCGATGCCCATCCTTGCCCAGCCGTAAATCGTGGCCGGATCGACCAGCACAATCCCAGACCGGGCTGCCTGGCGACCGGCGTCGAATTCCTCGTTGATGCCGACCGCGGATTTCAGGCCGAGTTCCGGCTGGACCGAGAATGCGTCCCAGAGATCAAAGACGCTGCTCCCGGTGAACTTCGCGACCATGGGGAGCGGCAGCGTGCTTTCCCGATACATGGTCTCGATCTCGCGTCCGCGCTCGGCCCTTCGGCGCGCCAGCGCGAACAACTCCTCGAACCTCTCGTCCCCCTTCGCGTCGTCGATCTCAAAGGAGCCGAAGGCCGGATTGTCAGGGAATAGGGAGGGGAAGTCGCGCAGCGTCCGGCGCATCGCGAAGAGGTGGCGGCTCTGGATCTCGGCGACGCGGTATTCCTGCGCGCCGAGCGCCGCCTTCACGACCTCGATGGTGTCATTCACCCGGAGACCGACCAGCCGGCGGGCAAACGGGTCGTCGGGGCCTACCTCCCCACGCTCGATCACCGCCACTCCCGCCGACTCAATTATGCGGAAAAGGACCTCCCCGGTTGTCTCGTTGACCAGCGCCGCCCCGCTGCCCACCTCGATTGCCTCCGGAGCCGCGAGCAGGCTTTCATCGGGTCGACCGGTGATCACCAGGCCGATCGCATATCCGAGGTGCAGCTCGGGCCGGCCGTAGCCCGCCCGCAGTGCGCGGTAGCCGATCTCCAGCGAACGGCGGTCGTGACCGACCTATCTGTCGATGATTCGCGCGAGCGTCATTAGTTCGCTGGGGCTGCCGTCGATGTCGTCGGGGACGGTGCCGAGCCACTCAACGATTGCGCCCTGACGCCCGACACGGACCAGCAGTTGAATCCAGGCGAGGCGGTTTACGAGCACGTCGTGGACGGCCAAGGCCTTCTCGATCAGCGCCAGAGCGGCCTTCAGCAGGCCTGCCCGCTCGTAGATGTTGATGCCGATGCTCAGGTAGCCGGAACTGGTCCTCAGGTCCTGCGGGAGGGACTCGAAGAGCCGGCGCGCATCCGCCCGCCTGTCGGCCAAGTGCAGCGACCGCAGCTGGCGGCGGAGTGCGTGGCTGTCGGACCCGTCATGGAGCCCCCCGAAGAGGTCGGCCGCGAGGCTGTGCTGGCCGGCCTCGGCTAGCGTCTCCGCGGCGTGCAGGCGTTCTCGCGTCGACAGGTCGCCTGCTGACAGTCCGCGGATCTCCTCGGTCAAGCGCACCCGCAGCGGATCGTCCTCCGCCAGGTCGTCGAAGAGCAGCGAACGCAGGATGATGGCGTCCGGCGCCGCCTTCACCGCCTCCGTAATCGCGGCCGTCTGGTCTGCGCTCGAAAGCACCGCGGCCCGCACACGGAGGGCAGCCACGAGCTCGGCACGTTCCGGGACGTGCGGTTCGGTCGCTGCCCTTTCTTCGAGTTGGTCAAGCAGTCCGGACGCGCGACCGGGGTCGCCGAGCTTGTGCGCGGCCTGCGTCCGGAGCAGAAGGCCGTCATAGGGGAGTTCCGCCGGCTCGACGCTGTCCAACGCTGCGGCGGCCGCCTTCCAGTCTCCGCGCGAGGCGCTCCGCTGCGCCGATCTCGTGACGAGTGGCCCGTAACTCGGGCTGTGCCGTAGCGCCTCGTCGAGGACGGCGTCGGCCTCGGCCTCCCTCCCCGCTAGGTCGAGAAGGCTGATGAGGTTGGCCGCGACGTGGCGACCCTGCCAGGTGGATTCGCGCGACTTGAGCCGGTTCCAGGCCTTCGAGGTCAGCTGCGTCGCCCTTTCGACGTCCGCCTTGCGCTCCGCGGGCACGGCGTGCGTCAGCTCCAGTCCGTCAAGCGTCGCGAGCGGCTGCATCAGCGTCTCGGCGACAGCGGACAGGGCGCGCCAATCCTCCGGCGCCGCAGCGAGCGCCTCCTCCGCCAACTGCCGATGGGCCGCCCCGTCGCCCGCCGTGTGCGCGCGCATCGCGAGGTGGAGCTTGACCTCCGCGTCGTGGAGGAGGTCGTCCCCGATGGTCGTGCACAGGTAGTCGAGGGTAACCGTGTCCGGCGCGGCGTCGATGAGCACGCCCGCGTTCCGGGCGGAGGTGGGGTCGTCCTTTAGGGCGGCCGACGCGAGCTCGAAAGCTCCCGGGCGGTCGCCGCCGAGCAGTTTCGCGATCGCTAGCGTGGCCCTCGCGTTAGGGTAGGTAGGATGGGCCTCATGCGCCTGCCGGAACAGCTCGATCGCCTCGGCCTCCTCGCCGAGCGCGTAGCGGGCGTTGCCCATGCTCGCGAGGAGCCGGTAGCGGGCGAGCGGGCTCGCCGCGTCGCCCTCCTCTGCGAGGATCCGCTCGAGCGATCGGAGCGCCGCTGTAGGCGAACCGTCTCCGATCAGGCGGCTGACCTCCGTCACTCGCGCGGCAAGAGCGTCGTCGGAACCGCCGCCCTCGCGCAGGCCCGACATCAGCCTCCTTTCCGTGCGCAGGAGCATCCCCTCCATGTGCGCGAAGGACTGCGCGTGTTCTGCGTTCCCGGCGGCGATCTGGGCGGCGACGTCAACGGGCGCGAAGTCGCCGAAATACTTGACCAGCACCTCCTGATCCTCGACGACGAAATGCCGGAAGGTATCCCATCCCGTGACTTGGACCTCGAACAGACCCTGCGCCTTGTGCTTCGCGCTAAGCTCTCGCGCCAACCGCTGGATTGAGGCGTCATTTGGGGCGGTGGTCAGGACGACGTAGGCGTTGAGAGGTGGTTGGAACGTCATCGCCTTCGCGACTTCAGACCTCAGTTCCGCTTCGGTCAGCGCACTTCCGTAGTCGCCGTCCTTCCCCTTACACTGAACGCCCGTGAAGAGGCCCGCGACGCGATCCGTGCCGTATACGTCGACACCTGCCTGGGGCTGGCCAGCGCGTCCGTGCAGCTGCGCGTCGTTCGTCTTCCAAAGCCGCCGGTATACGTCGAACGCCAAGCTTTCGAGTTCCTGCCAACGGCGCGGCGCGGGCAGTTCGCGGGAGAGGACGTCCGACATCAGGAAGGCCTAGTCGCTCGTCTTTTGATCCGGAAGTGACCATCAGCACGCGAATCTGATGAATGGCCGCCGGCGATTGGGAAGGCGCCCCTGAGTCTACCCAAAGCGCTACGCTACATCGATGAATAATCCAGTTTCGGCTACTCTTGCCCCGCAGCGGCCATAAGCTGCCATTCCGTAATCGGCGCAGCTGCCGCATTTCCGGAGCGGGCTATGCTGCCGGTCAGCAATGCGCCCTCATCCAAGACATTCCGGCAGCGGGGTTTGCCGCTCAAGACCAGACATCGTGTGCACTGCGCGATAGCTGAATTTCAACCGAGGCTCGCGAGTTTCGAGATGCTGTGCCTGGCTTTGAACCGCACCTCTGAGGCGTTGATGCCTCTGCATGATCCCCCGCCCCTTGTGAGGGGGCGTTGCGGAGAGTGCGCCGGAATCGTGGCGGCGTCATCCGCAGGAATCTCCAGCTTAGCCGGCGTCCGAGTCGTTCGACGGCCGCCAAAGCAGGCGTTTTCACCAAATCTGAACCCGCTCTTCTGGGGGAAGGTACAGCGTGTTCTCCTTGGAGATGCTGATGGCATCGTACCACGCGTCCACATTCCGCAACGTACCGTTGACGCGGTAGGGAGCCGGCGAGTGTGGGCCGCGACGAAGCTGCTCGCGTAAGGCCTCCGGCCGCTGCACCCCGCGCCACATCTGCGCAAAGGACAGGAAGAAGCGCTGCTCCCCCGTATAGCCGTCCAGCACCGGCCCCTCCCTGCCGCCGAGCGACAGGCGGTAGGCGCGGTGCGCAAGTTGGAGCCCAAGGAGGTCGCTGACATTCTCGCCCAACGTCAATTGCCCGTCGATACAAGTTCTTCCCTCATCAAGCGGGCAGAAGGCGCCGAACTGCTCCACCAGCGGCCGCGTGGCGCGTTGGAACGCCTCCCGGTCTGCAGGATGCCACCAGTTCCGCAACGCGCCTGCCGCGTCGTACTTGCTTCCCTGGTCGTCGAACCCGTGGCTGATCTCATGGCCGATGATGGCGCCGATCGCCCCGAAATTGACGGCCGGGTCGGCAGCCGGATCGAAGAAGGGCGGTTGCAGAATGCCGGCTGGAAGGATGATCTGGTTCCGCTCCTCCCGGTAGGATGCGTTCACCGTATGGGCCGGGAAGGGCCAGCGCGCACGGTCCACCGGCAGGCCCAGCTTCGCGAGCGCGTTCTCCTCCTGCCAGCGCGCCGCCGCCATGGCATTGCCCAGTGGATTGGTCGGCGAGATGTCGAGCCCATCGTACGCTCGCGGGCTGGTGCTCCAGCCCACCTGCACGTCCAGCGCCGCCAGCTTTGCGAGTGCGGCGTGGCGGGTCTGCTCGCGGAGTCCTGGCGCAGCCGTCAGGCGTTCGCGCATGGCGTCGAGGACGCTTTCGACGATCTGCTGGACTTGGGCCTTGGCCTCCAGGGAGAAGTGCCGCGCAGCATACTCGCCGCCCAGCAGGTCGGGCATCTGGCGTTCCACGGCCTCGATCGCCCGCTCCCACCGGGGGCGTTGCTGAAGCCGCCCGCGGATCAGGCGGTCTAACACGGCAAAGCGCGCCTCATCCATCTCGCGCCCGAGAACAGCGGCATGCCGGCCAAGGAAATGGACGGCAAGGAATGCCTTCAACACCGGCAGCCGCGTATCCGCGATCAGTCGCGTCATGGCGGGAAGCCCAGCTCCGGCAAGCTCCGGCGCTGCGCGATCATGAGGCGTCAGGGTCTGATGCGCCAGTATGACGTTCGCCCTCGTCCTCACGCTCTCGGGCAGCAAGTTGGCCAGGGGAAAGGCGGGGGCGAGCGCCGCGACATCGGCCAAGCCCCGCTTGCGGCAGGCGAGATCAGGATCGCGCAGCACCCTACGCGGCCAGTGTAGTGCCGCCATCTTCCGCTCGAACTCGAAAAGGTCTTCTGCCGAGGCAAAGGCGGGCTCGTCCGCTTCGCCCAACAGAAAGGCCAGGTACTCGCGGTAGGCGGAGCGGATCCTATCTTCAGCCGCACCGCTCGCCAGGTAAAGCTCCGGTCCGGGCAGTCCCAACTGAGCAGGGCCGAGCGAGAGCAGATGCTCCAGCTCCTTCGGGTCCACTCCGACACCAACCGCCAGCAGAGATGGCATCGCTGGGTCTGCCGAAAGGGTGAGCAACTCCGAAAGGGTTGCCGCGCGAGCGATCCGGGCGAGGGCCGGGCGAGCGGGGCGGATGCCGGCATCATCGATTGCCTCAACATCCATGAACGCTGTGTATGCGTCCACAATACGCCGCTGCCTGGTCTCCGCAGGCGGCGAGGCGGCGGCCATGTCCTCAATCAAGGCTCGAAGGCGCCGGGCCGTGCTCTTAGTGACCAGCGTGAACTGATCGAGACTGCTGAGCCCGTCCGGGACCGGATGGGTCGCGATCCAGGTGCCGTTGCAGTGCCCGAAGAAGTCCTCGCCAGGGCTGAGGCGAAGGTCCGAAGCGGCGGTGTCTACGCCCCACGCGCCGTTCGTGATCGGCGGCAGATCCCCTTCGTCAATGGCGGCGGAAGCGCCGAAGGCCAGCCTGTGTCTCATCGTGTTCCCTGCGTCATCGAGCTCAAGACAGCGACAAAACGGTCACCGGGCACGACAGCCAAAGATAGTTGCCCAGCAAACTGTTGTGCTTGCCGCAAATGGCGCTACCACTCGGACCGAGTCAACAAGGAGAGCACGCATGGCCTGGAAAAAGCCCGAAGTTGAAGAAGTTGCGCTGGGTGCAGAGATCAACGCCTACTACTGCGCGGATCTGGACTGATCTGACACCCTGATGAAGATTGTTGTGCTGGGGGCGGCTGCCGGCGGCGGCTTCCCCCAGTGGAATTCGAATGGCCTGGGCTGCCGGCGCGCGCGGCAGGGCGACCCCGCCGCTCCGCCTCGCACCCAGGCGAGCGTCGCCGTCAGTGCGGACGGGGCGAGCTGGTTCCTTCTCAATGCCTCGCCAGACCTGCGCCAGCAGATCGAGCGCACACCCGTGCTGCACCCGCGGCAGGGGCTGCGCCACACGCCCATTGCCGGCGTGGTGCTGAGCGGCGGCGACGTGGACGTGATCGCTGGACTCCTCACCATGCGGGAGCGGCAGCCGTTTACCCTTCTTGCCACCGATCGCATTCATCAGGTGCTGGAGGATAACCCGATCTTCGAGGTCCTCGCCCGCGATGTCGTGACGCGGGAGCGGATTGTGCTTGGCGAGGCACGGCCGCTGGGCGATCAACTCAGCGTCACCCTCTTTCCCGTTCCCGGCAAGGTGCCGCTCTATCTGGAGGAGGGGGACGGAATGCCTCCTATCGTGGAGGATGGCACCACCGTCGGCGTCGAGGTGACCGATGGTCGCGTGCGGATGCTCTACATCCCCGGGTGCGCGGAGATGTCGGACAGCTTGCGCGCCCGACTGCAAGGCGCTGACATCGTGTTCTTCGACGGCACCCTGTGGCGCGATGACGAGATGGTCACCGCCGGCCTCAGCGCCAAGACGGGGCGGCGCATGGGACATATGAGCCTGAGCGGCGAAGGCGGCACGATCGCGGCATTCCGCGCCATCGACGCCCGGCAAAAGGTCATCATCCACATGAACAATTCGAACCCCGTTCTGCTGGCGGATTCGCCGGAGCGGGCCGAAGCGGAAGCGGCAGGCTGGATCGTCGCGCATGACGGGCTGGAGTTCGCGCTCTGACCGAGACATCCGCAGCCCCCCCGGCCCCCTTGTCGCCCGACCAGCTGGAGGCCGCACTTCGCGCCATCGGGGCGGAGAGGTATCACATCCATCACCCGTTCCATCGCCTGCTGCATGACGGGAAGCTGTCGCGCGCGCAGGTCCAGGCATGGGCGCTCAACCGCTATTACTATCAGGCCAGTATCCCCGCGAAGGACGCGATCCTGATGGCCCGCCTGCCCACCTCGGGCGAACGGCGCGAGTGGCGGCGACGGATCGAGGATCACGACGGCACGGCTGACAAGCCCGGCGGCATAGAACGCTGGCTGATCCTTGCAGAAGGCGTCGGCCTGGACCGGGTGCTGGTGGAGAGCGCCACGCAGATCCTGCCCGAAACCCGCTTCGCCGTGGACGCCTATGTCCACTTCGTGCGCGACCGTACCTTGCTGGAGGCCGTCGCCTCCTCCCTGACGGAGCTGTTCTCGCCGACCATCATCGCAGAGCGCGTCTCCGGCATGCTGCGCAACTATGACTGGATCAGGCCGGAGACGCTGGCCTATTTCACGCCCCGCCTGACCCAGGCCCCGCAGGACAGCGACTGGGCGCTCGCCTACGTGCGCCGCCACGCCGATACGCGGGAGAAGCAGGAGGCGGTGCTGGCGGCCCTGCGCTTCAAGTGCGACGTTCTGTGGTCGCAGCTGAACGGGCTTTACTACGCCTATGTCGCGCCGGGTTTCATCCCGCCGGGCGTGTTCGTTCCAGGCGAGGGGGCATGACAGACCTCGCCATCGTCCCCACCTTCCGCCGGGGCGTGAAGTTCCGACTCGACGAGGTCCGCCGCCGCTGGATCGTTCTCGCCCCGGAGAAGCTGCTGCTGCCGGATGAGATCGCGACGGAGATCTTGAAGCTGGTGGACGGCGCCCGCTCGATCAACGCCATCGTTGACGATCTCGCCACCCGGTTCGACGCCCCGCGAGAGGTGATTTGCGGCGATGTTCTGCAGGCGTTGCAGGACCTTTCCACCCGCGGAGCGATCCGGTTGTGACCCCTTTTCAGCCGCCCATGGGGCTCATCGCGGAGCTGACCCACCGCTGTCCCCTGCAATGCGCCTATTGTTCAAACCCGCTGGCAATGGACCGGCCGGAGGACGAGCTGACCACGCAGGACTGGCTACGCGTCCTCGACCAGGCGGCTGAGATCGGCGTGCTTCAGGTGCATTTCTCGGGTGGAGAACCGATGGCCCGGCGCGACCTCGCGGAGCTGGTCGCCCACGCCGCGAGCCGCGATCTCTACACGAACATCATCACGTCAGGCGTCCTGCTGACGGATGCCGCAATGGCCGAATTACTGGAGGCCGGCATCGACCACATCCAGCTCAGCTTCCAGGACTCCCGCGCCTCGGAAGCAGAGCGGATCGGCGGCTACAAAGGGGGGCATGCGAAGAAGTTGGACGCGGCCCGCCGTATCCGCGAAGCCGGCCTTCCGCTCACCGCCAATTTCGTGCTGCACAAGCAGAATGCGGAACGGGCGGACGAGATGATCGCCTTGGGCGAGGAACTCCAGGCCGAGCGGATCGAGATTGCGCACACCCAGTACTATGGCTGGGCGCTGCTCAACCGCAATGCGCTGTTGCCAAGCGTCGCACAGCTGGGGGAGGTAAACCGCGCCGTCGCAGCTGCGAGGGAGCGGCTGAAAGGCCACATCGTCTTGGATTACGTGGTGCCCGACTACCATGCCGCACGCCCCAAGCCTTGCATGGGCGGCTGGGCCCGCCGGTTCATCAATATCTCGCCGTCTGGAAAGGCTCTCCCCTGCCATGCCGCCGAAACCCTGCCGGGGTTCACCTTCCCGTCCGTGCGAGACACATCCTTGCAGGCGATCTGGAACGAGAGCGATGCGTTCACTCGCTTCCGCGGGACGGAATGGATGCCGGAGCTCTGCCGCAGCTGCGACCGACGGGAGATCGACTGGGGCGGGTGCCGCTGCCAGGCGCTGGCTCTTGCCGGTGATGCCTCAGCAACCGATCCGGTCTGCGCTCGCTCTCCCCATCACGACCTCGTAACGGAAGCGACCGCCGCTGCGGAAGGCGCCTCGCTCGACTTGGTGCCACGACGCCTGTAGGGGCATTCCACATGACAGAGTTGCGCGGACCCTATCCGCCCATCGAGCCTTACGAGACCAGCACGCTCAACGTGGGCGATGAGCACACCCTCTACTATGAACGCTGCGGCACACCCGGCGCAAAGCCGGCGGTGTTCCTGCACGGCGGGCCGGGCGGAGGAGTGTCCGTTCGACATCGCCAGATGTTTGACCCAGCGCGTTACGACGTGCTGCTGTTTGACCAGCGAGGCTGTGGTCGCTCCACGCCGCATGCGGCGCTGGAGGCGAATACGACTTGGCACCTGGTGGCCGACATGGAAAAGCTGCGCGAGATGATTGGCGTGGAGCGGTGGCTGGTCTTCGGCGGCTCCTGGGGCTCGACTCTCGCTCTGGCGTATGCCCAGACGCATCCAAAGCGAGTGAGCGAATTGGTGCTGCGCGGCATCTTCACCGCCAGCCAGAGGGAGCTGGACTGGTACTATCAATATGGCGCGTCCGAACTCTTTCCGGACCTGTGGGAAGACTTCATCGCACCCATTCCGGCGGAGGAGCGCAGTAATCTCCGCGCAGCCTATCGCCGTCGGCTCACAAGCGAGGACGAGGCCGTACGGCTAAAGGCGGCTGAAGCGTGGTCACTCTGGGAAGGACACACGCTAACTCTGCTGCCCGATCCTCAGGTCAGCTCCGGATTTGGAGACCCGCACTTCGCCCTGGCGTTCGCACGGATCGAGAACCACTACTTCGTGCATGGCGCATGGCTGGAGGACGGCCAACTCATCCGCGATGCCGGCAAACTTCGATCGATACCGGGCACGATCATCCAGGGACGATACGACGTGGTGTGCCCGGCGCGGACCGCCTTCGAGTTGCACCGCGCCTGGCCGGAAGCCGAATTTCACCTGATCGAGGGAGCGGGACACGCGTACATGGAGCCTGCGGTTTACGATCGGTTGATCCGTGCAACGGATAAGTATGCGTCTCGCGGACCCAACTGAACTTTCACCTGTGGCAGCGAACTGCGGCGGGACGCCGTGCGTGCGGGCTGCCGCAGGTGATCCCGCTACGCCGCGCGTCGATGAGCCGTAGGTTGCGCGACCTCCAGCGAGGCACGCAAGACGCTCGCTGCACGCACTTCGCCGATTGTCGCCAGAGATTAAGCAAGCAAGGCGTCTGGGAGGCCGCGTGCCATCTCAGCGTCAGGCGATCAGCCAACATCTTCGATGAAAGCGTAAGGCCGCTAAGAAAGTCTGAAACCGCTTCCAAATGGCAGCTTCCCAGATTTGCCAGCGCAAAGCTGCCAGCCAGCAAGCGGCCCAGCTTCAGCCGACCAACGGCCCGCCGGGAAGCGGCAGCTCTCAAGATTTTGGCGCACGCTTGGATCGCCGTTTAGGCGTCAGCGGAACGACACCTTTGCCAGATCGGACGCACCTTGTGCGGCCGACCTCATGAAGATGAGCACTGAAGCTGGCTGGCTGTGGCCGGCTTTTAGGCCGCTTCGGCGAAACGACAGGCGATCCGCTCTGCCATCCGCCGCCGCAGTTCTGCGAGCGGCTCGCTCATGGCGCTCTCGCCACCGCCATTGCGCAGGAACCAATCGCTCAGTTGGTAGATCATCGCCGGAGTGTCGATGCGGAAACGGCCTTGCGCTCCCATCCACGCGAGCGCGACCATGGCGGTGAGCACGCAGTCGAAGCCGACATGATGGCGCACGGCCTGCCACTGCTCCGGCGTGGTTGGAAAGGTGACCTGCGACTTGCCCATAAAAAGCTCTCGCGGAAAGCCCAGCCTCAGCCCTACCTCGCTGAGATGCGCCCAGTCTCTCCCCTTCCCCTTACATGAAAGCGCGAGGTCGGTATGTGGCCACAGTTCTCCCGGGCGAACGCGGTGGCCGCTGCGCAGCTGACCCGGAAGGATGAGCGCATACTCCATGCTTGCAAGCGTGAGGAGCGGCAGATCCGCCGCCAGCCCCCCATAGGTCACGGCCTTGTGATCCGGCCGGAACCGTAGATGATCGAACAGGGCTCCGACCACGGCGGCCTCGTCGCCATGCGCGAACTCGGTCCAGGAGGAGAGGCCACCAATGCTCACCGCGCCGTCGGCATCGATCGAGATATCTAAAGCTGCGGCGGCAAAGATGCGCTTGCTCGCCATGCGGTGGTCGCGGTGTTTGCAATTCAACGCGCGGTAGTCATTGTGGAGGTGTTCGTCCCAGTGGCTCTCGGTGTCGATAAAGGTCAGCTGCAACATAGTAATCGTCCTTGATGTGCGGGGGCGCCGGTCGGCAGACCCCGATGTGGATGAGATGAGGTGATCGTCAGAAGGGGAGCGGTCGCGCACGCTCGAGGGCGCGCCAGGCTTCCCATGCGGCCGTCAGCTGACGTCGTTCTTCGCGCAGGCAGCTGGTCCACAGGTAGTAAAGCCAGACGATCTGCGCCCGGTTTAGGCAGCGGCGGGCCTGCTCCAGCAGGGGCGCATCCTCGTCAGCCAACGGCAAAGCGAAGCTATCGGCAATCCCCTCGAGCTCCTGGCGCGGACAGGCGATGAGGATGCCTTGAGCGAAGTGCATGCCACTCGCGCCGATCAGGTCCCCGAGCGCCGAGGTCATCGCGAACGAAGTGCGTGAGCTTTGCCGCAACCGGAGTGGCGCCCTGTCTGGCAACTCGCCAAGCAGGGTGACGCCGGGTGCAATCAGCTGCTCGAGATCGGCATCGGCACTTTTCGGCCGATCCGCTCGATGGGTGGTGTGGAAGGCTGCGGTCCCGTTAGGTCCGGGAGTAACGCTGAAGATTGCGACACCGACGAGCTTTTCGTCGACGTCGCGGACCAGCGACAGGGATGTCAGCCGCTGAGGATGACGCATGAAGGATCTCCTGGAAGGCACAGCGGGCGGCCGCCCCGGAGGACTCCGCCCGCTTTGTTGTTCGCGAATGAGGTTTGGCGCGGGTCTGGCCCGCCTGATCAGACGAAGGTCGCGTAGACAGAAGGGGCCCGAGGAGATGGAGGAACGGCGTAGGCGTCGAACTCAGCCCAGCCCGGCATCGTCGGCAGCTTTGCCTCGGCCTTGCGCAGGCGCGCTGCGGCCCTGCGCTTGGCGCGCGGCAGATCCGACACCGGACAGCCCGCCTGGACAGCCAAGTTGCCCCGGCTGTCGACCATCAGGTGCTGATCCCGCTCTGGCAGGTAGAGCGACAGCGGCTGCTTGCGGCCTGCCTCGATGAACTCGCACTCGATTAGCTCACAGCCCGTGAGCGAGCGCAGGGCGATGACGTGCTTCTGGATCGTGTCCGAATGGTGCGGCCAGACCGCGACAATCAGATCGAAGCGGCTGTCCAACGCAAAATTGGCGAGGTCTCGGCCGCTAGTGATGTCGATGGAGGCGATGGCGGCGACGTTGATCGAGCAGGTGCCGGTCCCTTCACGGGGCAAGCCGAGTTCCTCGCGCACGGCTACGATATGGCGCTGCCAGTCTAATGCACGAGCAGAGGTCAGGTTGATTGTCTTCATGTTCAGTATCCTTGTGGTTTGGAGAGCGGCCTTCCGGCCTGTGTCTGAGCCATTTTCCCTTCCGGCTTCCGGCTCACTTCCTCACGATCATCATGAAAAAGGCCGGGCGCGCGCCTGCGCTGCCCGGCCTCACATTCTTGCCCTTTGCCGTGATCAGCAGTGGCGCTCGTGCCAGGTGATCGGCAGCAACTCCGCCCGAACCCGCGGCATTGTGCGCTGCAGCCAACTCTGCTCGTAAATCGCCTGCGGCTCGCTCACGTCGATCGACCAGACCCGCTTGGCCCACGCAAATTTGTACCCTCGCCGCTTCAGCTCGTTCTTCTCGGCGGACGACGGGTTGTGCGCCTCTACGCGGACGGTATCGCGCCGCGCGGTCGCCAGCGCTTCGGCCAGCACCGTCCTGCCATTCGGCAGGCTGGTGGCGAGCAGATTCACGAGCGCGGTGACATCGTCGCCGGCGCTGTGCGCCTTGAGCGCGAACAGCCCCTGCTGCATCAGCAGGTGGCCCAACTTGGCGCCATCATAGCCATGGGCGAGCCAGTCTACGTCGCGGCAGGAGCAGATCCATGGCAGGTGAGCGATGCCGGGCAGCAGGCGCCGGCAAAAGCCGGAGTCGAAAAATGCGTGATGCGCCAGAAGCGCATCGGCGCGGCCGATAAAGCTGGTCATCGCGGCGACGTTGATCGACTTGCCGGCTAGCCTTGCGTCGGTCAGTCCGGTCAGCTGCGTGATCTTCGGAGCGAGCGGACGGCCAGGATCCTGCAGGCCATAGCGCTTGTGGACTATCTCGACGATGCGTCCTTCCGCATCGACCTTTACGAGCGCGACGGCAATCTCGAGCAGGTGATCGACGGCCGGATCAAAACCCTCAGTTTCGGTGTCCAGCACGGCGATAAGCATCGTCGGCCCAGCCGGATCGGTGATCACCGGCCAGTCGTTCAAGGCGGTGATCCGGCGTAGAGTCCGCGTGTCCGCCGGTTCCTTCGGCGGCAGGCTTTCGACCTCCCGTGCCAGGGCGGGTGTGTTCAATTCATGCATGCACTTACTCTCGTGGTTGATCACGAGGACGAGGCGGAAGCTTTCCCTTTTCCACTCCCACCTCACCCTCGCAGCAGCCGCGAAGAGGCAGTTCTGTTGGGCCCGCGCTGGAGGCGGTTTTCCTAATGTGGGCTCATGCGTGAGGCCTGAGCCTAGCCGCCGATCTCGACGTCAGGTCGCGGGGAACCCGGCGACGGACGAGGAGAGGCAGAATGATCGGCGGCTGCCGGAGGAGCCGGCTGCTCCTCGGGAGGCGGGGGCGCCCGATCCGCTGCAGAAATTGGGACTTCGGCGTCAAGCATCTGAGCATGACGATCTGCATCGTTCCGCAAGGCAGCCAGCGTCTCCGGCTTGAGATCAAGCGGCCATTTCTTTTGCCGGCGTATGGCCTGAGCAGCTCTGACAAGGCGGTCGCTCGCGCCCTCGTCGCGCGCCTTCTTCCAGCGCTCGAGCGCGAGAACGCTGCGTCGTTCGCCATCCTTGACCAGCCACTCAATGATCTTAGTGAAGGCTCCGGACTTCGCCCATTCGAGAGCTTCGGCGCGTTCTTCATCCGGCAGAGCCTCCACCATCGCCACGGGTCCTTTTCGAAGAATACGATCATCGACATGCGCCTGCAGAATAGGGGTGATCCGGTTCATGTAACCGACTTGGCGCTCTTGCATGCGCTTCAGCTCTGTCTGCACGGCAGGGTCGCGAAGGCCGCGCTCGGTCAGCCCATTTCCCGTCCAGTAAACCGGATGCGGAATGACCAGCGCCGCCTTGTTCTCGCCCACGTGAATAGCCTTGTTGCGCACCCGATCGACAAAGTCGCGTGCCGTCATTACTTCCCGGTCCTCAGCGCTCACGTCGGTCGATCCCAGCGTATCGTGAACGCGTTCGCCACCGCTCTCACGCTCGGAGTTGTCACTCACGGACTCAGTGCCACGAATGAGCGCTCTCGCGTCGGCGAGCCGGTCCATCATCGCACCGACGCGGTCCATTGTTTGCTGCAAGGCGTGACCGGAGGAACCGTTCTTAGGAGCTCCGACCAAATGCAATCCTTTGCCGCGATCCGCTCTCTGGGGCACCGCCACTGGAAGTAACCGCGTCTGCCCTGAAGGCTGAGCGCCGGTGCTCACCGGTCGTAAGTTAACCTTGATGGTGGAACCACCAAGCCTAACCGGACGCAGCGTGGTGCGCTGCCAATCACCTGATTGCACCGTCACCCTTTTGAGCATGCGGACCGACATCGCCGGCGGCCCAGCGGGGGGCAAGACGGTTGCAACAGCCGTCTCGCTAACTGCGAAGCCCGCTCCGCGTGCAACCGGCCGCACCGGGTCAACCGATGCGGCATCTGACGACGAAAAGACCGCGACCTTCTTCAGCGAGGAGGAGCCTCTGGCAGCCGATGATGCCGCTTCGAGGGTATGGACCGTGGCATTGCCCAAGGGGGCCGGGCCGACCAGTTCGGCGGGTGTCTGCCGAGGCTTGGTCCCGGCATTGTGCCCAATCTGTCCGATCCCACCGCTCCCAGCTAGCGGCGTGACACGATGCAGCGGCGCCATCGTAACCGGACTGCTTTGTATCTGATCGAGTGACAAACTGGGCGCTGCATCGCCTGCCTCTACCGTGAGCTTTGACAAGGGCTGTGTCTGCCGGAAAGTCGCGCTGGCAGTGACGGCGTGCACCGTAGATCCACCGACTAATGGGCCAAGAACCTGGGGCGCCGCAGTTCCGCTCATCGTGTGTTCGCTCACGAAAACGGGGGTGCTCCAGACCGGCGACAGGTCAGCGTTCCGCGTGACCGAAATAGGTTTGCTGGCCTTCGCTGCTTGTTGTCGATGGCCGGCGACAAAAGCTTTGGCAAGTATGCCGCTGGCACCTCCAGCCCGGGCGTTCGTAAGCGAGGTCGTCATGACGAAGGAGCGCCTCACCGTGCGCGGTCCTGTGGCCAGCCTTGTCCATGCGGTAAGCATGCCCGGTGCCGAGCCGGCACCGGTGCGCACTTCCATGGTAGATTGGTGCACCCGACAGGATTCGAACCTGTGACCTCTGCCTTCGGAGGGCAGCGCTCTATCCAGCTGAGCTACGGGTGCCAGGTACTTGGCCCAAGAGCGCGCCTAGCAACCCGTCCGCGCTCCGCCAAGAGCGAATGCATGGCGCGCATTAGGTGAAGGCCGGCCTACATGGCCGAGGGCAGCTGCTTCATCTCCTCGCCGTTCGCCTTGATTACCCGCACG
>Ga0210040_10003385_pt1 | contig 21584 bp, 11 predicted proteins | sample CryGeyCG12114_NA_FD_185462 | JGI IMG/M metagenome (GOLD analysis project Ga0210040, IMG submission 185462) | Groundwater microbial communities from aquifer - Crystal Geyser CG19_WC_8/21/14_NA (SPAdes) (version 2) | ecosystem: Environmental > Aquatic > Deep subsurface > Groundwater | place: USA...
TACCGTTACCGCGTTCATCTGCAATAGCTCACCCACCTGCTCGGAGCTACGCCCTTCACTCTTCAGGAGTACTAACTGGCAACGCTGACGAAAGGCATGACTGCTCTGCTGCCTGAGCGATAACCCTTCTCCAACTCCTCCCGATCTGTTACACTTAAATCTATTGTTCGTATCTTGCCCGTTATTATAAAACAACTTACGTTAAACTAAATTTGTCCAATTACTTATATAAATCTGGTATAACCGGCAAAGGAGGTTTCGGCATTGTGGTATTTGCCCCCTTGCCAATACGAATACCTTTTTAAGCAGCAAGCAATAGCTGCCTAAGAAAGTCTTCAGTAAACTGTTGCAATTCCCCTAGCTCAGACATATATAGCTAAATACTTAGTTAAGACTTCTTAATCATACTTGTAACCCATTTATGTAAGTCTAAGTCTTTAATGAGTTGTTGCTCGTAGAGGTCATTTTCTAATAAGTTTAAATCATCTAAATAACTTCTTAGTGGCATATTCTTTATCCACTGCTTTAAAAGGTTTATAACTAATTTTTCAGTTTTGTATAAAGAATAATTGGCTTTTAATTTTCTTTCAATGGAGCGCAATTCATAAAATAAATAATCTTTATTATCTAAAGCCGCATGAATCAATAGATTCATTAATCGACAGCAGACATACAAAAGGCGGTTATAAGAATTAGTTGGTAAGCTTAGAATCTGATTGATAGCCTGTAATGCATTGGTATAATCTCCGGCACTATACCAAGCTCGGGAAGTTGTTAACCACAGTTGCGCCTGTATTTGTAAAGGAAGGCGAGTTACCTCCTGAGTAATTTCATTTGTAGTAGTCTTAATTAATTTTAATGTTTGCTCAGTTTGCTTTAAATTAACTGCCCGGTAAAGCTCATGTTCCAATACCTGATACTTGATCACAAGGGCTAAGTTCTCGGAAACGTTGGGAATATTTGTAAGCTGACTTAGAAAATAGGTCATTTCCTCGTAGTGTTCCATGCGGCGCAAAGTTTGCAAAATACCGTGTAGCAAATGAAAGTAATAGATGGGGGTATCTTTCCATAGATGGGCATTTTGCTTAAACAAAGTATCTAATTCATAAAATGTTTTAAGGCTGTTCTCCACATCATTTGCCATTAAAAAATATACCGATTGAAAATGTAAATGTAACTGGTGAGTCTCAAATGATTGTAGCCTGCTACTATTAAGAATATAATGCTCCTCCAGTAACAAGTCATTAAGGCGGATGCTGTCTATCAAACTTCTTACCGCCCCATTATTCCAATAACGGAGCAGCAATATTTCGTAGAGCGCAGCATGTCGGTGTGCTCTACTTTCATACTCAAGCAATTCGCTAATTTTATCTTGTTTTTCGATTAGTTGTTGCTCACTTAAACCCTCAAATTGAAGTTGTATCAGGTGCTGCAATTCTTGGCGGGCAGCTTGAATAAATAATAAAAATCTTTCGAATTGTAAGGCTAGAACTTTCGCTTTGTCTAATTGTTCAAAACTGGCATCAATCAACCCGCGGGTAAAAAGAATTTTGCTGTCTTGCATCAAATTAAATAACCGTACGTCAATTTGTTTTTCTGAATCATATTGACGCAAGCTTTTCATTAATAAGCGATAAAGATGCTTTCGGGCAGGCTCTATAGATGTGTACGGAAATAGAACATTTAATTCTTCCTGTAATTGAAAGTCAAATTTTTTAAATTTTTCTAAGGTATTAAAAAGTTGCAGGTATAATTTATCTCCTTGTTGGAATGATGTTAAAAGTCGAAAGTACCTTTTCTCTGATTTTGTGAGGGAATGTATAAGAGAAAATAAATCCTTAATTGCAAGCATAGGAATAGCTGTAATAATTATAATAATACAGAAAATTGTTGTCGAAGTTCATGATGATCGTTTTACAATATTTTTAAAATTTAAACTACTTACAAGTTATTTAAATATATTTTAATTTTTTATACTTTTAGCATTAACGAATTAATAATAAATGTGGTAATATTTTTTATTATTAATAAATAAATTTGAGATAAAAATTAGATTAAAAATTAAGATAAACAATCAATAGAAATGTCTGAGCAAAACGCAATTTATGTTATTGGTAGTTCTAACACAGATATGGTTATTAAAACCGAAAAGTTACCAGTACCGGGTGAAACGGTTATGGGGGGAAACTTTCTGATGAATCCGGGAGGTAAAGGTGCTAACCAGGCAGTAGCAGCAGCTCGGCTAGGAGGGCAAGTAGCCTTCATCGCCAAAGTAGGTAACGATGTATTCGGCAAGCAGGCCATTCAGCAATTTCAACGTGAAAAAATTAACACGAACTTTATTAGCACCGATACGGATCATGCATCCGGCGTAGCCTTAATTAATGTAGATGCTTTGGGAGAAAATTGTATTGCGGTAGCTCCAGGAGCTAACAGTCAGCTAAAACATTACGAAGTAGAGACTGCTTTGGAAAAAATAAATGATGATACGCTGATATTGTTGCAATTAGAAATTCCGCTTACAACGGTAGAGTACGCTATCCGCCGCAGCCACGAAAAAGACTTGCGTGTACTTCTAAATCCTGCTCCGGCTCAAATGCTTTCGCCGGAACTCTTAAGTTTCTTATATCTAATAACTCCCAATGAGAGTGAAGCTGAATTACTGACTAATATTAAGGTTACCAATGCAGCTACAGCAGAGCAGGCCGCACGTAAGTTGCAGGCCATGGGGGTTCGTAATGTAATAATAACCCTAGGATCGAAAGGAGCTTATTTACACAACCATTCCATATCGGAGCTGATACCAGCCCCACCTGTAACCGCTGTAGATACCACTGCTGCCGGTGATTGCTTTAACGGGGCATTAGCAGTAGCTCTAGCAGAACACCAGCCGCTCGACCAAGCGGTTGCTTTTGCCTGTAAAGCAGCCTCTATATCCGTTACCCGCATGGGCGCTCAAGCTTCTATTCCGTATCGGCGCGAAGTAGATGCTATGCCTCTGGTATCGGTTCTTAATCCTTAAATTTTCCTGATCTATAGTTGTTTCACCCGAAATATCCACCTCTATGTTTATTATACCCTCTTATTCTCTAGCAGTTTTGTTTTGCTTTATTACCATGCTTTGTTGGGGCTCGTGGGGGAATACCCAGAAACTAGCCGCTAAAAACTGGCGGTTTGAGCTCTTTTACTGGGATTATGTAATTGGTATTTTACTGCTGGCCGTTTTAGCAGCTTTTACTTTGGGCAGTATAGGTGAAAGTGGACGCTCTTTTTTACTAGATATAAAGCAAGCTGATAGAGCTAACATTATTTCGGCGTTGCTGGGAGGTATTATTTTTAATGTATCTAATATATTACTAAGTGCCGCTATATCCATTGCCGGCATGGCCGTAGCCTTTCCGGTGGGAGTTGGTTTGGCCTTGGTTATAGGTGTCGTGATTAACTACCTGGATCTGCCGGTGGGTAATGCTACGGTGCTGTTTAGCGGCGTGGCCCTGATTGTAGTGGCTATACTTCTTAATGCTAAGGCTTATCATAACCTGACCCGGGAGAATAAGAATGTGTCTGCAAAAGGGTTAATACTGGCAGTAATTAGCGGCTGTTTGATGGGGCTTTTTTATAAATATGTGGCTGATTCCATGTTCCTTGATTTTCAGGTACCGGAAGCTGGTAAACTTAGCCCCTATACAGCGGTAGTTGTTTTCGCGGTAGGTGTTTTCCTCAGTAACTTTTTGTTTAATACCCTGCTGATGAAATGGCCCTTTGTAGGAACGCCTGTGACTTATGGCGATTATTTCCGGGGTACTTTCCGAAGTCACCTAACCGGTATATTTGGGGGAGTAATCTGGTGCTTAGGCATGTTGTTCAGTATTATTGCCGCCGATCAAGCTGGTCCGGCGATCTCGTATGGCTTGGGACAGGGAGCCACCGTTATAGCCGCAATTTGGGGAATTTACATCTGGCAGGAGTTTAAACAGGCCCCTAAAGGCACTTACAAGCTTCTTAATCTAATGCTGCTATGTTATCTAGCCGGTTTGTCCCTGCTAATCGTAGCTCGGTAGTTTTTACCTAAGGAGCTTACACGCCTGCATTTAAAATATAACTAACGATTACACTGTGTATCTGATAAACAAATATCATGAAAAAGCATTTTACAAAAGCTATTATAATGTTATCTCTAACGGGGATTGTTACTGATATTCAAAAGGTTTTTGCTGCTGGAGAATATGACATAGTTGGAAGAAAAAGCGAAAAGGCTGTTACTTTAACTCTTACAAAAGCAGAATTAAAAAACAAGATAAAAGGTGGTTGGGCGGGCCAGACTATAGGCGTGACCTTTGGAGGTCCCACTGAGTTTAGATATCAGGGTACCCTGATACAAGAATATACTACTATTCCCTGGTATGATGGTTATTTGAAGAAGACCATGACCGAAAATCCGGGTCTCTACGATGATATCTACATGGATTTAACTTTTGTAGATATATTTGAGAAAGAAGGCTTGGATGCTCCGGTTAATTCTTTTGCTAAAGCCTACGCCAATGCTGGCTACATGCTTTGGCATGCTAACCAAGCTGGCCGCTACAATATATTACACGGGATAGAAGCTTCTAAATCCGGTCACTGGCTCAATAATCCGCATGCTGACTGTATCGATTACCAGATAGAAGCCGATTACGCTGGCCTGATGTCGCCTGGTATGCCCAACACGGCTTCAATTATCAGCGATAAAGTAGGCCATATTATGAATTATGGCGACGGCTGGTACGGCGGCGTGTACATGGGTGCCCTGTATGCCTTGGCTTTTACTTCTACCGATATCCCTTACGTAGTTAAGGAAGCGCTTAAGACCATACCGGAGCAAAGCAATTATTACAAATGTATCAGTGATGTAATCCGCTGGCACCAGCAATACCCCAACGACTGGAAACAAACTTGGTTTGAGGTACAGAAGAAATGGACATCGGATATTGGCTGTCCGGAAGGTGTTTATAAACCTCTTAATATCGATGCTACTGTTAACTCAGCTTATGTAGTAATTGGTTTGCTTTATGGCAATGGTGATTTTACCAAAACGCTAGATATTGCTACGCGTGCAGGCCAAGACTCTGATTGCAATCCCTCCTCAGCAGGTGGTATACTAGGTACTATTCTGGGCTACGATAAGATTCCGGCTTATTGGAAACAAGGATTATCCGAAGCTGAATCAATCGATTTTAAATATACTACTATGTCGCTGAACGATGCTTATGAAACCAGTTTCAAGCATGCTTTACAAGTAATAGAGCGCAACGGCGGCCAGGTAAAAGGCGATAAAGTAACCATCCTGAAGCAAACGCCTAAACCGGTCAGGTTTGAACAAAGTTTTGCAGGACATTACCCGGTAAGTAGAATAGCCATTAACAAATCTTTAAAAGATGAATATTCTTTTGATTTTGAAGGCAATGGTTTTGTTGTAACCGGCGAAACTGCCAAATGGGAGGCAAATACATCTCACGTATTTAAGACAGAATTATATTTAGATGGGAAACTATTAGAAAGGGTAGACCTGCCTGTTAATTTTAGGACCCGCCGCTACGAGCCCTTTTGGAAATTCCAAATACCCAAAGGAAAACATACAGTAAGACTGAAGCTGCTTAATCCAAGCGCTGAATACAACTGTCAGTTAGGTGAAGTGCTAGTTTATTCCGATAAGCCAGCATTGCCAGTAATAGGAGAAATATCTAAAAAGTAAAAAGTATATGGAGAAGGACAAATAGCATATAACTACCGAACAAACTTAAACTGCTTTTATAAGAGACTATGACAAAACTTCAAGTCCCAGTACAGCCGATTAACTTACTTATTTTTCATCACAATAATCTTAAAATTATGTTAAGCTCTATACGAATATTACAGATACCCTCGGTGGTATTCTGGATGGTTGCGCTGGCATTGCCTTGCCAAGCACAAATCTTAACGGCCCTGAATGTGCCGCTCACCCAGCAAAGTTCAGCCAATACAATAAACAGTGACAAGCGAGTGTTGGCATCCAAACTGGCCTTTAAAAAAGTTACTTCTTCTTACATTATAATGCCGGCAAAGCCTTCTCCCCAAGTGAAAAATACTATTTCAGCCAGAGTTGCTACAAATTGGGTGGTTGATGTAGCAGTATCGGGTAAAGTAGTTTCTAGAACAGGGGAAGGCTTGCCTGGTGTTACAGTTATTTTAAAAGGAACTTCTATAGGTGCCACTACTGATGCAAATGGCAATTATGCTCTGTCGGTTCCTGATGGTGGGGGTACCTTGATCTTTTCCTTTGTTGGGTTTACCACCCAAGAAGTTCCTATCTCAGCAGGTGGGGGCACTCTGAACGTAACCTTATTTGAGGACACTAAAGCTCTGGAGGAGGTTGTCGTGGTTGGTTATGGTACCCAAAAGAAAGTAAGCCTTACCAGTGCGGTTAGTCAAGTAGAAGGAGAAACATTAGAAAGGAGGACAACATCTAATGTGCAGCAAGCTTTACAAGGACAGGTAGGAGGACTGACCATATTAGATGAAGGGGCAGCTCCGGGTAAAGAAAATATTTATATGAGGATTAGAGGCATAACTACTTTAAGTGGAGACAATAATCCTCTGGTAATAGTAGATGGAATAGAACAACGGCTTACAGACATAAATCCGACTGATATTGAATCCATTTCGGTGTTGAAAGACGCTTCCTCTACTGCCATTTATGGTTCAAGGGCAGCAAATGGTGTAATACTGGTTACTACCAAACGGGCCAAGGAGGGGAAATTATCTGTTTCGTACAATGGCTATTATGCAGTGCAAAGAAGCAATAACACGCCGGAACACATGGGCCTGGAAGATTATATGCGCTTGCAGAATATAGCCTGGACTAATTCCACTGGATCTCCTATCTATACCGAAGATTACATTCGGGAATATGTAAATGCCACCGACCGGCTAAAGTATCCCTTACCCAATACTTGGTATGATGCCGTACTACACGCGGCCCCACAACTTGAGAACTCCTTATCAATTAGCGGGGGAAATGAGACAATCAGATCGCGGCTAAGCCTTCGTTATAGAGATCAGGAAGGTGTTATTGCCAATTCAGGTGCAAAAATAGGCGAAATGCGGTTAAATACTGATTTTGCAGTCTCTCCCAAAATAAGAGTCACCACGGATATCAACTATCGGTATAACAATATCTTATCACCAATTGATGAAAATATTGTATTTTATTCCATGTTACAGACTTCTCAGTGGACAGTGCCTAAATATCCGGACGGGACTTATGGTATTAGTTCGGACGGCCATAATCCGCTAATGTACTCAGAGATAGCTGGTACCTCCAACACCGAAAATGAATATATCCTAGGTAATTTCAAAGGAGATTGGGAAATACTGAAAGGGTTAAAATTTACCACCCAAATTGGTGCTCGCTTAGACCGCACAACAGGAAAGAATTACAGAAACCGTTATGAAATAAGAGATTATTATAAACCGGACATTATAGCAAAATCGGTACCTGTAAACAATCTGACAGAGATAAGGAATAATATGAAAGAAATTACGATTAATAACTTACTCAATTATACCACAACGGTAGGCCAGCACTATGTAAATGTGTTAGCAGGATATTCCCAGATACAGAATTATGGAGGGAACTTAAGCGCCTACCGGGAGAATTTCTATAATAATGATATTCAATCAATTGGCCAGGGGGCTAATGATGCTACTAAAAGTAACAATGGAAATGAATATGACTGGGGTTTACGCTCTTATTTCAGCCGTTTAAACTATTCCTACCAGGACAAATACCTTTTCGAAGCGAATGGCCGTTTAGATGGATCTTCGCGGTTTTTAGGAAACAATCAATATAGCTTTTTCCCTTCTTTTTCTGCTGGTTGGCGAATTTCCGAAGAAAATTTCTGGGGAAGTTGGCTGGAAAAAGCTGTTGATGAACTGAAGCTGAGAGGTTCCTGGGGGAAAACAGGTAATCAAGCAGTAGCGCTTTATAGCGGAATTCCCACGTTAGGGGCAACCACCTATTCCTTTAATGATGTGCCTGTACGCGGTTTTGCCCAGTATCAAATGGCCAATGAAGATCTTACCTGGGAAACTACGACCCAAACAAATATTGGTTTAGATGCCCAGTTTCTGAAGAACAGGATATCGTTCAGTGTAGATTATTATAATAAAATAACGGATGATATATTACTCCAATTGCCTATTCCTGGTACCATAGGTTTAACCGCCCCTCCTCAAAATGCAGGAAGAGTAGATAACAAGGGATGGGAGTTCTTAGCAGGAGTCCGGAATGATTTCGGTAAACTTAATCTGAATGCCAACTTTAATTTTAGTATTAATAAGAATACAGTGGTTAATCTGGCTGGAACTGGCCCCTACATTACTTCATTTGGCAATGAAACCCGGTGGATAACGGCAGAAGGCCATCCTATTGAAACATTCTGGGGATACAAAACAGCTGGATTATTTCAGACAGAAGAAGAGATCAAGAACTATCCTACATTATATTCGGGAACCGCACCAGGAGATGTTAAATACGTTGATTTGAACGAAGATGGGATTATTTCGGCGGATGACATGACGTATTTAGGGCAAAGCTTTCCTAAGTACAACTTTGGGTCTAATTTAAATTTTTCTTATAAAGGTTTTAACCTGAACTTGTTATTACAAGGAGCTGCTGGTGCTAAAACTCGGATTGGGGGAGCCCTAATTGAAATGGGGATATGGGGAGGCTTCACCCATGACATCATCACAGATAATTACTGGACCCCAGAGCACCGGGATGCCCGTTTCCCCAGACCACTCAAGTATGATCTCCGCAATTTTAACTTTTCAGATAAAGACCTCATGGACAGATCTTACCTGCGCTTAAAGAACATTCGGTTAGGGTACGATATACCAACTTCTATCACCAAAATAGCTGGCTTAAACAGGGTTGAAGTCTATGTTTCGAGTACGAATCTGTTGACTTTTTCTGAATTAAATGAATGGAATGTTGATCCGGAAACAAATGATGGAACGCGCACCGAAGCTTATCCGCAAACCTCTGTTAGCACGCTAGGCCTTAATATCCAATTTTAGAAGTTATGTTGATAATTATAAAAAATAGAATAAGATGAAAAATATGAAATATATATTGTTCATTAGTTTAGCAGCGACTTTTTTGCCGAGCTGTAATGAAGATCTACTAGAAACGATCCCGAATGACCGTGTTTCTTCAGAAATTTTTTGGCAAACGGATAATGATGCCATTGCTGCTGCAAATGCTGTTTATACTTACTTGCCAGGTGCCGAAACAATATTTAATTGGGACGGTATGTCCGATATAGCGCATATTACACTGATGTGGAGAAGTGAATCCATTATTGAAAAAGGGTCATTTGATGCCACCATTGATAAAGTTAACAATGAATGGGATAACAGCTATAAAGGCATTCAAACTGCCAATACTTTCTTAATCAATGTCGACAAGGTGCAAACAAAAGATCAGGAGCTGATTGATAGGTTAAAAGGTGAGATAAAAGTGCTACGGGCTTATCACTACATCAAACTAGCCATGTTGTACGGAGATGTTCCTTTAATTACAACGCCCCTTTCTATTGAAGAAAGTAGAAACTTAACAAGAACGCCTGTAGCCCAGGTTTGGGACTTTGTTGCCCAAGAATTTACGGATGCCGCCGCGGTATTGCCCACAACCCAAGAGGAAAAAGGCAGGGTAACCAAAGGTGCAGCTCTGGCTCTTAAAGCTAGAGCTATGCTTTATGCAAGTCGTTACCAGGAAGCTGCCGCTGCTGCTAAGGAGGTGATAGATTTAAATGTCTATAGTTTATATCCTTCTTATGAGAAGCTGTTTTCTTATGAAGCAGAGAATAATCAAGAAGTAATATTAGATAACCAGTATATTGAGGATATCCGCGGTAATAGTGCTTTTGGGTACTTGGCACCTTTCAGTCAGCAGGCGCGTGGCGAGGTCGTGCCCACCAGAAAAGCTGTTGATGCTTACCAGATGAATAATGGCAAGGATATTTCTGATCCAAGCAGCGGTTTTGATCTGATGAATCCGTATGCCAATCGTGATCCGCGTTTACGATATTCTGTTTTTGTTGTTGGTGACAAGCTGCCAAATGGGGAAACATATAATTCTTTACCAAGCAGCGGAACTGCTGATGCTATTGGCTATTCAGAAAATTCCACCCCTACTGGCTTTAATATCAAAAAGTATGTTAATAAAGAAGATTTTGCAGAGCCTTGGGACTGCGGCATTAATATTATTTTGATGCGTTACGCAGAAGTTTTACTTATTTATGCCGAAGCTAAAATCGAAGCTAATCAGATAGATCAAAGCGTGTTTGACGCAATTAACTTAGTGCGGCAACGGCCTGATGTAAAAATGCCGCCTGTCACAGGCACTTCGCAGGAAGATTTACGGAATATAGTCAGAGATGAGCGTTTAAGAGAGTTAGCTTTTGAAGGCTTAAGGTATTTTGATATCCGTCGTTGGAAGACTGCCGAAGATATATTACCCGGAATCATTTATGGAATGACATATTATTCGAATCAAGATAGAGAATTTAAAACGATTTCACTACCTTCTTTTGTAAAAGCTTTTAATACAGGACGAGATTATCTTTGGCCAATTCCGCAAAAAGAAACAGAACTCAGCCCTAAGTTGTCTCAGAATTCTAATTGGTAGATACTATTTATAAATACAAAAGTTATGCTCTGGACACTTATTGTTTCTTATTCTCTTGCTAGTAACAGGGAAGTATATGATTTAGCAGCCTGAGATCAACGTGCTTTTAATTTATACAGTTAATTGCTATTGTAATTGAAAGTTTGGGATTGTTATTATTATACCCATAATGTAGAACTATTTGAGACTTATCTTACATTCAATTATGCATACGAGTCTTTACTATAAGCTTGGACCAGAACGAATAAGCAAGAAAAGGGCGCAGCTTTAAAAATCCATAATGTAATTGTAGAACAAATTGTAAAAGCAAATTTAAATTTTAAATATGGCAATTTCTAAAGGTTTAACTTTCATAGTATTACTAACTGTTTTTGTAACAAGCTGTGCCCAGGTTAAGAACACAGCTACAGGAGGTTCGAAATCTACTAAAACAATTACGCTTACCAAAGAAGAATTAAGAGACAAGATAAAAGGCGGTTGGGCAGGTCAGACTATAGGCGTGACATTTGGAGGACCAACCGAGTTTCGCTTCCAAGGCACCTTTATTCAGGATTATCAACCTATAGAGTGGTATGATGGTTACCTGAAAAAGACCATGACTGGTTGGCGTGATCTCTATGATGATATTTATATGGATATGACCTTTGTAAATATGATAGAGCGCGCAGGGCATAATGCTCCTGTTGATTCATTTGCGAATGCTTTTGCTAAGGCTGGTTACAATCTTTGGCATGCAAACCAAGCGGCACGTTACAATATACTTAATGGAGTAAAAGCCCCAGCAAGCGGTCATTGGCTGAATAATCCGCACGCCGATGATATAGATTATCAGATTGAAGCGGATTACTCTGGTTTAATGAATCCCGGTATGCCGAATTCAGCATCTGCTATAAACGATAAAATCGGCCATATTATGAATTATGGCGACGGCTGGTATGGTGGTGTGTATGTAGGAGCCATGTATACGCTTGCATTTACCTCTACAGATGTAAATTATGTTGTAACAGAAGCGCTCAAGACTATACCCGCACAAAGCCGCTTTTACCAATGCATTGCAGATGTAATTAAATGGCATAAACAATATCCAAACGACTGGAAGCAAGCGTGGGTGGAAATTGAAAAGAAGTGGGCTGGAGATATAGGTTGTCCTGACGGCGTTTTTCATCCGTTTAACATTGATGCAAAGGTTAATGCCGCTTATATAGTCTTAGGTTTACTATATGGTAACGGAAACTATACCAAGACACTTGATATTGCCACGCGTGCCGGGCAGGATTCTGACTGTAACCCCTCCTCGGCCGGCGGCATCTTAGGCACAATGATGGGATATAACCAGATTCCTGCTTACTGGAAAATGGGTCTGAAAGATATTGAAGACATGAATTTCCAGCATACGTCTATGTCTCTGAATAAAGTATATGACATTAGCTACAAACACGCCCTGGAAATGATTGAAATGAATGGCGGCGAAGTAAATAATCAGAATGTTTCTATCAAAGTACAGTCTCCTCAGACTGTTCGACTGGAGCAAAGCTTTACAGATTTATATCCTATTTCCAAGGTTACAACCATTAATCAAAACCAGAGAGAAGTTATATTTGATTTTGTTGGAACAGGCTTCGCTTTGAAAGGTGCCGCGGCTAAGAAGAGTCGTGATTTACCAGAGTATGTCTTCGAAGCAGATTTATACATTGATGGTGAAAAAGTAGCAACTTCATCAAAACTGCCAACCAGTTTCCTGACCCGCAAACTGGATATATTTTGGAAATACCAAATGCCAAATACCAAACATACTGTAAAAATTATTATAAAGAATCCGAATGATAATTACGAATTAAGACCTTGGGAATACCTAGTTTATTCAGATAAGCCTGTTAATCATAAACATAAGCAATAGTTTAATTCTCTGTAATTTACCTTCATACACTAATTGCCACCACAAATGTTTATTATTGAGAGCTACAGCACAGCAGTTGTTTTTTGCATCATAACTATGATTAGCTGGTGTTCATGATAAAATCTCTTTTATACGATGCCAACTCCGCCTAAAATTTCTAGTTCTTGGCTTTCTCCGGTATTCCGTTCAGGATGGGCATGGCTTGAGCTATCAATTCTTTTACACCAGCCACATTTAGGGATTATCGTGGTCTTCTTTACCATCCCAAACTTCCATTATCCAAACAGAATCCTGTTCACTATTGTCTTTGCTAACCAGGTATAGGTGACAACCTTTTGCAGTTGATACTAATCTTGATGCTTCCAAAAGAATGGCAGCAAGTTGGTCTCTGTTTCCCGCTGTTGCCGTTAATTTTCATGTAGTTCGTACTTGTTAAATTTTAATTATAAGTATAAGTTTATGTTTCCTTTTGGCTTTTAGATTGCCAACAGCAAAGTACTTCCAATACTTCATATAGAAAAGAGGCAGTAAGCAGAAAATGAATGAATCTTTGTTTTGCTAGTTTGCGGGTAATAACCTACCTTATCACCCACAAACTTGCAAGCACCAAATCAAAATAGATCAAACCAACCCTATTGCCACTCTGGAAAAAGTTACCACCTTTGGGGGTAATAAGATTTTAGCATCCTTAGAAGAGTTAAGAATAGGGGAGTCGCTGGCCAACAGGATGGAACTTTACTGCCAGCTACAGGTGGCCGGCGGCTCTCGCCATACCGAACGGGCCCAGCGCTAGGACTTGCAAAAGTTCTTATGGTCTTACTCCCAGCAGCTCGGCCATGACCAGGTGCGGTATTGGATACCATCCTTAACGCGGGCTTTCCAGAAACATTTCCAGAATACAGCCCGGGGAGCAGAACCAGGATTGGAAAGCAGGGAAGAGCTAAAAGAATGGCGAGTGGCAGCGAGCTAAGGGTCTTCCTTGCCCGCTGCCACTCGCCATTCTTTTAGCTCTCGCTAATCTCATTAATCAACTGAATCTGAATTTATTGGAAAGTTCGGGATGATTCATGTTTCGGATCCTATATTTGGTTTAATATCCTTGGTTTTGCACTAAAAATCCTTCTTCGTTAGAAGCTGCATCGACTGATCGTTGAGGAATCGGGAACAATCTTTTATTGACATCCCTATCGGTCTTCCCTGTCCAATTGCCCTCGTATTTACCAAACCGTATTTGATAGTTTCTTCTAAAACCTTCCCAGTACAGCTCAAATCCCGATTCACGGAACAATATATCAAGGTCAATAGTATTCAAGGCATCAGGAGTCTGATCAGGTCGGGCATTTCTAGAAGTTCTTAAAGTATTGACATCGGCCAAAGCCCCGGCATTGTCACCATTTCTCAACTTGGCCTCGGCACGCATTAAGTAAATCTCTCCCAAGCGGATCAAAGCCAAATCAACACTACTATAGGAACAACAATTGGGAGCAGTATGACTAAACTGGTACTTTGAAAATCGGTAACCAGTGTTATGTAAACTCCCCGGACCGGTAAAATCAACCTGGCGGGTATGGTTAACATAGGTTAGGTTTGCACCACTAGTTCTTCTGTTAATAACAGGATAGATCCTTACCTTACCATCGCCGCAAGTCAAAATATTACCTCCTGCATCTTTTCTAGGGCCCCATATAATACCACGAAGTATTCCCCGGTCCATTTCAAACTTTGTGGCCTCCACACAATAATAATGCTCCGCATCATTCAATGGAGTTACCCCGGTAAGATCTTTCAGTTCATCAGGTATTACTGTTTCTTCTTTAAAGAAACGGGCATCGGCATCGGCCGGATCTACATTGCCGTAAGCATCTACCCAGGTCTGGTAAAAATCAGGGGTAACTGCTACCGCATCCGTTCCACGGGTGTTCGGGAATTCCGGTCTTGGAATCTGGTCACCGGATATTGACCAATAGGCCCAACGTTGGTGGTCGGTTTCCAGTACCCCTCTTTGGTCAAGTGCAAATATAAGTTCAGAATTAGTATGGTTATTATCGCTAAACAAATCAAAATATTCCGGCGATAAGGCATAAGGTCCGGAAATTATGTCGTTCGTATATTGTATAACCTTATCCATATCCTCTTTTCTAAAATTAGGTGTGCCATAAGGATCGCGATAAACGGCAGCATTCAAATACAAACGTGCCAACAAAGCCCTCACGGCATTTTGATTTAACCTACCCGGGTCCTTATCTTTTTTAATTACATCCACAACCGACAAAAGCTCGCTTTCGATGTAATCAATGGCTGCTTGTCCTCTTAGAATTTCGGATCTTTCATCCGAAAGCTCTTTCTTGAAAACAAGACCCCAGTTATCAAGTGCTAGCATATTAAGGTATGCCTTCATGGCTACCATTTCGTAATAACCATCTTGGGCACTTGCATTGCCTTTTTCAGCTTCTAGGCTTAATTGTTCCGCCGCTCTTACGGCTCTCCATAAAGTTAAAGTTATTTCTGTCCAGGTATCGCCTACCAAGCTGTTGCTAGGGGTCATCAGATGCTGGTGAACCGCAATGAACCTACCACCATCATACCAGTCTGTACCCCCCCGATAGGGAAGGATGCCTTCATCAGAGGCAACCTCCTGAAGTCCAAAATTATTCGTATGCAACCATACACCCTGCCGGAGACGGCCATATACCGGGGCTATGGACCCACTTACAATTTCCGCTTGGCCGGTTCCGGTCAGAGACTCATCAAGAATCTCTTCCTCTAATGTGGTACAACCGAAAAATGTCAGTAAAAATACAACTATCGTTAGGGTTTTATTAAATCTTATATTTTTCATTTTGATCTGATTATCAATGTGATATTAAATAAATCGTTGGTTTCTTTTTAAAATGCTACATTAAGACCGAGCAAAAATGTTCTTGCCCTGGGATAGGTAAATCGGTCGATGCCAAAGGTTTGGATTTCACCGGAAGCAGATCCCGTATTGACTTCCGGGTCAAATCCTGAATAATCTGTTAAAACAAACAGGTTTTGACCAGTTAACGTAAGACTGATTCGTTGGAAGACATCCTCCAATCTGCTCCCCGTTAAATTTAAGTTATAGGCTAGGGTAGCGTTATTTAACCGTAAGAAAGAGCCATTCTCTAAATAACGAGTCGACACAATATTGGAATTGCTCAATGCCTCATTGGGGTACTGAACGGCAAAATCGGTTGTATTATTAGACCTAGCCAACAGTGCCCTATTGAACAGGGTCATGGTCGTGTGATTGTAAACCTTATTTCCTGCTACACCATTAAAGTTCAAACCCAAGTCGAAAGCCTTGTACTTTAGGTTTACATTATACCCATAGATAAATTTAGGAATCGCACTGCCCACTACCACACGGTCATTGTCTAATATGGCACCATCTCCATTGGTGTCCCTGAATAAGTTCTGGCCATTATCAGCATTAATGCCATTAAACTGATACATATAGAATGCCCCTAACGGCTCATTGTTGATATAGCCATTAATGGTCGCGCCCGATTGGCCGGAACCTTGGGCGGCTCCGGTGGTCAAGACCGCATAAGGAGAATTTTGTACTTTATTTTGAATATAGGTAATATTACCGCCAATATTATAAGAGAAGTCGCGTTTAGGGTCGCTACTGTAGTTTAAAGTTAATTCAACACCATTGTTCTGGATGATCATATCCGGGATATTGTTCCAGTAGGTAGGGGTAGGCTGAACAGGATCGGCAGGAACTGCATTCAACACTATATTGGCCGATTTTTTATTAAAATAATCTAAAGTACCACTTAACCGGGAATTAAAGAAAGCGAAATCAACTCCTACATCGGTTTGGGTAGATACCTCCCATTGTAAATTTGGGCTTGCCAATCGGGTAAAGACAATCCCATAAGGATAACTTTGCAAGGAAGTGGCATTGGTATTAATGGGGTAGGTACTGATACTGCCGGCACCTGTTTGTAATCTCTCCTCTAAATAACTGGCTTTGGTGATCTTAGAGGGAATCTCTTGGTTACCGGTCTGGCCCCAACTGGCTCGCAGCTTTAAGTTGTTAAAAAATGAATTGGCCATAAAATCTTCGTTGCTAATGTTCCATCCAACTGCAAAAGAAGGGAAATACCCATACCGGTTATTCTCGCCAAACTTCGAGGATCCATCGGCACGCAAAGTACCGGTAAACATGTATTTATTGGCATATATGTAGTTTACTCGGCCGAAGAAAGATTGCAGCTCGTTTTCAATGGCTTCCGAACTTACCGCAGTAGGAAATACCGTTGTACTGGTATGGTCTTGGTAAATAGGTTCAATATTATTATTTGCAAAGCCGCGGTAAGTAGTTATTCTGGTTTCATCCAAAAACTTTTGGAAAGAATGTCCTGCCAATACCGTAACGTTGTGCACATCCCGGTTCCAATTATAGGTAAGCGTATTCTCAACCAGTTGATTGGCATTTGCACTTATGGCAGCATCCAATACCCCATTAGAAACATCAGACTCATTGATAACTGCCGGATAAGGTTTGTACTGCTGGTTCCTGTTGGTAGCGGAATAATCAACCCCAAAATTCAACTTATAAGTAAGGCCGTTTACTATTTCTATGGACGGTGAAATAGTCGCCAAAATACGGTTATTAATGGCATTGTCACTAAATAAATTATACCTGGCCAGTGGATTTAAGGCGTTTGTATTCAATAAGGTAGGCGCACCGTCGGTGTATGGAGCAACCGTCGGGTTTAAACTAAGCATATCACTTATGGTCGAAGTAATACTCGGGCGTAAATTTTCGGTGTGGGAGGCCGTAAGATTATAATCAATATTTAACTTGCCATTGAATGCCCTTTGATTCATATTCAATTTCCCCGAATAACGTTTTAGCCTGCTATTCTTCAAAATTCCTTCTTGATCCTGATAGCCTACCGATGTGAAGTAGGAAAAATTCTCACTGCTGGCTCCGCTCATAGACAAATTGAGATTATTTGATACCCCCCTTTGGGTCAATTCATCTTGCCAATTCGTATTGGCACCAAAGTCATTCAAGGTTCCACCCACGGCCACCACTTGCCTGCGAAAAGCGTCAGCATCTAAAACATCTATTTTTTTGGCCATGGACGACACAGCGGTGGATGCGGCAAAATTAATTTGCGGTTTTCCCTTCCCTTTTTTAGTCGTAATTACTACCACCCCATTTGCTGCTCTGGAACCATAAACGGCGGTTGCACTGGCATCCTTTAGCACATCGATACTTTCAATATCGTTAGGGTTGATAAAGTTCAGGGGATTGTTGGGAACACCGGTAGAGGAATTGTCTAGCAAAAAGCCATCGACCACGTAAAGCGGCTGTGTTCCAGAACGCAAACTACCGATACCCCTAATAATTATATCTTGTGCGGCCCCGGGTTCACCACTATTGGCGGCAATGGAGACACCGGCCAATTTACCCTGCAAAAGTTCACCTGGGTTCGTTACCACGCCCCTATTAAAACTTTCACTATTAATAGAAGCAATAGCACCAGTAACATCAGACCTTCTTTGGGTACCGTAACCAACCACCACAACTTCATTCAATTGCGAAAGATCCGGGGCTAATTGGACCACTATTGATGATTGCCCGTTTACTGAAACTTCCTTCGAAGAATATCCCACAAAAGAAATTTCAAGAATGGCATTAACATCGGCATCAATAACAAATTTTCCATCAATACCTGTTGTTGTGCCGTTTGTTGTTCCCTTAACAAGAACTGTTGCACCAGGTAACGGTGCTCCTGTTTCATCTGTAACCGTACCTGAGATTGATTGTAGTACGGATCCTAAATTTGAAAAAGGGGCTTTTATTTTTAAAAACACCTCCTTATCAATATCTTTAGAAAACGCAGGGTATGGGTTAACACTAAATCCAGCCCAAGATATCAAACATGCGGAAGCACAGATGAGTTTAGGAAATCGGAATTTCGAATACATAAAACTTAAGTATTGCATAAATGAGATTTTTTGACACTTTTTTATTTTATTCTGCTCCAAAAGTACCCTATATGCAATAAAGCGTGGTTAAGAATGCATTAAGATTGTATTAACAATAAATTACCATAAGTTCCTATCCTAAGTTCAAGTAGCTAATGCAACCCTAAAAGGTTACAAGGAAAGAGTCTAAGCTCCTTCCTTTGGACGAATTAACTAATTGGATTGAAATTGTGGAATTGGAAGGTTTCTACAACTATCAGCATACTTCCTCAGTAGGTGTTCCCTTACCCTATAATTCCGCCCAAAGTCAAAAGTTAAACAGAATGAATTACGGTGCAACAAGTTATGGCATTTTACCTTTTAACTTGGCTCAAAGTAGCCACATTGGGTTTGTTAAAGCCACCATGTCACCCTGTAACGTTCGGATTTCTACCCGGATATATTTTGTTGCTCCAGACGCAACATGCCAGCTAAACTTCTGGTTGCTTCCGGTGGCTTTTTCTGTAGCCAGCTTTCCCTTGTCACGCACTAGGGTAGCGACATAAGAATTTGGAGCACCCTTTACAGCTAGCGAAACCTGCACTCCCTTACCCGGCGTAATGGCTAGCGTGTCGCCGATACTTGCCGTTACAGCTCCTGATTTGGCCTTTAAGGTTAAGGTGATTTCTTTTCCTTGGGCCAGATAAGCTTTACCCGCACGAAGACCAGCCATGATTTCCTGCCTTGATAAAGCTTTTGCTTGTACTACTGTCTGTGGTGAGCCTACCGGGTTATCAGACTCAGGGGTGTGGGAATCGCTGGCAGCAATAGCAATTTTTCTTTTTCCTTGGCGCAACAGGCTGTCCCACCATTTTAAAGCCATTTCATCCAACTTATTCCATTTGGCATGCCCGTTCCACACCTCAATGCCGTCAAATAAATTTACGTCAAACCCGAAGTTGTTTATATGCTTTTCGTTGTAAAGAGGGTGGTTGATGATAGCCAGCCCTTCATCAGCTTTCACTTGATTTAAATGAGTAGCAATCACATTGTCATCAGGTGTATACCGCCAGTCAATCAAGGTTGTAGGGCGCAGCACGATAGCGTTCCAGTGACCAAAAGCCGTGGTGGTTATTTCTTCGCCGTTTATCACTAATAATTTATCTGTTTTGAATTGGCCCCAATTGAGGTTGGCACTGTTGGTATTAAGCTCGGTAGAAACAATAAAGTCCAGGCCTTTCGCCTTTGCTTCCTGCAGTAGTTGCTGTTGAGTGCGTTTGCCGTCGGAGTGAAACGTATGCAGATGCAGATCGCCGCGATACCAGCCCGGCTTGTTATTGACCACTTCAAGGGCGGGAGAAACCTTGAACAGCGCTTTTTCAATTCCTTTAATAAGCATAACATCCAGTTGCCAGTCAATTCCTTTGGCAGTAATGGTAGAGGGGTAAATGAGGATGTTCCAGGTGCCGGCTGTTATCTTTCCTGGCACATAACCAGTGGAGGCCTCTGCTGCATTCAGGAAAAACTCGGTTTTGGCACCTCCTGACCAGCCCCTAAAACCTGCTGTGTTACCCAGTTTATACCCTTCCGCACCATATATACCTAAATTTAGCACATTCTTACCTTGGTTAGAGTACGTTTCCTTCACCCTAATTTCCGTAACGCCTTCAGGAACAGTAAAATGCACATTTACTAATTTGTAAAGGTTTTCTGCGGGAATAGAACCGGATAGATTTACCTTCAAAGTGTCTTGGGCATATGAAATTGTAATGCTTAGCAGAAGGTATATTAGGCTGATACTGGACTTTAGATTTTTAGAAAGCATAGTGAGAAAATATTTGATTATGAGCTACCAGCATGGTTGAAAGTAGAGCCTCCAACTTACTTATTCACAGTTTGAATGGAATGTATTTTTTGTCACAACGTACCTAAAGTCTATTTTTTCTAAACCTAACTGGTTGTATGGGTTTCGCAGTTATGTTGTTTCTATCACGAATTGCTTCAACTTGGAGCAAAGCCTGCGCCCGCAGCCCAGAAGAAGCATATTTAGCAGCATCAATTCAAACGCTGCTGCTGTAGGCTTCTCTTTTTTTTTCGTAGTTCCTTTATCTAAAATCTTTTTTTTAAATGCAAAGCTACCGCCCCTATGTTAATTGCTGATTAATACCTCTTTAAGTTAAGGTTAAGAGATGGCTGCTCCTGATGTCGCAGCACAATATCTAAGATTGCTTATTCTGTTTGCCGGCGCTGTGTATTAACTACTTTTTGCAAACAAGCTTTTTTATGAGCAGGCTTGAACATTATAACTAAGATAAAATGCCAGTGCCTAACAGTTACCTTTTTTTTTATTTCTCTTATTCTAAGTTCAACTTTATTCTTTATCAACTGATACTTGATAAAACTTTCAGGACTTTCGTCTTTATCTAACAAGGAGTTGATGTAGTAAAGGCAATCATTGCTTTCTTCATAACTAAGGGTCAAAACCTTCAGACCCTCAAAAATGGTAAATACTAACCCTTCCATTTTCATTCCCATGAAACAGATAATGTATTTCTGCTATTCTATGCTGGGAGTTACAAAATTAGCCCTGTTTACTGAAGAATATCAATTTTTAAAGTTAAGCTTATATAAAGGATTTGTTGAGGCTGTACCAAGAAGAAAGCTGGCTGATATGAAATATAATAGATTGAAGAAACTTCTTTACGCATTGATTAGATAGCATTACTAAGCATAATATAGGAATAGGAATAAATTTATAATAATAGAATTTGTATGTTATTTGTATTATTGCACTTGTAAGCCGTTTAACTGATTTTTAACTTCTTGTTTCCTGTCTAAATATTTAAAATAACGTGAACTCGGGAATTAGGCAGGGGTATAAAAAATCATAAGGCTATGATTAAGGTAGAAATATTGTCCGATGTTTCACCCAAAATCATAGCCTTATGTTTGTGATAGATACTAGAAAAATAGTAGAAGTGTTCTGTTTTATTGATGATTTCTGTAAAGAGATACAGGCCTATT
>Ga0210040_10003386_pt1 | contig 21578 bp, 14 predicted proteins | sample CryGeyCG12114_NA_FD_185462 | JGI IMG/M metagenome (GOLD analysis project Ga0210040, IMG submission 185462) | Groundwater microbial communities from aquifer - Crystal Geyser CG19_WC_8/21/14_NA (SPAdes) (version 2) | ecosystem: Environmental > Aquatic > Deep subsurface > Groundwater | place: USA...
GGCGCCCGCCGGCCCGGTGGCGGACATCGCCGCTGCCCGGGGGCTTGAGACGATCGAGCCTGCCGAGGGGCCGAGCGAGAGTGTGAGCCGGGCGTTCGATCTGCTCGGCGCGCCGCTGCTGGTGACGACGGCGGATCACCCGCTGCTGAGGCCGGAGTGGATTCGCGAGTTTCTCGCCCAGGCTCCTGCAGAAGCGGACGTGGTGACGATGCTGGCGTCGCGCGAGAGGGTGGAGGCCGCCATCCCGGGCAGCAAGCGGACGTGGCTGAAGTTCTCGGATGGGCACTGGTCCGGGTGCAACCTGTTCTTGCTTTGCACCGCGGATGCAAGCCGGGCGCTTCGGGCTTGGAAGCAGATTGAACGGGACCGCAAGCGGCCCTGGCGCATCGCCCGGCGGTTGGGCCCGCTCACGCTGGTGCGCTACGCGCTTGGCTGGCTGTCGAGCGATCAGGCGTTCGCGCGATTGGGCCGGACAATCGGGGTGCGCGCAAGTGTCGTTCCCGCGACCGATGGGCTGGCGGCGCTGGATGTCGATTCGGTCGCGGACCTGCAGATGGTGCGGACTATCGTGGCGCGTCAGACCAGCGAGCAGGCTTCTGCCGCAGCCGAAACCACGTCCCCCCGCCGGTAAGGCCGCGCAGGTGAGGAAGGTTGCGATCTACGATCTCGACGGCACGGTGTTGCGCCGGTCCACCTTCACGCCGTTCCTGTTCTTCGCGGCGCTCCGGCATGAGCCATGGAGCGTCGGTCTTGCGCCGGCATGGTTCGCGGCGATGGCGCTGTACAAGCTCGGGCTGTTCGGCCGCCGCACCTTGAAGCAGTTCGGCCTGCACCTGTTCCTTGGGCGGCGGATGACGCTTGCCCGGCTGGAGGCGATCAGCGAGGCGTTTGCCGATCACGTGGTGCCGCAATGGGTGGCGCCCGGCGCGGCTCGGGCGATGGCGGCGGATCAGGCGGAGGGCTGCTCTCTTGTCCTCGCGACCGCGGCGATGGAGTTCTACGCGGGCGGAATTGCCGAGCGGCTGGGGTTCGATCACGTCATCGCCAGTAGGTCGAGGTTCCTTTCGGCCGATCCCTGCGCCTGCGTGATGGAGGGGGAGAATTGCTACGGCGCGGAAAAGCCTGCGCGGGTGAAGGCGCTGTTGGAGGCGCTGGGTTGGAACCGGGCGGACTGCACGATCCGCTTCTACACGGACAGCGTCAGCGATGCCCCGCTGCTCGACTGGGCGGACCGGCCGGTGCTGGTGAATGCTGGCCGGCGTGGCGCCCGGATCGCGAATGCTAGGGGCTGGGAGCAGGCGCGGTTCGACTAGCGGGCGCGTGTCGATTGGCGTGTCAGGCGGGCGATCGATCGCATGTCGAGACGTGGCCGAAGAACAGGGATAAGGCGGCGAGATGCGGATCAGCTACGTCATCAACTCACTCGACGGCGGCGGCGCCGCGCTTCCGCTCGTCAATGTCATCGGCGTCATGCGCGAGGCCGGTCACCAGGTTTCGGTGATTTCGCTGATGGAGCGCGATGGCCGCGCTCGGCCGTGGCTGGACCAAGCCGGCATTCCCTATCAGGTGATTGGCGGATCGCGGCGAAGTTTTGTCGGCACCAGCCTGCGTCTGCACCGGGCACTCAGGGCGGAACGGCCGGACCTGATCTGGACCTCGCTCAGCCATGCCACCATCCTCGGCGAGCTGCTGGGCCGCCTCAACGATATCCCCGTTGTGAGCTGGCTGCACAACGCGTACTTGAAGCCGGCCAACAAGGCGATCCTTCGGCGAACGAAATCGCTGACCCGCCACTGGGTTTCGGACTCGCCGGAAGTGATCGAGTTCGGGGTGAACGAACTTGGAATCGACCGGCGCGCGATCACAATCTGGCCCCTGTTTATCGCCGACCCTGTCGCTCCGGTCGCGCGGGCCAGCGGGCGAGACGAGCCGTTCATGGTCGGCAGCCTCGGCCGGCTGCATCCGAACAAGGGCTATGACGTCCTGATCCGTGCGGTGGCGCTGCTCAATCGGCGAGACGCGCAAAATGCCATACGCCTGAAGGTGACGATCGGAGGCGAAGGTGGCGAGAACGAGCGGCTGCGCCAGCTGGCCGATGAGCTGCACGTGCCAAATGTTGCGCTCGCAGGGTTCCAGAAGCAGCCGAGGGCGTTTCTTTCCGGCCTTCACGCGTATGTGCAGCCCTCCCATCACGAAGGGCTGTGCATCGCCGGGCACGAGGCGATGCAGGCGGGGCTGCCCGTGATCGCCAGCCCGGTGGGCGAACTCCAGCGGAGCATCGCAGCGTCAGCAGGGGGATTTCTGGTCGAGTACGGCGACGAAGCCGCCCTTGCCGATGCCATCGACGCGCTGATGAAGAAAAGGGTCCGGGCGGCGGAGTGCGGCGCGGCGGCCCGGGCCTGGGTGCTCGAACATTACAGTCGCGACCGGTTCCGCCGGAATGGGCTGGCCGCCATGCGGGCGGCCGGTCTCCTCACGCCGAGCGACGGTGGGAGATCCGCGTCGCGACCGAATGATGCTAGGGCCTGAAGGTCGCCTGGTGATGCTGTTCTCTTACCGGGGCGCCCCGGCTTGCTCGAGATACTCCAGGATCGCCCGCGCCGCGCGCAGGCCCGCTGGCTCTTCGCCGAGATCGAACGTGTCGGCGAACAGCGCCTCCTGCACCGGGCGATATTGCGGGAAGGTGGCGATCGCCGCATCCAGGCCTGCGAGGATGTCGTCCTGCGGGCCGATCACCGGGCCGGTGGTCCAGTGCGCGAAGTCGGAATTGCCCTGCCACTTCACGCCCTGCGCGTTCAGGTGCAGGCAGGGGCGCGGGTGGAGGAGGAACTCGTAGATCTGGCTGCTCACGTCGCCGACATAGATGTCGGCCAGGTTGGTGTAGCTCATGTCCGCCGATGCGGGGCTGCCCGAGTCGAACAGGACGCTGCTGCTGGCGAGCGATTGCGGATCGGGCCGTGGCACCCTCGCCAGCGCGGGGGGCGAGAGGGTCAGCGTCCAGCGCCGCTGCATCAGCATCACATGCGGGGCGAAGATCAGGTTGTACCGCCCGCTCGCCGCGATGCTCTCGATCAGCCTCTTGCCCGTGCGGTAGTAGCTCGACAGCTTCGGAGAGGGGTGCGGCGCGTAGAGCACCACCGGGCGGCGATCCGGGAACGGCGAGGCGATGTGCCGATCTGCGTAGAGGTCGAACTTGGGATAGCCCACGATGCGGATCCGCGCGGGGTCCAGGCCTGCATCCTCCACCAGCCGTCGCGCGATCTTCGGGCCGGACACCAGGACGAGGTCGAACCGCGCGCTCTGGCTGTTGAAGCCGATCGCCCGGTCCCCCGCCCCGTGGCGGGTGTGGATGATCTTCAGATCGTCCAGGCCATAGCGCGTCTTGAGCAGAAGCGAGGTTTTCTCCGACACGACGAGCGCATCGAAGGTGCGGAAGAAATCGAGATTGTCGCGATAGAGGGCGATCTTGCGCGCCGGGACCCACCGCTCCAGCGCTCGGACAAGGATGGCGGAGGTGGAGGAGGAGAGCGTTAGGCGCGCGATGCGGAAGCGATCGAACGCCGCGCCTGCCATCGTCCGGACATGCTCCTCCAGCCGGCGCTCGCCGAAGGCCAGCGTCACCTCCACATCGTCCAGCTCCACCATCCGCAGCGCGATCGGCAGGCTGTGGGCGACCTGGTGGATTTGATCGTGGTTGAACAGGAAGCAGACCCGGCGCATAGCCGGCGGGTTAATGGATGATGAGAGCAATTCAATTGCCGGCCATGGAATCGGGCGCGGAATCAGCCAGAATGCCGAGCTGACCGATCGCGCGACGCCGGCCGCGAACCCGCAGGAGGGGCCGCAACCGGCGCCTGCCGGACGGCTGCGCAACATCCTCGGCAATCTCGGCTGGCTGATCGGCGGCAAGGGCTTCGGTGCGCTGTGCAGCATCGTTTACCTCGCCGTGCTGGCGCGGTCGCTGGGGCTGCGGGATTTCGGCCACTTCTCGCTGATCTTCGGCACCGGGCAGGCGCTCGTGGCGCTGGCGGGCTTCCAGACTTGGCAGACGGTGGTGCGATTCGGCGCCGCGCCGCTCCATGCGGGCGATCACCGGGCGTTCGGGCGGCTGGCGATCCTGTGCGGCGCGATCGATGCGGTCGGCGCCTCAACCGGCTGTCTTATTGCCGGGGTGATCTACTACGGCTTTGCCGACGCGCTGAGCCTCAACCCCGCCTTCGTGCACATGGCCTTCGCCTTCAACTGCGCCTTGTTGTGGGCGAGGACGACGGCCGCGACTGGCGTTGTGCGCGTGCTCGACCGCTTCGACATCGCCGTCTACGTGGAGGCCGTCGTCCCGCTGGGGCGGCTGGCGGCCGCGCTGGCGATCTGGGTGACCGGCCCCAGCGTGGGCGCCTTCCTCGCCGCCTGGGCGATCATCGACCTGACGGCGGCAGCGATCTACTGGGTGGCCGCGTGGCGGCTCGCCCCGGATGCGCTTCGCCTGAGCCATGCCGGCGCGTTCGCGCAGACCGTGAGGGACAATCCCGGCATCCTGCGATTCCTGGGTATCACCTTTGCCGGATCCAGCCTGGACGCGGTGTTCAAGCAGGGGCCGCTGCTCGCCGTGGGCTTCTTCCTCAGCACCAGTGCAGCGGGCCTCTACCGTCTGGCGGATCAGGTGGCGCAGGGCCTCGGCAAGCTGGCGGCGCTGCTCGCCCGCGCGATCTATTCGGAGATCGCTCGCGCCCGTGTTGCCATCTCCGCACAGCACTTTCGCCGGCTCGTCGCGCAGGTGACGGGGATCGCGACGCTGGCCGGGACGATCATCAGCCTGATCGCGATCTTCGCGGGAGACGACGTGCTGCGCGCGATCGGAGGGGAGGCCTTCGCCGCCGGCGCCGTGCTGCTGGTGCCGCTGGCGATCGGCTCCTCGCTGGAACTGGGCGCCATCGCCTATGAGCCGGTGCTGCATTCCGCCGGGCGCGCGGGCCTCTCGCTGGTGTCGAGGGCCTGCGCGATCGGGGCCACTGTGGTGGCCGGGGCGATGCTGGCCAGCGCGGGCTCGATCGGCGTCGCCTGGGCGGTCGCGGTGGGCTACCTTGCGAGCTTCCTCGTCATCACCTTCCTCACCTGGCGGGTGCTGTCACGGGAACGGGACCCGCTCTAGCGACGGGCGCCGCGTTCAGCTGACCAGCGCCGGCTGCAGGTCCACTACGGCGAAGTCCGGCAGCAGCGCGCTGATCAGCAGCGAGCGGTGGCACTTCGAAGGTTCTCGGCAGAAGCACAGCAGCGCGGTGCGCTTCTCCTGCGCGAGCTGGCGAAGCTCCGCCATCGCCGCCATCGCTTCGGGGAGTTCGAGCTGGCCGGCGTAGACGCGGGCGAGCTTAGCGTAGTCGCCCTTCCGTGCTGCCTCCCGTCCCTCCGGTGGCGTGCCGACGTCGCGGAAGTGGCGGTACTCCATGCCGGCTTCCTCGACGGCGGCCTTAAGGTTCGTCTTGGAGAATCCAGGCTTGCGGGAGAGCGGGCGGGCGCGGATGTCGGCCAGTAGCTCGACGCCGGCGTCTCGGACGGCGGAGAGGACGGCGGGCTGGGTGGCTTGCTGGTAGCCGATGGTGAAGATGGTTTTGCTTACCATGACAGCAAGTCCCGGCCGCCAGGGGTCATCAGAACGAGGAGAAGTGCGCTCAGCCCGATGGTGATAACAACGTCGTGTTTAAGCCGAAGATAGAGGCGAAAGCTGGACGGCTCGCTATCACGATAGGTGGTGTGTCCAAGTAGCGTGATCTCACCTCGCGCAACCGCACGCCGACGTTCAAAGAAGGTGATCGCAATGACAGCGACCCACGCGAGCAAGACCAAGATGCCGAATACAGACATAGTCACAAAGGCAGATTATCATGCTTCTTCCACGGGTTCTCCAGCCGCTTGCCGCGCAGCTTTCGCAGGCCCAGCGCGATGCGGCGGCGGGTGGAGTGCGGCATGATCACCTCGTCGATGTAGCCGCGTGAAGCCGCGACGAAGGGGTTGGCGAAGCGGTCTTCGTACTCGCGGGTTTTCTCGGCGATCCCTTCCGGCGAGAGGCCGCGGAAGATGATCTCGACCGCGCCCTTGGCGCCCATCACGGCGATCTCGGCAGTGGGCCAGGCGTAGTTGAGGTCGCCGCGCAGGTGCTTGCTCGCCATGACGTCGTAGGCGCCGCCATAGGCCTTGCGGGTGATGATGGTGATCTTGGGGACGGTCGCCTCGGCAAAGGCGAACAGCAGCTTGGCGCCGTGCTTGATGATGCCGTTGTGCTCCTGGCTCGTGCCGGGGAGAAAGCCGGGGACGTCGACGAAGGTGAGGATCGGGATCTCGAATGCGTCGCAGAAACGCACGAAACGGGCGGCCTTGCGACTGGCGTTGATGTCCAGCACCCCGGCGAGCACCAGCGGCTGGTTGGCGACCACGCCCACGGTGCGGCCTTCCACCCGGCCGAGGCCGCAGATGATGTTGGCGCCGTGGGCGGGCTGGATCTCGAAGAACTCGCCCTCGTCCAGCACCTTTCGCACCAGCTCGTGCATGTCGTAGGGCTGGTTGGCGTTGGCGGGGAGGAGGGTGTCGAGGCTGTGCTCGATCCGGTCCCAAGGGTCGGTGGTCGGCAGCTCGGGCACGCCGGAGCGGTTGTTCGCGGGCAGCAGGCTGATGAAGTCGCGGGCCGCGGTCAGCGCCTCGATATCGTTGTCGAAGGCGACATCGGCGACACCGGTCTTGGTGGTGTGAGTGACCGCCCCGCCTAGCTCCTCCTGCGTGACGACCTCGTTGGTGACCGTCTTCACCACGTCCGGCCCGGTGACGAACATGTAGGAGCTGTCCTTCACCATGAAGATGAAGTCCGTCATCGCTGGGGAATAGACCGCCCCGCCAGCACATGGCCCCATGATGAGGCTCACCTGCGGCACCACGCCTGACGCCAGCACGTTGCGCTGGAACACCTCGGCATAGCCGGCGAGGCTGGCGACGCCTTCCTGAATGCGGGCACCGCCGCTGTCGTTGAGGCCGATGATTGGTGCGCCGACCTTCATCGCCATGTCCATGATCTTGCAGATCTTTTGCGCATGGCGTTCCGACAGGGAGCCGCCGAAGACGGTGAAATCCTGGCTGAAGACGAACACCAGTCGCCCATCGATGGTGCCGCTGCCGGTGATGACGCCGTCGCCGGGAATACGCTGCGCCTCCATCCCGAAATCGGTGCAATTGTGCTCGACATACATGTCGAGCTCCTCGAACGAGCCTTCATCCAGCAGCACGTCAAGCCGTTCGCGCGCGGTCAGCTTGCCTTTGGCGTGCTGGGTGGCGATGCGCTTCTCGCCGCCGCCCAGCCGCGCTGCGTCACGACGGCGTTCGAGCTCCTCGATATTGGCGGACATGCACTCTCCCTCTGTTTGCAACCGGGATACAAGCAGGTTGCAATGGCTGCGCAAGCGCTTCCTAGCGCAGCAGAACGAGTTCCTCTGCCATGGTCGGGTGGATCGCCACCGTTGCGTCGAAATCCGCCTTGGTGAGGCCGGCCTTCACCGCGACCGCGGCCCCCTGCAGGATTTCCGGCGCGTCAGGCCCGATCATGTGGATGCCGACGATGCGGCCATTATCGCCCGCGCAGATCATCTTGTAGAGCGCGCGCTCGTTCCGCCCGGCGAGGACGTTCTTCATCGAGCGGAAGTCCGACTGGTAGACGCGGACGGAGCCGAGCGTGTTGCGGGCCTGGCTCTCTGTCATGCCCACGCTGGCGATCGGGGGATGGCTGAACACGGCACTGGGAATGCAATCGTAGCTGACGGTGGTCGGCTGGTTGCCGAACACGGTGTCGGCGAAGGCCTGCCCTTCCCGGATCGCGACCGGGGTCAGCTGCACGCGGTCCGTCACGTCGCCCACCGCATAGATGCTGTCCACGCTGGACTTGCTGAAGCGATCGACCTTGACCGCGCCGCGATCGCCGAGCTCGACCCCCGCCGTCTCCAGCCCCAGCCCTTCGGTGTTGGGCAGGCGGCCGGTGGCGAACAGGACGCAATCGACCTCCATGTCCTCATGATTGGTCATCGAGACCAGCAGCGTGCCGTCCGCGCGCTTCTCGATCCGCTGGAAGTTCGCGTTGAAGCGGAAGGAGATGCCCTTGGTCAGCGAGATCTGCAGCAGCCGGTCGCGCATGCTCTCGTCATAGCCGCGCAGCAGCTGGTCCGACCGGTTGATGATCGTCACCTTGCTGCCGAACTCGTTGAAGATGCCTGCGAATTCGTTGGCGATGTAGCCGCCGCCGGCGATCAGGATGCGCCTGGGCACCGCATCGAGATGGAACACCTCGTTGGAGGTGATGCCGTGCTCGTGCCCCTCACACTCCGGCACATGCGGCCGCGCGCCGGTGGCGATGAGAATGTACCTGGCGGTCAGCACCTGACCGTCCGCCAGCGTCACCTCGTTGGGGCCAGTGACGGTCGCACGCTGGCTGAAGATGACGACCTTATGGTTCTCCAGCGTCTGGGTGTAGAGCCCGTTCAGCCGGTCGACGTCCTTGAGGACATTGTCGCGCAGCACCTTCCAGTCGAAGGTGCAATTGTCGACCGTCCAGCCGAAATTGCGCGCATCCTGCAGATCCTCCGCGAAATGCGCGCCGTAGACGAGCATCTTCTTGGGGACGCAGCCGCGGATGACACAGGTTCCGCCGACGCGGTACTCCTCCGCCACCGCCACCCGGGCGCCATGCGCGGCGGCGACGCGGCTGGCGCGCACCCCGCCCGAACCGGCGCCGATAGTGAAGAGGTCATAATCGTACTCGGCCATGTGCGCTCCCCAGTTGGAGCCGCGCATATGGCGGGCGGGCCGGCGATTGCCAACCGGCATGGCTCGAGAGAGCCGGGGCGAACAGCGCGGACACGATCACCCACCGGCGCAAAAGCGAAGGGGGCGAAACGCGCTTGCGTCTCGCCCCCTCTGTTGTCGTGTGATCGAAGCTGAGCGCTTAGACGCGCGCTGTGCCCCCGGCCGACCGGTTCCCACCACCGCCGCCGCCACCGCGACGACGGCGACCGCCCTCGCCCGGCTTGGCGGGATGGGTCGGCCGCGCCTGCGCGGTGCGCGGCGGCGGACGGCGGCCCTGCATCTGGCGACGCTCCGGCCGATCCTCGTCCTTGGGCGAGGTCTGCGGCAGGGCGGCAACCCGCTCCACCTCGGCACGGAACTGCGGCGGCAGCGCCATCGGGTCCAGCGTCACCTTGGTGAGCTTCTGGATATCGCGCAGATACTCCCGCTCATCCGGCGCGCAGAAGGACAGGGCCACGCCCTCGCGCCCGGCACGCGCGGTGCGGCCGATGCGGTGGACGTACTGGTCCGGCACGTTGGGCAGCTCGAAGTTCAGCACATGGCTGACGCCCGGGATGTCGATCCCGCGCGCGGCGATGTCGGTCGCGATCAGTACGCGGACGCTGCCGTCCCGGAACTCGCCCAGCGCGCGCTCACGCTGCGGCTGGCTCTTGTTGCCGTGGATCGCGGCGGAGCGGATGTTGCTCTGCGCCAGCTTGCGCACGACGCGGTCCGCGCCATGCTTGGTGCGGGTGAAGACGAGCACGCGGTCCATCTTGCCGGCCATCTCGCCGGTAGCGAAACCATCGCGCAGCACCAGCGAGAGCAGCGCCTGCTTTTCCGCCTGGTTGACCATGCACACGCGCTGGTCGACCCGCTCGGCCGTGGTTGCCGCCGGGGTGACGGCCACCTGCTCCGGGTTGGTCAGGTACTGGCTGGCGAGCTGCTTGATCGCGTTCGGCATAGTGGCCGAGAAGAACAGCGTCTGCCGCTGCTTGGGCAGCAGGCGCACGATCTGCTTCAACGCGTGGATGAAGCCGAGGTCCAGCATCTGGTCCGCCTCGTCCAGCACCAGGATCTCGACCTGCGAGAGGTCGAGCGCGTTCTGGTCGCACAGGTCCACCAGACGGCCGGGCGTGGCGATCAGGATGTCGACGCCGCGCGCCACGTCCTGCCGGTTCTTGTTGACGGAGGTGCCGCCGAACACGGTGACGACCTTGAGGTGGGCGAAGCGGGCATAATCCCGCGCGCTCTCGGCAATCTGGCCGGCCAGTTCGCGCGTCGGCGCCAGCACCAGCATGCGGCAGCAGCGCGGCTTCGGGCGCTTGTCGGCGGCGACGAGGCGGTCGATCGAGGGCAGCACGAAGGCCGCGGTCTTGCCGGTGCCGGTCTGCGCGATGCCGAGCAGGTCACGCCCTTCCAGCACGTACGGAATGGCCTGCGCCTGGATCGGCGTCGGCGTCTCGTAGCCCTTGAGGGTGAGCGCCTGGAGTACGGGCTGCGACAGCCCGAGTTGTTCGAATGTCATGTAAGGTTTAGAACTCGCAATATATGCGTCGGCGCGCGGCCGAGACGGCGCGCGTTCGCGGGGTTTTTTGGGCAACCCACGAAAGTATTACTTTCGTGGGACCCGACACTAACCGCCCGCGTGAACAGGAAAGCTTTCAGCTAAATCGAAGTGCGGCCGGGGCGCCTGAGCGCCACTTCACGCTGCCATGAGCGCTTCGATGGCGCCCATTTGGATGCTGCAGCGCGGAAAGTCAATCCCGCTTGTTGGCTGGAAGGCGTGTGCCCTCCCTTCGTCATCCCCGCGAGGCGGGATCCAGATGCGGACGCTAGCCTGGATCCCCGCCTTCGCTGGGATGACGAACACTATTCGTCGGAAGGGAGATAGCCTGGATCAGTTGCCGCCGCTTTCCTCCGAAAGCTGCTCTGCCGAAAGCTCCTCCAGCCGCCCGGCGCGCGAGGCGGTGATGTAGTTGCGCACCTGCACGTTGCCTTCGTGGCAGGCATATTCGAAGAACTCGTACTCCTCGTCCCGCGTCCAGTCGAAACGGACGGTCCATGGCGCGGTGAACACTCCGGGGTCGGAATAGGTCATCTCGTAGGTGATCGTATCCGCGCCGGTCATGGTCAACCGCTCGGTCACCTTGGCCTGCTCGCTGGTGGGGATGGTGTTGAACGGCGGCACGCCACGCGTCGCCATGTTCAGCGGGGAGCCGTTGCGGGCGTGCATGTCCTGCGTGGCGCTGTCGCCGGTCTTGAGGTTGGTGGTCTCGATCACGAGCGTGTTGCCTTCCCAGCGCCCGCGGCTGTCACCCAGCCAGGCCTGCACGGGTGCGGGCCAGTCCTCGTTCTGGCCGGCGACCGGGATCACGCGGGTGCCGAGCATCTCCAGATTGATGGTGACGTAGCCCGGCGCCTGGAAGATGCGGATGCCATTGTTGTAGCGGAACGGCAGCATGGAGGCGGGGAAGCCGCGCGAGATGCAGCGGTCCCAGGAGTCGAAATCGGTCACCCAGTTGAACGAGGTGTTGGGCGTCCAGCTGGAGCGGCCCGCCTGGTAGCGCTCCTGCGCCTCCGCCGTCATCGGCGGCAGCTGGCCATTGGAGGGCTCGACCAGCATCGAGGTGCGGCGCTGGCCGGCGAGATATTCGATCCAGTGGCCGGTGCCGATGGAATCATCCTGCTCCTCGCGCTCGTAGCGGGTCTCCAGCTCCTGCGCCTTGGCGGCTTCCTGCGCCATCTCCTCATCGGTCTTGAAGAAGCGATTGCCATATTGCTCGGGCCGGTTGACCGGCAGCTCGGCAACATCGTTGATCGGCCAGGTGCCGCGCAGGTCCGGGTCGCCCCAGGCGGTGCGCTGCGGCTGGAAGTCGGTCGGCACCGGCGGCATGACGGTGAGGTCCTGCGGCGCTGGCTGCTGGGCGATTGCCGGCGCGCCGCCCGCGAGGAGCGCTGCGGCGGCGGCAAGCGCGCCGGCGGTGGCGAGCCAGCGTGGTCGGGAGTGGCGGATGGACATTGTCATGGCTCCTCTCTGCCCTCGCAACAGCGCGCGAGGGGTCGTGTGCGGGTGGGCGAAGCGGCTTCGCCCTTGGTCGCGCTTATTGACTATGTCCGCCCGGATTTCCACCGATTCACGCGGCCGTGACTGCCGAGCTAGAGCGGAAGACCGACGTAGTTTTCGGCGATGCTGGTCTGCGCGGCGCGGCTGGTGGCGATGTAGTCCAGCTCTGCCAGCTGCATGCGCCGTTCGAACGGGCCATCTTCCGGGAAGCGGTGCATCAGCCGGGTGAGCGACCAGCTGAACCGCTCCGCCTTCCACACCCGCGACAGCGCCGTGTCGGAATAGCGGGCGATCGCATCGCCATCGTTGCGGCGGAAGAAGGCGGTGAGCGCCTCGGCCGCGTAGTGCACGTCGCTGGCGGCGAGGTTGAGGCCCTTGGCTCCGGTCGGCGGGACGATGTGCGCGGCATCGCCGCACAGCAGCAGGCTGCCGTGGCGCATCGGGGCGAAGACGTAGGAGCGCAAGGGCGCGATCGACTTCTCGAGCGATGGGCCGCGAATCATGTGCGCGGCCGCTTGCGGGCCGAGGCGGATCGCCAGCTCATCCCACACCCGATCGTCAGGCCAGTCCTCGATCCGCTCCGTCAGCGGCACGTCGATGTAGTAGCGGCTGCGGGTGGCGCTGCGCATCGAGGCGAGCGCGAAGCCGCGTTCGTGGTTGGCGTAGATCAGCTCGTGATGGCAGGGCGGCACGTCGGCCAGCAGGCCGAGCCAGCCGAACGGATATTCCCGCTCATATTCCGTGCCGACCGAGGCGGGGATCGCCTTGCGGCTGGGGCCGTGAAAGCCGTCGCAGCCGACGATGATCCGCGCATCGACCCGGTGCTGGGTGCCGTCCTTGCTGTAGGTGATGGAGGGCGCATCGCTTTCGATCTCGTGCAGCGCGATGTCGGCGGCCTGGTAGATCACCTCCAGCCCGCGCTCCTCGCGCGCGGCCATCAGGTCTCGTGTCAGCTCGGTCTGGCCGTAGACCACCACGTGCTGGCCGGTGAGTTCGGCGATGTCGATGCGGATCAGCCGTTCGCCATCGGCCAGGTTGAAGCCGTTCTCCACCAGCCCCTCCGCCTTCAGCCGCTGGTCGAGGCCGAGGCGCTCCATCAGCGAGACTGTGATCCGCTCCAGCACCCCGGCGCGGATGCGGCCGAGCACATAGTCCGGCGCCTGCCGCTCCAGCACGACGCATTCCACGCCCTCTGCGCGAAGAAGGTGGCCGAGAAGCAGGCCGGCAGGGCCGGCGCCGATGATGCAGACTTGCGTTTTCATGCCCTACCTTGGCTCCCGCGAGCGGTACGGCGTCAAGTGCCGATGTGCCGGAAGGGCCTAAGCGGATGGGGGTGCGAGGGGCCGGCGGGCGAACAGGCCGAACCCTGCGATCGTCGCGTAGCACAGCGCCGGCAGGACCAGCGCGAAGGCGAGGCTTCCGGATACGTCCGCGAGCGCGCCTGTCAGTGGCGGGATCACCGCCCCGCCGACGATGGCTACGCAGATCACGCCCGAGCCATCGGCCGCCCTCGCGCCCAGCCCTTCGCTCGCCAGCGTGAAGATCGTCGGGAACATGATCGAGTTCATCAGGCCGAGCGCCAGCAGCGAGTAGCCCGCCACCGCGCCCGTGGTGTTGGCCGACACCAGGATCAGGACGATCGCCCCGAGCGCGTTGATCGCCAGCACCTTGCCCGGGCTCACCACCCGCAACACCGCCGAGCCGATGAAGCGGCCGACCAGAGCCCCGCCCCAGTAGAGCGCGATCAGCTTGCCCGCCGCTTCCTCCGCCAGACCCAGCACATGCGCCTGCATCAGATAGTTCACGATCAGAGAGCCGATCGCGACTTCGGCACCCACGTAGAGGAAGAGTGATGCCGCGCCGTAGCCGAACCGGGGGCGCTTCAGCAGGCCGAACCCGCCGAACATCTTGCCGGCAGCGTGCCGCTCGCCCCGAAGGCGATCGCGGAACAGCCAGACGGCGCAGGCGACCACCGCCAGTGCAATGGCCAGCCCAATATAGCCGTTCACGATCGCCTGGCTTTCCGCTGTCCGATAGGCATCGAGCGCCGGGCCGGACAGCTCGGCCGCGGTCACCGTGGCGAGGCTGCCCAGGATGAGCATGGAGCCGACATAGGGGAAGACTGTCGTTCCCAGTGAGTTGAACGCCTGAGCGAAGGTCAGCCGGCTGTGGGCCGTGCGCGATGGGCCGAGCAAGGACATGAGCGGATTGGCGACGACCTGGACGATCGTCACTCCGCTAGCCAGAACGAACAGGGCGAACAGGAACAGGCCATAGATCGCGGTCTGCGATGCCGGGATGAACAGCAGGCACCCTGCCATCATCGTCAGCAACCCGACGACCGCCCCACGCATGTAGCCGATGCGCTTGACCAGCGCGGCGCCCGGCAACGAGACAAGCAGGTACGCGCCGAAATAGGCGGACTGCACCAGCATCGCCTGGAAGTAGCTGAGCGTGAACAGCTCCTTCAGCTTGGGGATGATCACATCGTTGAGCGAGGTGATGCCGCCGAAGATGAAGAACAGCGCAAACACAAAAGGCTGCAGGCCCGGGGCGTTGACGTGCGTGCCCTCGTCCTCAAGCGGGACGGGGTCGGTGGAAAGCGAAACGTCGGGTGCTAGCGCCATGTCTGTTCCCACCTACCTCGAAATGATGCCCGCGCCACGCGGATAGAGCGGATCGGCGCTGTCGTCCGGCACCGCGGGGTCCTGCGCCTCCACCGCCGCCATGGAGCGCGGCAGCTCGAACGGCAGCACGCCGCGCGCCATTGCCCGGCCGAGCAGCACGTCCAGCACCGCGGCGTCGCTCGCGCCGAAGTTGCCGAGGATGATGGCGGCCTTGTCCTGCACATTGGTGAGGATAGCGGGACGGTCGAGGAAGATCGCCAGCGCCGTGGGCACCTGAGCGCTGGCGCGCTGGAGCGCATCGAAGGCCGGGTCACCAGCGCGGAAATCCAGCCGCCCTTCCTTGTAGCGGCTGCCAAAGAAGTGGTGCGGGTGCAGCATCTCGGACGCGGTGTCCGTTCGCACGATGGCGAAATCCGCCTCCGCAGGATCGTCGACCACCGTCAGCCCTGCCGCCTGCGCCGCCTCGGGCGCCATTCCGAACAGCCAGACCTTGCCGCCGGCGGCGAAGGGCATGGCGCCCTCGCGGTTCTGCAGTAGCACCTGCGCCTCGCGCTGCACCTTCGCGGCGAGCGCAAGGTCGGCCGGGGTGGCGATCGAGGCCGCCGCTTCCGCCGGATCGACAAAGGGGTTCTCGAACAAGCCGAGCCGGAACTTGGGGACCAGCACCCGGCGGACGGACTCGTCCAGTCGCGCGTCGGCAATCTCCCCCGCTTCCACCGCGGCGATCAGCGGGGCGACATCGTCCGTGCCGCCGAACTGGTCCAGCCCGGCCTCTAGCCCCCTCACGTAGCGCTGGCGCACGGTCAGGTCCTCGACCCCCCAGCCGGTCGAAATGTCCTCCGCCCGCTGCGGCGCCTCGGCCGTGGGAGCGCGGCAGCGCTCGTTGCAATCGCGGGTGATCGCCCAGTCTGACAGGATCAGGCCATCGTAGCCAAGCCGCTCCCGAAGGAGGCCAGTGAGAAGTTGCCGGCTGAAGCCGGGGCTGACGGGCTCGATCGACTCTCCATCCAGTGTTGCCTCAGCGAGGATCGGGTAGGCCGGCATCAGCCCTGCGGCCTTCGCCTCCAGCGCCCCGCGGAAGGCGGTGACGTGCAGGGACAGCGCGTCACCCGGGCGGGCGAAGCGGCCGTAATAATTGTGCGCATCGAAACCTTGGGGCTCGGCACCGTAGCCGACCCAGTGCTTGATGACGGTGAGCACGCCGTCCTTCTGCAGGCCGGTCGCGCCACCCTGAAGGCCCGCGACATAGGCGCCGCCGAGCGTGCTGGTCAGCTCCGGATCGCTGCCGAACGTGCCGCTGGTGCGGCCCCAGCGCGGCTCCGTCGCAAGGTCGAGCTGCGGCGAAAGCGCCATGTGGATGCCGACCGCGCGATATTCCTTGCGGGCGATGTCGCCGAACCGGCGCACGAGATCGGCGTCCCGCAAAGCGGCGAAGCCGAGCAGCTCGGGCCATTGGGTGGTGCCTGTCCCGCTCTCCGCCGCGCCGAGCACGTACTGGAAGTGGCTGCGCGGATCGGTGCTGAGCGTCAGCGGGATGCCGAGGCGGGTCGCTTCCGCCACCTGCTGCGCTTGATTGTTCTGCGCCGCAAGGTCCGCAGGGGCAAGCGTCAGGCGAGTGATGAAGCTGGTGACGTGCTTCTCCCCGACCAGCCCCGCCAGCGCATCGAGGTCGTAGCCGTCTGCGCGGCCGAGCACGCCGCCCTGGCCGGGCATGGTCGAGTGCATGAGCGAGCCGACTTTCTCCGACACGTTCATCCGGCTGACGAGATCATCGGCGCGCTGCTCGGGCGAGAGGCGCCAGTCCTCGTATGGCGTGAGCGTTCCATCGGCGTCGAGATCGCGGAAGCGTTCGCCATCCACCACCAGCACCGGCTTCACCCGCACGCCGAGCTCGGCAGGCGCGCTGTTCGTTCCGAGGACCGGCGCGCAGGCGGCCGATGCCGCGAGCACGACACTCGCCAGCAGGGTCTTCAACACGCAGTGCGACACGTCACCCTCCCCCATCGCGAGCCGGTGGGCCGCAGTCTGTGTGCGCCCGCTTTTCACGGACGACCAGCCGCCTTCGCCCATTCCCGCCGCGCCTCTGCACCTTCAATCTCGAACAGGCCGTCCTCCCGTAGTCGGTCCCGACGATCGATGCCACTGGAGAGCGCCTTTGGCAGGAACAGCGCGCTGCAAAAAGGAAGCACGCCGGAGCGCTGTGGCTCCGGCGTGCAAGGTGGCAGGCACCGCGGTGCAGGAGCGACGGGGGGTGTTGGCTCCTGCGGGTGCTGCCCTTCTTCCGCTCCGGGGGGGTGATAAGCGGAAGAATAGCGTGTGATGCGCCGCGGCACCTTTTGATGCGCTTTCCGGACCAGCAGGTGATTCCACCTGCCTGGGGGAGCGCTAGAAGCCCATGCGCATGGTCCCGCGCAGCGAGAAGGCGGTCTGGCCGTGGCGCTCCTCCGCGCCCGCCTCTCCGCTCACTTCGAACAGCTCTCCGCCGCCGGTGGCGCGCAGGCGGGCAAACCAGCCGCTCTCGTTCTGCTCCGGATCCAGCGTGAACTCCGATCCGCCCTCGAACCGCGCAATGGTGGAGCCGAGCGACCCGTCGACTATCTCGCGCCAGCCGCCTTCCGTCTCGAGCCGGAACCATCGATCGTTGCGGCCGCCGCCCATCAGATTGCCGCCACCGCTCCCCTGCACGTCGAAGCCGAGCGTCAGCCCGCCATTCGCGGCGAGCTCGTCGCTCTTGCGGTCGTCCACGATCAGGTCGAGCGCCTCTCCGCCGCCGGTGTCGGTGTAGCCATCCTCCTTCAGGCGGACGTAATCGACGCTGACCGCCGGGCGGAAGAAGAAGCGGCCGCTGCGCCCTTCATAGGCGAGGCCCGAGCCGAAGGTGACGAGCGTGCCGTCCCACTCGTTCTCGGACGTCTTTTCGACACTCTCGGTGCCGATGGCGCCGAGGAAGGAGCGGCGCCCGCTGAGGTTGACGAGGCCGGCCGAGCCGCGGGCATAGGCGCTGAACCCGCTCCACTGCCCGCGCCAGTAGGCGGCGAGCTCGTAGGTGTCCGACTGCACGTTGGTGAGGTCCGTGCCCTGGTCGTAGTCGTTCCAGAACCAGTTGGCGGCGAGGCCGAAGGCGCCGACGCCCGTATCCACCTCGCCCGCTACGGAGAAGCCGAAGCCGCCGAGCTCATAGGCGGCGGTGTCCCCCTCATCCTTCTCGCTCGACCACAGGGCCGTGCTGAAGATCAGGTCGATGCCCCCCATCGAGTAGACGGGGCTCTGCGGATCGGCCATCTGCCGGGCGAAGGTGCGGCTGCCGAGGCTGACGCCCTCGAACGCGCCGCCGGCATGGTCCGGCAGCATCTGGCGCAGCGTGCCGCGGAACAGGTCGCCGTCGTTGATGCCGAGGAACACGTCCTCGACGTCCTCATCCTCCTGCAACGCGGCGAAGATCGCGCTGTAGGCGCTCGCCTGCGAGCGATTGAGGCCGAGCTCCTGCGCGCTCTTGCGGGCGACATCCACCGCGAGGGTGTTGGCCGGGGCATTGGCGGCAAGGCTGGCCTTGAACATGAAGGGGATCAGGTCCGTCTTCGTGGTCACGCCCGAAAGGCCGCTGATCGAGCCTGCCTGCAGAATCGTGTAGCGCCCTTCCGCATCCGCCACGTCGCCGAGAGTGAGCGAGAGCGTCGCGCCGCTGGCGAAGGTGGCCGCCCCCGCGATGTTGTAGAGCGTGCCTTCGCCGGCCGTCTTGTCCAGCGTCGCGTTCAGCGTGCCGCTCGCGCCGACATCCAGCGAGCCGATCGAGACAGGCCCGGTTGCCGCGAACGTGCCCCCGGTGACGCTGACCGCAAGGCTGCCTGCATTGACGAGGCGGCCGCCGAAGAGCGAGGTGCCGGTGATCGCCAGATTGTCCGCCCCGCCCCCGAAATCGACCGTGCCGCCGAGCCGGGAGGTGCCGGCGAGGCTGAGGAGGTCATTGCCCGCGCCGAAGGCCAGCGCACCGGAATGGATCGCGTCGCCGGAAAGCCGCATCGTGTTGTTGCCCGCGCCGAACTGCACAGCGCCGCTGACAGTGCCGTCCGCCACGTCGAACACATCGTTGCCAGAGCCGAAGCGGACGTCGCCGGTGATGGATGGCGCGGTCACGCCCGCTGCCACCGCCGTCTGCCGGATGGTCGCGCCGATCGTGTTCGCCGAGAGGTCGATCGCGATGTTGTGGCCGGAATCCGCAGCGGCTCCGGTCGCGGCGATGGTGCCGCTGTTCTCGATCAGCGCCAGTCCGCCGCCGGCATCAATGATCGCGGTGGCGGAGCCGGTGGTGCCGGCCGCAGTGGCCTTGATCGTGCCGCTGTTGCTCAGAGTCTGGACCGATGCGCCGGCATCCACCCGCACGGCGGTCGCTAGAGCGGTGGTCGTGTTGCCGCTGTTTGCACTGACGGTTCCGGAGATTTGCACTGTGGGTACAATGGCTCCGCTTCCGATGCGCAAGGCGGTTGCATTGGCGTTCAACGAGGTTGCATTTACTGTGCCCGCGATGCCCATGCCGCCCGCGATCGTGACCGCGCCGCCACGCCCGCCGATCAGCAGGCCGTTCCCGTCGACGCCGGAATAGACGCCGCTGCCGCTCACCGTGCCATCGACGATCAGGCCGAAGCCGGTGGCGGTCCCGGCGACCGGGCCGAGGGTGATCGCCCGGTCGGTCGCGCCGATCACCATCGCCGGTGCAGCGCCGAAGGAGGTAATTACGGCATTGCCCTCTTTCGCATCCTCGATACCGTCCTTGTCCTCGTCATTGTCGGTGGCGCTGTTGTCCTTGGGCGCGATGGCGAGGACCACGCCGCCGGCGACGCTGCCCTCGATCAGCAGCGCGGAGCCGCCCTGCAGCAGGTCATCCGCATCGAGTGCGGCGGTGTTCGCCGGGGCCGTGGTGAAGCGATAGCCGGAAGCGCCGATCGCTCCCTGCACCACCAGCGCGCCGCCGATGTCGCCGCCAAAGCGGGCAGCAGTGGCGCCCTCCCCCCGAGCGCTGACGGTGCCGGCGAGGCGAACAGGGCCGGAGATTGCCCCGGTCTGTACGGCCACGGTGCGACCGCCTGTCACGCTGGTGGTGCCATCATGCGTGAAGGCGCCGTCCAGCAGGCCGCCGAGCGAGATGCCGGCGGAATCGTTGCCCTCCACGGTGATGGTGCCGCTGTTGGTGATCTTGCCGGTGTGCACGCTGTCGGTGCGGATCCCGAAGCGGTTGGAGCCGAGGGCGACGGGGCCGTCGAGATCGCCGTCATTGTCCGTGTCGGTCGGCGTGTAGGTCTCGTCGATCGTGATCGCGCCCGTGTTCGCGATGTCGCCGCTGGTGCCGGCCAGCGCCTGGATGCCGATCGCGCCGTCGCTGTTGGAGATGGCGATGGTGCCCTGGTTCGTCACCGCATGGTTGCTGTCCATCGTCACCGCAGTGCCGCCGGTCGGACGGACGGAGCCGGCGGTAGTGATGGTGATCGCGTCGGGCGCGCCGGCCTTCACGGTCGAGGTGCGGACGGGCTGGGTCACGGCCGTGGCGATATTCTCGGCGGCGGCCGGGGTGGCAAGCGCCAGGACGGCGGTACTGGCAAGCAGACGACGGTACATGGGATCCCCTCACAGATCGGTTTCGATCCTGAGGACGGAGCCGGCGCGGCGCAGCCTTGGCGCCTGGCCAAGAAAATCTCAGAAGGCCGCGTCCACCCCGATGCGGATGGTGCGCGGGCGCAGCGGGGTGACCTGGCTGCGGCCGACGGTGAACGGGGTGCCAAGGGCAAAGCGGTTGCCCTCCTCGTCCGTGAGGTTAGTAAGGCCGAGGGTGACGCCCAGCCCGTCATGCCCGAGGCGGAGGGTGATGCCGGTGTCGAGGTAATCGCCCTGCGCCTCCCCCAGCTCCGGCCCGATGCCGAGGCGGGAACGCCCGACATAGGAGGCCCAGCCTTGCGCGGTCAGCTCCAGCCGCTCGCCGACGGGCCGGTGATAGTCGAAGCCGATGCGGCCCGACAGATTGGCGACATTGGGCACCTGCGTGATCCGCTCCAGCACCGCTGCCGGCAGTTCGGCGAAGGTGCCTGAGAACACCGGCACGCCCAGTGCCGTGGCCGCGCTCCGCAGCAGCGCTTCAGAAGGCTGGGTGATGCGGCTGTCATTGTAGGTGAGCCCGCCCTCGACCCGCAGCTCCGGAGTGACGGCAAGGCCGGCAATCAGCGTCGCCGTCCAGATGCGGCCATCGCCGATATTGGCGGTGCTGGGGAAGCCGGCGCCGTCGATGAAGTCGGCCTGGATGTCGCTCCAGTCTGTGTAGGCGATACTGGCAGCGACGTCGAACGGGCCGCGCCCCGGCTGGCCGTGGCGGCCGCCCAGCTCGACGGTGGCGATGCGATCGTTGCGGAAGCGGCTGACAGAATCGCCGGCGATCGCCAGCCCGCCGGGGCGGAACCCTTCCTGGTAGCGCAGGTAAAGCGTCGTCTGCGGCAGGACCTCGGCGGTGAGCGAGGCGGAGGGCAGCAGTTCCTCCTCCACCCGGGCTGCCGTTACCTCGCCTAAGCGCAATGCGACGGTGGGCGCGACATCCTCGCCCTGCCCGCTGAGGCGTGACCGGTTGAAGCGGCCGCCGGCGGTCGCCACCAGACCGGGAGCGAGCCGGAAGCTGCCTTCGCCGAACAAAGTAATCTCATCCATCACGTTGGTGACGCCGGTGACGGTGTCGAGCGCGTCCGGCGGGCCGAGCGTGCGGGTCAGCCGGGTGCGGTTGTGCGTATAGCTCGCCCCCAGCAGCCAGCCGAACCGATCCTCCAGCGGCCGCCACAGGCGGGTTTCGTTGGCGATCATCTGCGTATCGTTGTGCTGCAGGAACAGGCGCGGGTCGCTCTCCGGCAGCGTGGCGTCGTAGCGTTCCTCCAGCTCCTGCGCCGTGAGGCCGGTGGAGGACTTGAAGCGCACCTCGCCGAGCCGGCCGGTGAGCACCAGCTGCCCCTGGGCATAGCTGGCATCGTGCCCTTCCTGGACGGCCGCCCGGCGGGTCAGCGGAGGGCCGGCTCGGTCGGCATATTGGCCGTCGCGCCCGT
>Ga0210040_10003387_pt1 | contig 21577 bp, 1 predicted proteins | sample CryGeyCG12114_NA_FD_185462 | JGI IMG/M metagenome (GOLD analysis project Ga0210040, IMG submission 185462) | Groundwater microbial communities from aquifer - Crystal Geyser CG19_WC_8/21/14_NA (SPAdes) (version 2) | ecosystem: Environmental > Aquatic > Deep subsurface > Groundwater | place: USA...
CGAAGTGTCTACAATTTGCATTGCTTCCTTGCCCTAGTTCTCTCAGATGATAAGTGCTATAGCTTCTAGCACGTGCGGTAATTCCCAAAAGCACTTGTATGCTAACTATTGGCTGTGTCGTACCTATTGTGTTCCTTAATGTGATTACATCTGCACTCTTTGTAGTCTCTACGACCTACCATACTATAGAAAGCATGATTTGCGTAGGTTGTGCTTAGATTTATAACGCTCTATTAGGTATATATAAGTATAAAGAGCTTAAAAGCAATAGCACTAAGAGTATATAAGGTAGCTGTATATATACACTTTATAAATAAAATAATAGTATCTAGTATTATAACTCTTATATATATACTATAGTTAATTACTTTTACTATATTTACTACTATTATACTAAGAAAAATCTTTAGTATATAAAGTTTAGTAAGTTATATAATATACTCTATAAGTAAGTTACTATAGAAGCTATTATAGTATAGAAGTTTAAGCTAAAACTAAAAATAAAATTAAGTCTAGAAGTTTAGTAATTAAAGCTCTCTAAGAAAGAAGTATATATACTAAATCTTTATCTAATTTTTCTTAAGTAGTTATTTAATTAATATACTTATTTTAATTAAGTTCTAAGTTTACTTAGCTTTAATAGTTATAAGCTTAGTATTATAAAGTTATAGTAGTAATTTTCTTTATATACTATATATTACTAAGAGTTTAGAATAATTAAACTACTTTATTATTTCTTAATCTATATATACTTATAATAAGTAATAACTAAGTATTATAGTTTCTAGTAAGTATATAACTACTAAAGCTACTAGTATAGAACTAGTAGCTAGTATCTACTAGTAACTTAGTAAAGAGCTTTACTTCTATAAGTACTTTATATAAAGGCTTTCTAGTATTATAAATACTTATTTTAATATTCTTACTAGCGTAGTACTAGTAGTTAGTACTTACTACTAGTAAAACTTAGTACTTTAGTATACTTTAAACTTTAAGTTTAAGAGCTCTTTATAAAGCTTTCTCTTTATAGTAAGTTTTTAGTAATATATTTTTAATAATTAACTATCTAATCTAAACTATTTCTAATATAAACTTATTATTACTTTTTAATAGGTTTTAGTATAAGCTTATTATATATATATATTATATAAGCAACGTACCTATTAAAGTAGTATACTACTTACTTTTTTATTATAACTAAAGCTACTAAAGCTTTAGTAACGCTTCTATAAGTAGTATAGAAGAAAGTAGTAGTTATATAGCTTACTTAAATATACTAGCTTAGTAGATAACTAAAGTAAGTAATAGTATACTTAGTAGTTTTTAATAGTTACCTATTATATCTACTAATAATAGTAGTAAGTTATAATCTTAGATCTTTATAAGTATATTATACGCTTTTTAGAATATAATATACTATAGCTTCTATTTTTATTACTTTATATATATAGAGCTTTTATTAGAGCTAAGTAAGCTTAGAACTTAATTAAGATAAGTATATTAATTAGATAACTACTTAAAAAAAGATTAAATATAAATCTAGTATATATACTTCTTCTTTAGAGAGCTTTAATTACTAAACTTTTAGGCTTAATCTTATAATCTACTTTAGCTTAAACTTCTATACTATAATATACTTCTTAGTCTACTTACTTAGAAATAAGTAGACTATAAAAGTAAAAGTAGTTAAGCTTACTTAGCTTATAATTTCTTATACTATAAAGTAAAATTAAATATATTCTTTAGCTACTATTATATAACTAGCTTTTTATACTAAGTACTTTAAAGTAAGTAGCTAATTAGTTATTTAGATAATATCTATAATTACTAAGAGGCTTAATAGTAAGAGTAGTATAATTATATATTTTATTTATAATAAAATTATAATAATAGCTTACTAAGCTAGTACTCTAATCTAACTTCTAAGAGGTATATATTAAAGTACTTAACTTTTTAACTTCTACTTACTACTTCTAATATTATCTTCTAATATAGTAAGTATACTTAAGTACTTTTTAATCTTTTACTAACTATATATAGCTTTCTAGAAAAAGCTTTTAATTTAATACTTAGCTTACTAATAATAAATACTTTTACTAATAAAGCTATAGCTATATAACTCTTTTATTATAGCTTCTAAAGTTACTATTAGAGATACTTTACTACTTAGCTTATTATAGCTAAGCTTTACTTAATAATTAGATATCTAGCGCTTATAACCTAGTATATTTAACTTTAACTTTATTTAAAAGTAAAAATAAAGCTTTTATTACTTAGCTTTCTAATATTAGTAAGCTATATAGTAACTACTACTAACTTTATATTAAAAAGATCTAATATAAAGGTTATAGATCTTAAGTAAGTTAGGATAGTTAAATTAAAACTTATATAGTAAGTAACTACGTTAAGGCGTAGTTATAAGAATAAGAGGTATACGATATAATCTCCTACTAGTATAGCGCTAGTCTTACTAGTAGCTTAGTAAAGCTTAGTAGCTAAAGATCTATTATACTACCCCCTCTTCTAAAAAGAGTAGTTCTATTACTCTTAAATAGTAATAAAAGAAAGATAAAGGAAAGATAAAGGGAATAAGAAATCTATTCTTTTATATCTCCTCTATATTATAAGATTATTACTATATCTTATATTTATATCCTCTATTAGTATACTAAGGCTTAGTTATTATAGCTTACGTAGTAGAGGCTTTAATTAATTATTTACTCCTAATAAAGGTTATTAGTGCTTATATAGGTAATAACCTAAGCCTATTCTATAAAGTTAGTTAGCTAGAGGCGTAGTATATAGTAGTTATTAAGTATATTATATAATAAGCGTAATAGTGTCTCTATATAGCGTTATTAACGTAGTATAGCTATAGCCTCTTATTAACTTAGCGTTAATAGGTATAATAAAGTCTTTATATAGCTTATACTAGAATTATACTTTATACTATAGGACTATAGTATAAGTTAAAGCTGTTATACTAGGTCTATTAATCGTAATTTATACGTACTAAGATAGCTAGTAGAGACGCCCTACTTATATACGTAAGTAATATATTATAATAAGGTATAATATAAGCGCTTACTAGGTAACTATTTATTATAGATTATATCTATAAGTTTAGTACGACGCTTTAAGCCTTATTATAAGTAGTACTTATTTACTTATTAGTATACTAAACTTCTTATATAGGCTTAAGTGCTTAGAGTAAGTTTTATAGAACTTATAGACTAGATTAGCAGCCTTAATTAGGTTTATATAAGGTTCTTATAATAAATTATTAGGTCCTTCTAGATAGTTAGCCTATAATACTAGGTATTATAAGAGCCTTTTACGTTATCTATCCTTCTCTTTTATATTAATATATACATTTTTAATACTTTTAATAGTGTAATTAGTAGAGTTATCTATATCTAAGTTTATTACGTTAACTAGCTCTTCTTTATTATATACTTATCTAGGTAGTAGTTTACTATTAATAAGGTATAGCAGCTATAGGTAGAAGATATTATAGATATATATACTAGTAGGTAGCTTTAGCTTATACGCTATATTATTAATAACGCGTATAATCTTAAATAGGCCTTAATTCTTAAAGTTAAGTAATTAGTTTAGCTAAGAGGTCTTAATATTATAGAAGTTAAGTATAATAAGATTACCTCTATAAAATTTAGGAGCTAAGAGCTAGTTTTAGTTAGTATACTTAGCTTACTTAGCCTATACCTACTAGAGTTATAGTCTTAGGTCCTTATAGAGTGTTTAGAGACGCTTAGCCTATTTATTAGTATTAATTTAATTATATTATACTAGTGTAGTAAGGTCTTTATTAAGTAGTTGCGCTAGTTCTAAGCTAAATTATAGTTTATATCTTTTAGTAGCTATAAAAGGTATAATACCTATTATAGTAATAGATAAATTAGCTTTAAATTTAGCTATAGGTAGGAAGAAGGCCTAGTTATCTTATTTAAAGTTAATATATACGCGAAGATACTATTTAAGCTACGCGTTCGTATTTTCTATCTATCTATTACTTTTTAAGTAGAAGGTAGTAGATAGTTTTAGCTTTATATCTAGCCTCTAATAAAGGTGTTACTAGAAATATAAAGTAAATTATAGGCCTTAGTTAGATACTATATAGTTTAGATAGCCTTCTTCTCTCTATATATATTTAATAAAGGCTCTTACTAAGGTATCTACTATTAGATTAATAATAGGAATAAACTTTTTCTTTTTACTTAGGTAGTCTATAATTATAAGAATATTCTTATATATATAGCTATTATTAGTGTAGTAGGGTAGGTAGGTAATATAGTTTATTAATATTAAGCTCTAGTAACGATCTAGTATTAGTAGTAAGTAGAGAAGACTATACTTACTATCTTAGTAGGGCTTAATACGTCTATATATAAGATAGGCCTTTATATATTAGGTAATATTATCTATTATATATAGCTAGTAGTACTATTGTAATGCTTTTATATAACTCTTATATTTCTTATTATATCTACTGTATAATATATAATATACTTAATCTAGGACTTATATATATACTTCTTAAGCGTTAAGGACGTAGACCTTACTATAGATATATAGGAGGCTATTATAGAGAGCGTATTTACTAAGTTCTATATAGAGCTATTATTTATAGATTAGGTTATATAAGATACGTTAAGCGCCTAATTTCTTAGCTATAATAATAGCTTATAAGGTCTTATCTTCTAGGTATACTTACTTAATAAGCTCTATAATATCTCTTAGGTCTTTAGGTATTATTCTAACTTTAGTATTATTATTAGAGGTATTAAGCGTAAGATAGTTAAGTGTATACTATTTAGTAACTAGGTTAGTTTCGCTAAGCTAGTATATTATTTACGTAATCTTAATAAGTATATACTAAGGTTAGTTACTTATTTGCTTAGTTAAGTAGTAAGCTAGGTAGATAGCGTAATAGCTACTATAGTTAAGTCGTACTATAAGCGACGTAATTTATACTATAGAGTTAACCTAATTAGGCTAGATAACTACTTACTATTAGTACTAATATTAAGTGTCCTTAGTACTAGAAGGGAGATTATTAGATTATTAAGTAAGTATATTAGGTTTTGTCTCTTACTTCTCTAGGTAGTAGGTAATATAAAAGTTAAACTCTATAAGGTACTTAGCCTAATAAGCTTATTAGTAGTTAAGATACTTACTTATTATAAACTATTATAGGGCTTAGTTATAAAGGCACGTATATAGGTATATAATAGTTAAGATAATAGATTAATTACCTCTACTAAGTAAGATATTACGTATAGAGAGGTTAGGCCTCTCTATAAAGGTAGTGTTCGTAGTACTAAGCTACTAGCTACTAGTACCTACTAGCTCCTACGCTAGCGCACCTTAGCTATCTAAACTCCTAATCTATTATACTACTCCCCCTTCTAAAAAGAGTAGTTCTATTACTTAAATATTACTCTAGTAGCTCTCCTAGAGATCTACTATTACTCTTCTATAGCTATAGCTTATAACTCCTTATATTACGTAAGTAATTACTACTTTTATATATCTCTCTATAGGTGTTTATAGCTCCTAGTAGAAGCTTATCTATTACTATACTATAGCTTAATTAGTTAATCGTTTACTTATAATAGAATAGGAAATAGGTTTATAGGATTACTTAAAGGTAAGCGTTAGGCTAGGCTTTACGTAGTATCTCTAGTTACGATAGTAACTAAGTAATAAGCTATAACTCTTAGGTAAGTAGACTCTCTATTTAGAGTTATAGCTAGTCTCTAGGTAACTAGGTCTCTATTTAAGTCTAGTACTTATCCTTATTTATTATAATTACGACTAGGTCTACTTTATATAGTCCTATAGGTGCTAATTATACTATTATTAATCTATTAATGCGGTTACTATAAGTATTATAGTATAGTCTACTAGTAGTAGCCTCTTTCTTATAGTCGTAGTTTAATAGTAGTATATAAAGTGTAATATAAAGGCTTACTAGGAGACGGCTAGTTAGTATTATAGAGGTTAATAGGTTAATTAAATAAGTTATATTATTAATAGCTCCTATATACCTATTAGCGTTATAAACTTCTTATAAACCTTTAGCCTATTAGGGTGTTTATTATACTAGTTAAATATAATATTACTAGCCTTAGTAAGGTTAGTATAGAGCTCCTATAATAGGTTATTATCTCTTTCTAGATAGTCTACCTATTGTATAAGGTACTATAGGAGTCTCTTTTAGTTTCTATTATATAGGTCCTTTTTCTTTATATTTATTCTATAGTCTTTAATACCTTTAATATTATACTTAGTGTTATCTATAGCCTCTAGATTAAAATCTATATCTTCTTATTTATCTTATATTTACCCTAGTAGTAGGTTGCTATAGTAGAGGTATAGGAGCTATAGGTAGAATATATTATAGAGGCAGCGTATATTAGGTAGGAGATTAAGCTTATAGGCTATATTATTAATAACCTTAGTAATAGTAAATAGCCCTTAGTTCTTATAATCTAGTAAGGCGTTTAGGTAGCTTATCTTAAGATTTCTTATATCTAGTATAACTTAGTTACCTTTCTTAAATTAGGGAGCTAGTAGATAGTTATTATTAGTATACTTAGCTTACTTAGCTTAAGCCTATTATATTACTTCTTATAGGGCTTTAGTTAGGGCCTTAATTCTATTAGTAAACTTATTAGCTTAAAGTTACTATTATTTTATAGGTACTATAAAGTAAGTAGTAGTGTTATTAATCTTAGGAGGCTTAATACTACTACGCAGTTTATAGCCCTTAGTAGTAAAGAAGGAACTATAGCTAGTAGTCGCGCTAGTTATAGAGTTAGCTTTAAATTCTACTATTAGTAGGAATAATACCTAATTATCTTACTTATAGTTAACGTATACTCTAAGGTACTATTTTAGGTATATATTTACATTCTCTATTTATCTATCTATCTATAGGTACTATAATATAGAAAACTTTAGTTTTATACTAAGTTACTAGTAGAGGTAGTACTAAAAGTAAGAGATAAACTAACTACTATAATTACTTATAATCTTATTAGAGTAGCCCTCTTTACGCTAAATATATTTAATAAAGGCTTAGACTAGTGCGTTAACTATAAGGCTACTTATAGGAATAAACTTCTTCTTCTTTATAAGGCAGTTAATAATAATAAGAATATTTATAAAAGTTTAGCTATTATACTAATATAGAGGTAGGTAAGTAATAAAATCTATTAAGATATATAACTAGTATCTATTAAGTATTAGGAGTGGATATAGAAGCCTATATTTACTATTATAATAGCTTTTAGTCCTCTTATATATAAGGTAGTTGCGAATATATTATATAATATTAGTTATTATACGTAGCTAGTAGTACTACCTACTAAGCTTAGAGTAACTCTTATACTTTCTACTATATCCTCCTACTAGTGTTTAGTAGGTAGAATTAATAACCTTAGTATAAGTATTATAGGCGTCTAGTACGTAGACTCTATTATTAATATATAGTAGCCTATCCTTTAGTAAGTAGTCTTTAAGTTTAATTTATAGCTTTATATCTCTATAGATAAGTTTATAAAGTACTTATTATTAACCTATTTTCTTTACTTTAATAATACTCTAGAGGATAGAGTTATATAAGGTAGCTGCTTTAATAGCTTAGTATAGTTTATCTTATAATAGGATAGGTAAGGTTATTCCTTTAGATTCCTAAACTAGGCCTTTATTAAGCGAAGCTATTATAAGTATATATTTAGTATATACCTTAGATATATTATCTTCCTTACTAAGTTAGTATATTATCTAGGTAATCTATATAGGTAACTTATTAACGTATCTAGCCTAGTAGTTTACTAAGTAGATAGCGTGTTAGGCTCCTCTATTATATCTAAACGTAAGGGTAGTAATATATACTTCTAGATCTACTTAGTCCTACTTAATAATTATCTAGACTTAATACTATTATTACTTATTATCTAAGCCTTTAGGTAGGTTGCCTAGTTGTCTAGTTAATATATTAGGTTTAGTACCTTACTTACCTAGGTAATACTTAATATAGAAGTTAAACTCTACTAGGTATTCTGCCTAGCGCACTTATTAGTAGTTAAGCTTCTTTATAGTTATAAATATCTAAAGAGCTTAGTAGTTAGAGAGGATCTAGATAGGATTATCACTTCTAGCTAATTTAAATCTCTACTCTTTAAAGGCTTTAACGATAGTAAGAAGTTCTTTATTATAGATCTTATAGTTATACTTAGCTAGGTTTATTTTATAGCTAAGGAAGGTAATAGGGCGTAGTACTCCTTTATATATCTAGGATAGTACTACAGCTATTACAAAATCTAATACGTTAGTTTTAAGCTAGGTTTCTAGGTTAGAGTTAAAGTAAGTAAGTACTCTAGTATTATAGAAGCTCTACTTAAGGCGTTTAAACGCTTTTGCAGTAGAGGAGTTAGGTTTAATTAGAAACTTAGCTATATACTTACTATTAACCTTACGTATTAACTTAGTAAGTACTTTTACTATATATAAATAGCCTTTAATAAACCTTTAATAGAAGTTTATAAAGCTAAAGAAGGCTTATATATCCTTAACGCTATAGGGAAGCTACTATTCTAAGATAGTAGATACTTTCTTAAGATCTATTTTAATACTATTAGTAGTAAAGATAAGGCTAAGGTACTTTACTTATTTAACTTTAAATTAGCTCTTCTTAGGATTAAGATATAGTCTAGTGTCTTATAGCCTTTAAAGTACCTTATAGACGTATTCTTTATACTCTTCCTTACGCTTACTATATATAAAGACGTTATCTAGGTATATAGTATAGAAGTTGTCTAGGTAGTCTCTAAGAGTCTTATTAATAAATATCTAAAAGGTGCTAGGTGCGTTATATAGTCTAAATAGTATTACTAAGTACTTATATAGGCTGTATTAGGTAAGGAAAGCTATTTTCTCTTAGTTATTATCCTTTATACAGATAGTATTAAAGGTAGTAATAATATTAACTAGGCTTATTACTTATACCTTTACTATATAGGCTAAGGTCTCCTTAATAGATAGAGGAGTGTTATAGTTCTTTTTAGTAATAGCGTTAAGTTACTAATAGTCTATATAAATCTATAGTCTACTACTAAGCTTCTTAACTACTAGGATAGATAAGGTATAGAGTAATATACTAGGCTTAATAAAACTTTTACTAAGTATCTTATTAATATATACTTTTACTGCCTAAGTCTCCTTATAAGTTAGCCTATATATATATAGCTTTAGTAGAGGTCCTTTAGTAGAGATTAAGTAGTTAATATCTTTGCAATATAGAGGTAATATATCTACTATCTTAAGGTTAAATAGGTCCTTAAATTATTTATATACCTATCCTAAGATAAGTACCTTAATCTTATTATTAGTTATAGGTACGCTTTCTAGCTTTACTATATACTTCTTATAGTTAGCTTTACTAATTATAGTAAGGTAGGTAATAGTATCCTTTATAGCAGCTTATTATTCTTTAGGCGTACTAGGAGAAGGTTCTTATTTAAGCTTTTCCTAATAGTATAGCTTAACCTAAATAGCTTCTCTAGGATTTTGCTTAGCTATTTTATAGGCAGCTTATACGCTAATAATATAGATATCTCCTACTATTATACTTTTATAGGTCTAACTCTTAGTAGGTTACTTATTATTATATACTATTTTAGGTAGGCCTTATTATAAATAGTTAGTAGAGTAGTACGTAGATTTAAAGCGTATAGAGTAGTAGTTACTAAAACCTAAAGTAGGAGTATAGTAATCTATCTAGTTTATACTAAGAATAAAATTAAACTTACTAATATTAGTAATATAGAATAAAATATTATATATATAGGAGCTGTGCTTTAAGGGTAGCTTAATAGCCTCCTTAAGAGTATTAACAATTCCTCTATTAGCTAGAGTAAGTTATATTAGATATACTATCTTAGTTACTCTTAGCTTATATTACTTAATCTATTATTAGCTTATAAAGTATATACTAGCTCTAGTATTAACTAAAGTGTTAGTTTTATACTAAACGCCCTCTAGCGTTATAACTAAGGCTCTAAATTCTAGTTACTTAGTAGGTTAGAGTAGCGTATTCTTCTCTAAGGATACTACTAATACGTAGTATAAGTAAGTATTACTTAGAGTAGTAAGTAGCTTAGCTACTATAAGCTTAAAATAATAGTAATAGTCTAAAGTATCTTATATAGCTTTGTATACTATACGCTATTCTTACTCCTAATCGTAGTTATAATTAGGAGCTATTAAAAATGTAAGTCCTACTTATTATTAGTAGTATTACTAGTATAGTTATTATTATTAAGTAGGCTATTATTATAGTTATCTTCTTTATCTACGATAAAGTTAGTATTAATAGTATTAAGGTTAATATCCTTTTACTTCTTTACTTTATAGCTAGGTAGCCTATCTTAAGCTATATATATCTTACTACTATAGTAATAGTACGCCTTTACGTCTTTAAGCTTCTATTACTACTTAGGTATACGTTTATTAAGAGCTTCCTACTTAGTAAAGCGTTCTCTTCCTTACTTACGTTCTAGGTTATAATTATTTAGTAAGCGTGTATAGGTCTTTAGAGTAGTATTAGTCTTTATAGCTTTACTTATAGGCTTACCTTAATTAATCTAGTTCTAATTATACTTAGCTTACTATATAAGGTCTAGGAACTAGATTAGCGCGTTAGGCTATTAATTATTAAAACTAGTAGATGCTATACTAGTAAGGCTAGCCTTTATAAACTTATAGGCTTATACTAGTATAAAGTTATTATTATGTTTAATAAGCTTATAGACTAATATAAAGTAGCCTCTCTAGGTAGTAAAGAGTTTATTATACTTCTATTTTAATAGTATATTAGGATCTATTAGAGTTATATTAGCTATATTAACCTTCTCCTAGTAGTTACTAGTATAATATAGATCTAAAGCTTTAATAAGGTCTAAGTAGCTACTAGCCTTTACGTTATTAATAAAGTCCTAAGTATCTCTATTAATACAGCTAGCTAGATAGTCTATTTAAAATTCTTCTAGTATAGTTTTATACTTTGCGATAGTAAGGTAGTACTACTTATTATAGGTTATCTTATCTTTATTATCCTTACTAGTTTATATAGGAAGGTTATTTAGCTTAAAGTAGATAGTATAGAGGTTAGGTACTATAGAGGTAGTAGTAGCTAGCGTATTATCTTATATAAAGGGTAATTAGTAAGAGCGCTTTTCTATAACGCGTAGGCGTCTTTAGTTATTATCTTAGTTACATTAATTATCTTAATCCTAGTAATCTCTATTATTAGTTACGCGGCTAGAGTATAGATTAAGTAATTAAGTATAGTAGTCTACTTACTTAAGGCGTTCTATACGCTTAGTATGCTTAGAGCGTATCTTTAATAAGTAATACTTAGAACGTTTAGTATATTTAGAGCGCTTAGTGCGCTTAACTTATAGAGTACTCTACCTAACTTCTTAAATAAGTATATTATATAAGTTAGTTTACTTATGTTATAAAAGAGTATAATCTTAGAAACTATTATTATATTAATAAAGATAGTTAGTAATATCTTTATATTAGCGCTACTCCTCTATAAGATTATACTTTACCTACTTAGCGCGTTTAGTTATCCTCTTTAGACTATCTTTAAGGTTATTAACTATATTACTTATCTCTTTATACAGCTAATAATAGCGATTAGCTTTTACTTTCTTAGTAGTAGTATCTTTTTAAGCCTCTTTAGCTTAACTAGTAGCTATCTATATAGCGTTATATTACTTCTCCTACTTATTATAGTATAACTTATATAGCTTATAAAACTTATTAGCGTTAGCTTTATTAATCTGCTAGTTCTTATAATCTTAGTTTATATAGGTAACCTCTTCTTATTTATAATAGAAGGTCTTATTCTTAAGTTATAGGTTATCTTACTCCTTCTTAGCTTTATTACATTCTTAAACTATAGTAATATATCTAGGGTATATACCTAGAGTTATCTTCTTTTCTAGGTAACTACTAGTAGTAGAGCTACTACTAGTAGTAGGCGTAAGGCTCATAGGTTGCTTCTTACGTATCTATTTAAAGTAGTTAACCTAGTTCTATAGGGTTATAGTAATATTAAATTACTTTTTATATTTAAAGTAGAGGATATACTATTAGCTCTTATTAATATATCTATCTACTACCTACGCGTAATTATAGAGTATTAATAGAATCTAGATAATATTAGTATACTAAAACTTAGGATCTTAGTATACGTCTTAGTTAAATAAAGTAGTATCCTTAATAAAGATATATACTTCTTCTTATTCTTATCTCTTAGGGAGATTATAGCCTAGTATAATAGTATACTTATTATTATCTACTTATTATAGCGTAACTTAGTTACTATTATTATAGGTAAGCTTAACGTAGGACTTACTAACGTCCTTAAGAACCTATAAATAGTTATTACTAATAAGTAGATTAAAGGTATCTTTAATATTATACTTTATAAGCTCTAGCTTATAGGTAATTTACTTACTTTTTACGTTATCTCTTTCTAATTCTAAGAGAAAGTAGTAGCTAAAGGTACTATATTATCTATTAGCTTAGCTTACGCTTAAGGTAGTAATAGCGTCTAGCTCTTAGCTAATAGTTTTAGAGGTATCTTAAGTATTAACTATTAAATTAGAAGTATCTCTGCGTATAGGTTATACGCTAGTAATAGTAGCACTTAAGCTAGATCCTTCTACTATCTTAAGGGCTAATAAGTATTTAATTTATTAGTAGAGAAAGTTTATATACGTCTATAGTAAGTTACTAGTTATAATAGACTCTATTTACTATCTACTTACTTATTATAAAGTAGTAAGCTAAGCCTTCTTCTAATTACTACGTTTATAAGTCTAATCTTTTAATAAGTATTATCTCCTTTATACTCTTAATTACTAGCTTATTATACTTAGCTAGGCGTCTAGCTAATATAGTATTAGGCTAACTAAATTAGGCACCTCTATAGAAGTTAGTTATTACGCTACGTAGATAGTTCGTATTATATACGCTTACTTATAGTTTAGTTTCTAGTAATATCTTATATCTAGGTAAGAGGTAGACGTAATATAGTGTAAAGGCACGTATATAGGTATATAATAGTTAAGATAATAGATTAATTACCTCTACTAAGTAAGATATTACGTATAGAGAGGTTAGGCCCCTCTATAAAGGTAGTATTTATAGCACTAAGCTACTAGCTACTAGTGCCTACTAGCTCTTACGCTAGCGCGCCTTAGCTATCTAAACTCCTAATCTATTATATTAGTAGTTAGATAGTACTTTAACTAGATCTAATATTCTAGCTAGTTTAAACCTCTATTTCTTAAAGGCTTTAATAATTATAAGGAGCTCTTTATTATAGACTTTATAGTTATACTCTATAGGCGTTATCTTATAGGATAGGAACGCTACTAGCTTTAGGACGCTATTATATATTTATAATAGGATAGTAGCTGTTATAAAGTTAGATATATTAGTTTTAAGCTACGTTTTAAGATCTAAGTTATAGTAAGCTAGGATACTTACTTCTTAAAATAAGGCTTTTAGTTATTAAAATACTTTAAGTATAGTAGAGTTAGGTACTAGAGAGAAGTATTTCTAGCCTTCTTCCTTCTTTATAAAGGTAGTAAGCGTATAGGTAATTATAGAAAAGCCTTTAATAAACCTTTAGTAGAAATTAGTAAAGCTTAGGAAGGCTTAAATATTACAGACGTTCTTTAGTATAGGCTAATTCTCTACTATATTAAGTTTAGTAGAGTCTATTTTAATACCTTTAGTAGTAAGGATAAGTTCTAGATACTTAACGCGTTTAACCTTAAACTTATACTTTATTAGATTAAGGTAGAGGCTAGTATCCTTTAGTTTTTAGAGGACTTTTAAGACGTCTTATTTATAGTCCTCTTCTCTTTTACTATAGATAAGAATATTATCTATATAGGCTATATAAATATTATCTAGGTACTTATATAGTATTTCGTTAATAGATAGTAGAGTGTTGCGGTTTTTATAGGTAATTTTATTAAGTTACTAGTAATTAATATAGATATAGAGGCCTCTACTAAGCTTCTTAATAATAAGGATAGGTAAGGTATAAGGTAAGGTACTAGGTTAAATAAATCTCTTACTTAGTATATCTTCTAAATACTTCTTAATAGCTTTAGTTTCTATTTATATAAGCTTATATACTTTTAGGTAGAGTACTTTAGCCTTAGGCTCTATAGGAATAGTATAGTCTACTCCTTTATACCTTAGTAGGAGTAAGTCTACTATCTTAAAGTTAAAAAGGTCTAAAAGAACTAAGTATATAAAGTTTAAGATAAGAGCCTTAATCTCTACTTCTATTATAGGTAGTTAGTTTATTTTCTCTATATACTTATTAAAGTTAGCTTACGTAATAGTAGATAGATAAGTAAATACGTCTTTAAAAGCCTATAATATATAGTTACTATATATAGGATCTAGTAGCTTCTTAAAGTAGTTCTAATAATATAGTTTAATCTATATAATCTATTTAGAGTAGTATAGGGTACTTAGTATAGCTACTTTAGTGCTAATTATCTAGATCTATCCTATAGGAGTATTATAGCGCGTCTTACTATTAGGTAGCCTATTATTGTATACTATATTAGGTAAGCTATCTTTAAGGTAGTTTATTTTATAATTTATATACTTAAACTCTATAGATCGCGTATAGTTAAACTTAAAGTATAGTTTATAATAATCTAGCTAATTTATCTTTAAAATAATATTATATTTCTTAATATCTATTACGTAGGCTATAATAACGCTAGTATAGGCTCTATACTTAACTTAAATATCTATAGCTTAAGTAATCTAGGTAACCTCTCTACTATCTATAAGAGCTAGTTAAATAAGTTTATTAATTTTATATAACTAGTAGTATTACTACTTTATCTAGTAGCTGTTTATAAAATAGGCGCTTACTCTAGTATCTACTAGTATTATTATCTTCTACTATACTCTAGAAGGCAGCTAGATAGCTTTAGTAAACTCTAGCTAGTATATAAAGCTTAGCGTAGGCTGCTCTTCTAGTAATATAGTAGATACTTAGTAACTTTAAGACGTAAGGCTAGTTAACGCGTTAAGCTTAAGAGTAGTAATCTTAAGCTGTTTATAATATTACGTTATCTTTTATAAATCTTTATATACCTTACGCTATTATTACTCTTACTTATATACTTTAGTAGGAGCGTTTAGTTTCTTAAGGCGTTATTATTAAGGAACTTATTATCTTCTTCTTTTTTATCTATAAGGTCGTTATATAGCTTATCTTTATTATTTATATTACTTCTAAATACTATAGTATTAAGGAGTAGAATCTTAGAAGATAAGGTAATAGGCTTACTATAGTATAGTGTATCTAGTACTTACTATTAGTAATCTAGTTTTCTATACTTAAAGTAAGCGTCTTTAAGTTAGAGCTTTATCCTCTCTTTTACTATCTTTATATCCTTAATACGTTATTTAGTATATTAGTTTAAGCCTTACTTATAAGCTACGCTTTAATTATTTAGTAAGTACTAATAGAGCTTTACTAAGGTTATAGTAGTTAATATATAGGTATAAGTATTATAAGGCGTATAAGTAGTAGTATCTATATACTAATAATCTACTCTATATATACGCTTTAGGAAGGCTCTAAGGCTTTTACTTTATATAACCTAGTTTATAAAGGCTATTAATAGCTCTATATTTATATTCTACTAAGTATACTTAATTATAGTAGTATTAGGAAGCTTAAGGATATTTATAACTTCTAGGAAGTAAGCTTACTAGGTAATAAATAACTTACTAGGCTTCTGCTTTACTTTACTATATATAAGCTTATTTTTAGCTTTATTAATCTTATTATAAAAGAGGTATATATTATCTAATATATTAATAAGGTCTATATAGTAGGTAAACTTAGATTTATATATAAGCTCTTATACAGCGTCTTTAATATATTACTCTAGGTAAATAATCTTAAGAGACTTATTATTAGGTATAGTAGTATACTTAGCTATAGCTATTTATTACTATTAATTATAATCTTTATTAGTGTCTCTTTTAAATATCTTAATATCTAGAGACTTATAGTTACTTATTAGGTAGGCGCCTAATACTCTAGTAAATAGTACTAGTTATAGTAGTTTACTAGTAAGGGCGCCTCTATTTAGTAGGAATAGGAGAGCGCCTAAAGGCTTAGTATATAGATTCTACTAGATTAGAGTAGGTATAGCTTATTATAATTACTAGTATAAGTTCTTAAAGCGTATACTAGTATTAGGGTAAGAGCTAATATTGTCTTAAGGACTAAGTTTAGATTACTCTTACTTACGCTAAAGAGGAGGTTACTTACGTTTACGTTAGAGGAAAGAGTATAGTTAGTAGGAGGGCTTATACTTTATAATCTTATTATATAGAATCTTAGCCTTATGCTAAGCTTCTTATATATTATTAATTACTTACTAGGCTTATTTATTCGCGTAAGTAAGCTCTACTATCTTTAACTATAATTTTTTATTCTTATTAGCTAGGTTATTATAGAAGTAAGTTACCTTTACTTTCTTAGTATAGTAGTTATTATAGAACTCCTATACCTCTTTATCTATCTTTACGTACTTATCTATTATAATCTTTAGGCTATTACGTACTTTATCTAACTCTCTATTAAGAGATTCTACGTTAAGGTATAGTTTATTATGCTTAATAACTATAGAGTTATATTTAGTAGTAATAGCTTTAATAATAGAGTATTTAGTAAGCTATCTATCTTAACTCTTAAGCTTTATTATCTTAGCTTTTAGTTATAGAACCTCCTTCTTAGCTTACTAGAATTTATTTTATTAGGTATATACGCGCTTATTAGCGCTATACTTTATTATTATAGTATTATAGAGTATAAATAGTAGTCCTATAACGTTACTAAACTATTAATCTTTTTAAGCGCTAACTTACTTTATAAAGTTCTCTATACTAGTAATTTTAGAGTCTTTAATAAAGTAGGTAACTACTCTATTACTATTAGTATAATCTTAGCCTACTTAGATAGTATAGTTATTTTCTTTATTATCTAAGTTCTTATATTATTAAAGCTTAACTTATCTATATATAGTAGACGCGTAGTACGTAAACGTTATATAGAGGTATATAGAGAGCTCCCTAGATAGGGACCCTAAGATATAGTTATATAACTTAAACGCCTAAGCTTAATACGTAATTATATACTAGTTCTACATAATCTCTATAAATACTATAATACTACTACTATACTATACACCTTAGGTAACACAGCCTTAGGTAATATAGTACGCGCTTTTTAACGCGCTGTAGCTTTACCTTCTCTACTTTACATTACGCTCTCTTTTATAATAATAGTAGCGCCTATTTTTACTGCGTTGCATTATATTACGTTACGTTATAAACGACTTTATAGTATAGCGTAGATTACTTAGTATAATACGATCGTCTATTTAAGCCCTAGCTAACAGCTACTGTAAGCTACCTTTAGCCCTTATCTACCTTCTATAATATAATAATATAAAAACCCTAACTACTTAAGATCCTTACTATATTCTAAGATCTTCCCTAACCTCTCTTACTATAGTAACGTATCTTAGAACCTCTTTTCCTCCTAAGATATATCTATCCTTATATACTTACGCTTTAGTCTACGCCTAACCTACTACTTAAGAATAGCTATCTTCTTTACTTATTCTTTTAAGAACAGCCTATTAGCTCTTATAAAGCTAGCTAGGTTATAATTAGTATACGCAAAATTAGTATATTATAATACTTACCTATTCTCTTAATTACTTCTATATAGAAGCACTATAGACAGAAAGCTTCTACCTCTATTAAAGTCCTACTTAGGCGAACCTTAGCCTTATTCTTTCTCTTCTTCGCTTACTTCTTATCTTACCTAAGTATTATCTAATCTACTATATATACTGTAAACGTTGCGTTAGTAGTGCTAATAGAAGGATTGTTTAACATAGTAGTCGTATAAGTTCCTATTACTATTAGCTTTTAAGCTTCTAATATATATAGAGGCGTACTAGTGTTTAGTATTAGCGTTATTTAGTTTTTAGATAAAGAAGAATAAGAGAGAAGAGTTAGAACTCTCTTATACTTCTGCTTAATAGTAAATTTTCGTATAACTCTAAGTGGTTTCTATAGTTCGATTCTAGTTAGTCTTATAGTTTAAGTGCTCTCTGCTAACTAGCCTTAACGCTACCCTCTTTTATACTATAGTTCTTAACGATAACTACTTTAGCCTTAGCTGCGCTTCGGCTTATAGCTACCTACGCTCCTATTACTTATTCTTATAATATATAAATAGATCTTAATATAGTTAGGTTTATAATATTTTAAGTAATATACTTAGTTAAATTAATACACTGTAGCTGCCTCGCAGCTCTCTCCTTTATAGTAGTTGTTATCTAAGATTATAAGCTCTTAAGTTAAGTTACTAACTAAAACTAATAGTAAAAAGTAAGTAACTAGGAAGCTGCTTTTATAGTAGGTTTTACGTAGTAGTTATAGTAGAGGCTTTATCTAGCTGTTCTTAGTAATTATCTCTTAAATATTAGGTATAATAGTAGAGGACTCTTAAGTGTCTCTAAAGGCGCTTAGTACTATACTAAAGTTAATACTAAAGCTTATTCTAGTATTATTAAGTAATATTAATATAGTAGGGGAAGGTGCGCTTTCGCAACTTAGAGAAGTAGATTAATTATTATACTACGTCTACTTACTACTTTTATAATACTTTTATAAGGAGAGCTAATCCTTCTACTAGTACTACGACCTAATACTCTTAGTTAACTAAGCCTAATAGTCCTAATATCTCTATTAACTAAGCCTAGCTATTACGCTTACGTAAGCTTCCTAACTAATACTTTCTTAACTTTATTATTATAGCTTAACTTATAGTATTAATTACTATTATGTATACGCTTATTCTGTACTTATATAGTAGCTATAAGAGGAGCTATACTATTACGATCTATTAATAGCTATAGTCCTTTAATAATAGAGCCTATTAAGAGTATTATAGGTAGAGTAGAGTTAAATATAGTTAAGTATAAAGGTTGTAGATCTTAAGTAAGTTAGGATAGTTAAATTAAAACCTATATAGTAAGTAACTACGTTAAGGCGTAGTTATAAGAATAAGAGGTACGTAATATAATCTCCTACTAGTGTAGTGCTAGTCTTACTAGTAGCTTAGTAAAGCTTAGTAGCTAAGGATCTGTTATATCTAAAATAGTTAGACTAGTATTAAGTACTATAACTATATTAGTATAAATAGTAAGTATTATACTAAGTATACTTTATATTTATACTTTACTATATAAGACTAATCTCTTACTTTCTTCTTTTCTTACTTATACTATTTAAGTATTTTACTAATCTTAGTACTATCTACTCTTTTATTACTAGTAACTTTAAAAGTCTTAAGTAAACTAATATATATAATAATTTTTAACTTATTTAATTTTTTCTAACTTTTTTTAAGCTAAAAGCTTTTTATAAAGTTACTAGTATATCTTTATTACTTTTAATAATACTAATACTAACTTTAAAGCTATATAAGTAGCTAAAATACTTTATAAAGCTAATTAGTAGTAAGTAACTAAGATATTTTAATTATTTACTATACTTATAATAGCTTCTTTACTTCTTTTACTAAATAGTACTTAGTAAGCTATTAGTTAGCCTTAGTAATAGTAGCTTAGCTATTAGTAACGACTTAAGTCTACTTAATATTATCTATATAAGTATCTTTAGTATTAAGAGCTTTAGTAGAAGTAGCTTTAGTATTAGTAGCTTAAGTATAATTAGCTTTAGTATTAGTAGCTTTAGTATTAGTAGCTTTAGTAATTTCTAAATATAAGCTTATTACTTAAATATATACTATTTACTAACTTTACTTAAGCTATAAATACTATAGGTTTTTTAATTATCTATACTTCTAGCTTATTAACTATAACTTTAGTAATTAATATACTTAGCTTTTATAGCTATATCTTAAGTAGGTATCTAGCTATACTTATTAATCTATTAAGGCTATAATAGCTTAACTATTTACTTACTATATTAGCTATAGTAATCTCTATAATAAGTATATTACTAAGAGTTTTAATAAAGATCTAGTAGTTATTCTAGTATACTATACTTACTTTACTTATAAAGAAATACTTTTATATAACTTTAATTAGATATATACTTACTTACTTAAGACTACTTAGTTTTATAATAATATTAATTAAATACTCTAGAAGTTCTTAAAGAAGTATAATAGTAGTAAAAGTAGTTATAGATATTAATTTCTTATTCTTAATTATAGTTTTCTTTATCTTTTTTTTTATTCTTATACTTTTTTTTAAAAAAGTTAAGCTATAAGCTTTATACTTAGCTACTTTTTTCTTAAAAAGTTAAGCTTACTTAATTTTCTTTAATTAGTAGTACTAAAAGTAATTTCTTATAACTATAAATAATCTCCTCTCTACTATTACTCTTTATTTATAATTATAACTATCTTACTTATATTTTTAAAGTTTAGCTACTTTTTAAAGTAATTAAATTACTAATATATAAGTAACTTAGTAAGCTTATTAGTAAGTATAAAGTTTATTTTTAAGTACTTTACTAAGAATAATCTCTATATATACTTTTATTATAGCTATATATTCTAGATATTAATATAGTATAAGTATATTATAATCTATTTATTCTTCTCTACTATAAGTCTAATTATCTACTAATTATTATACTAGATATTTTAAAGCTTACTTAGATTAAGTATTAATTCTTTAAAAAAATACTTAAGTACTATTACTTCTTTAGTTATATATTCTAGTATAAGTAGCTTAGCTTTAGTAGTAAAAGTAGTAATAGTTATTTACTTAGTAGCTTTTTAGATTACTAGATTACTAAATATTATAGCTATATATCTATAAGAAGATTAGTATATCTCTAGATTATTAGTAAATAATATATCTTTATATATTATAAGATTTAGTCTATTATTATTTCTATACTAGATTACTTTCTAGTATATTTAGTATAGGTATATAATTACTTAGTCTATAGCTTTTTAGTACTAATTACTAAAATTTATAAAGAAATATAAGAGCTTAAATACTAAGAATATAATATTTAGGCGTAGTATAATTACTATATATAATACTAAGCTTACTTTCTTTTAGTATATCTTAATCTATTACTTAGTAGCTTTACTAGTATTCTTAATTTTTTTTTTAATAGTAGTAGAGTTACTAAAAAGCTTCTATTTTTAAGACTAAGTTTCTTAGTAATCTTATTAATATATATATTATATACTAGCGTAATTATTTAGTCTTAGTAATTCTTAAAAACTTATATACTTAAAAACTACTCTACTAGCCTTTAATTCTAGATCTTATACTTTACTTTAATCTTATCTTATAGCTTATATACTTAACTTTTATAACTCTTATAATATAGTAGTAAGATATTATTA
>Ga0210040_10003388_pt1 | contig 21569 bp, 21 predicted proteins | sample CryGeyCG12114_NA_FD_185462 | JGI IMG/M metagenome (GOLD analysis project Ga0210040, IMG submission 185462) | Groundwater microbial communities from aquifer - Crystal Geyser CG19_WC_8/21/14_NA (SPAdes) (version 2) | ecosystem: Environmental > Aquatic > Deep subsurface > Groundwater | place: USA...
TATTCGAGAAGAACAATTTTAAAATCTGCCAGATAGATGAACTGACCGAAGTAGAGCAGCGGAAAGCCAGCAACTACTTTAAAGATACCATTTATCCCATGCTGACGCCCATGGTATACGATAATTATCATGGCTTTCCTTTGTTAATGAATCAAGGATTGATATTCGGGATAGTAACCAAAACGGATGAAACCAAAGCGCAGAACCGGTTAACCTTTATCCAGATTCCCCAAAACTTAGCCCGGTTTTACGAAATACAGCGCAAGGATAAATTACTTTTTGTGCCCATTGAGGAAATTATCCGATGGCAGATTGCCAAGCTTTTCCGGAATGTCGATATTGTTTCGGTCAGCCTTTTCCGGATTACCCGAAATGGCGATTTTACTTTGGAGGAGAGTGACGATATTGATGCCGACTTTATTCAGGAAATAAAATTAAAACTCAAAACCCGGAAAAAAGGCCGGGTAGTGCGGGTAGAAGTCGAAAAGGATGCTTCTACTTTCATGATTAGGGCCTTAAAGGAGCGTTGGAACATTGATAATGCTAACTTTTTTGTTATTACTCCCCCTAACCTGATTGATTTAAAAGGCTTGTGGCAAATTCTGAAACATCCGCATCTTCGCAGTTTACAAACGCGGCAACCGGCGCCGGTACCTCCGCTCAGTTTACCCGATTTAGAGCAGGAGGATCTTTTTGAATACCTGAAAACCCGCGATGTCTTGTTGCATCACCCTTTTAACAGCATTGAGCCAGTAGTGCACTTACTAGAACGGGCCGCCGAAGACCCGAACGTACTGGGCATTAAACAAACCATTTACCGGTTAGCCGATCAATCTAGGGTAACCGCGGCTTTACTGCGGGCCGCCGAGAACGGCAAGCATGTTTCGGTTTTGTTTGAAGTAAAAGCCCGTTTTGACGAGGAGCGGAATATTAAAGAAGGTGAAAAACTAGAAAAAGCCGGTTGCTTTGTTATTTACGGCATTAACAAGTACAAAACGCATACAAAAATGTTGATGATCGTCCGGAAAGAAGAAGGCGAGAAAGTAACCCGGTATATACATATTGGCAGCGGTAATTACAACGAGCAAACCAGCCGGCAATATACTGATATTAGCTTACTGACAACCGACGAAACGTATGCCCACGATGTATCAGAATTTTTTAACGTAATCACGGGCCATTCTTTCCCGAATAATTACGAATACCTGATTACCGCGCCCAAGGATATGCGGCAGCAGATTATTGAATTAATTAAAACCGAAGCCCGTAACGCCAAAAAAAGTTTGCCCAGTGGCATTGTCATGAAAATGAATTCGCTGGAAGATAAGGAAATTATAGATGAATTGTACAAAGCTTCTAAAGCTGGCGTAAGTATTAAATTGATAATCCGCGGTATTTGCTGCCTCCGGCCGGCGCGGAAAGGGCTAAGTGAAAATATAATGGTTATATCCATTGTAGGCGAATACCTGGAGCATACCCGCTTATTTTATTTTCATAATAACGGCGACCCCAAAGTGTACGGCGGCAGTGCCGATATGATGGTCCGGAGCTTTGACCGGCGCATTGAAGCGCTTTTCTTAATTGTGCACGAAGAAATAAAACGCGAGGCCATCCAGATATTACAATACAACCTTCGGGATAACCAGAATACGTATATTATGCGGGAAGATGGCGCTTATATTAAAAAACGAGAGCCGAATGCCAAACCATTTAATGTACACCGGGAGTTTTACAATTTGCCCGTGCCCGAAGAAGCAGCTATTGAGTTATTTTAGATTATACAGTTGCTTCTCTTATTATTTAAGAGAAGCAACTGTACTGTTTTGCTCGTAAAGGGCTTGTAAAATACCGTCTTTTAAGCCTACGGCCGGAACCAGCATACTTTCAATCCTAGACCATTTCATAGCGGATAAATAAATACGAGCTGCCGGCACAATTACATCGGCTCGGTCCGGATTTAAGAGCAACACACTTAATCTTTCTTCCATGGTCATGGCTTCCATCTGCTCCACAATTTCTTCAATCTGCTTCCGGAAAATGGGCTTGCCTTCAATTTTGCCCGCCATTTCGTAAATTTTATTAATATTACCACCAGTGCCCACCGCCCGGGTTACGTGGCATTTACGGGCATTTTCTTTTACCCAAGCCTTCATGGTGCTCCAGATATAATCATTTTTATCTCCGGTCTGATACCGGATTGAACCCATTTCGAAGGATTGAGAAGCTACTTTTTTTTGATCGACGTAAACGTTAAACTCCGTGCTACCGCCACCTACATCAATGTGTAAATAGTTTTTATCATCGAGCAAATTAAAAATAACCTTATTAATTAGTTCAGCTTCGGTTTCGCCATCTATCACCTGAATATGCATTCCCAATAAATTTTTGACCCGCTCTATAATTTCGGGAGCATTGGTGGCCGTACGCATAGCGGAGGTAGCACATATCATATAGTGCTCCACCTCATGTACTTCCATCAGGAGTTTAAGAGAATGAAGAAATTTTATAAATCTGGCTTCTTTTTCGGCTGATATGTAGCCTTTTGTAAATACATCGTCCCCAAATTTCATGGGATACCGAATATATTCTACTCTCTTAAAAATAGGTCTGTCATTATAAATCAGTACATTGGAAATCTGACACCGCACTGCGTTAGAACCAATATCAATAGCCGCTAATTTCAAACGAAATAATTATGATGTAAGGAAAACTTTGCGCAAAGATAACAGGAATGTCAGAAAAATTGTAACTTTTATAATTTGGTTAAGATTAACTTTAAATCTATTTACCTGCAGCAATCCGGACTATTGCTCTATATATGTTACGAAATCTCCTGACAAATAAATAAAATTGACATTGAGCCGTTAATCCTATCAGTAGATCAATTAGAGAAAATATTATGCTATTCTAAAGGTACAGATAATTATCCTTCGAAAAATTTTCTGCCGGTTTTAAAATATTGATTTACCTTTGATCGTAAATAAGTGGCCTACTAGAAAGAGATGATCTTGGACAGCGCCCTTCGTACTTTTCGAAATGAAAAAGCAAATTGTAGATATTTTTATTCCTTGTTTCGTCGATCAGTTATTCCCCGAAACTGGTATTAACATGGTGCGGGTACTGGAAAAATTAGGTTGTGAAGTCCGGTATAATCCTAACCAAAGCTGTTGCGGGCAGCCAGCTTTTAACGCCGGGTTTATAGAAGAAAGCCGGCAGGTGGCCCATAAATTTTTACAAGATTTCACCAATGAAGAATCAGATTACATTGTAAGTCCATCGGCCTCGTGTGTGGGAATGGTGCGCAATGGTTATTCCGATATATTTGTGGCTTCTTCGGAATTTACAAATTATCGAAGTATGGAAAAAAAAGTATTTGAGTTCAGCGAATTTTTAACCAAAGTGTTGCGGGTTACCAAAGTACCGGGAGCGCGGTTAAATGGCAAAATAACCTATCATGATTCGTGCAGTGCTTTGCGCGAATGCGGTATAAAAGCGGGGCCTAGAATGCTTTTACAAAATGTAACCGGATTGGAATTAATTGAGATGGAAGAAACTGAAACCTGCTGTGGATTTGGGGGTACTTTTGCGGTTAAATACGAATCAATTTCAGTAGCTATGGCCGAACAAAAAGTAGAAAATGCCTTAGCAACCGGCGCCGAGTTTATTGTTTCGACCGATACCAGTTGTTTGATGCATTTAGAAGCTTACGTGAAAAAAAATAATAAGCGAATTAAAGTGATGCACCTCGCCGATGTCCTGGCCCAAGGCATTTAAATCAAAAATTAATTATATTACCAAGCCCGGATAGCTACTAATTTTCTCTCTTCTATTTTAGCTTAACTGGCGGTTGTTTTACGATTAGCTCGCGCGTTCATGCGATTTACGGCTTGCAATTCCCTTATTTTCCGGTTTAGGGCGGAGAGGTATGTAAAACAGACTAAAGTCAGTAGGATACTAAGGAGCAAAGCAAAATCAAACTTCAGGTCATTGAAATCAACAATAAGTGTAATGCCTAAGAAAATTAAGGTAAAGGCGACAGAAACAATACCAGCATTTCTTAGAATACTTTTGGCTAAATAATAATTTTCTATTCTTTTTTGCCGATCAACGCAAATTTGGATGGAGGATAGCTGCATAATTGCTCGTTATAAATACTACAAACTAATACCTGCTTTTTTATCTTCTGCCAATTTAATAAAAGTACATTAATAAAAATAATTATAAGCTATAATTTTCGTAGACTGATTTATAAGCGTTTATACATCTATGCTATTGTAATATTTATATTAGTAATAATTATATTAGCTTTTGCATTTTATCTTTTAAAAACTGACTTGCTTCTACCAGGGGTAACCTGACCGTGGGGCCACATATACCAAAAATTTCCAGAACTGCTTTTATCCCCACCGGATTACCTTCTTCGTACATCAGGGGATTTAAATCGAGTAATTGATATAAAATAGCGGTTGCTTCCTGGTATCTGTTTTCCAAACCTAATTTAACCAGCTTGCTATATTTACCCGGAAACGCATTAGCCAAAACCGAAATAGCTCCTACGCCTCCAAAAGTCATTAAAGGTAACGTAAGCAAGTCATCACCGCTAATCAGCATAAAATTAGCGGGTTTATGTTTCGCGATTTGCAGGCATTGCTCGATATTTCCCGAAGCTTCTTTAATACCTATAATGTTGTGGTGATGTGCCAATCGCAGCGTTGTTTCCGCGGTCATATTGCTAGCTGTCCGGCCCGGAACGTTGTATAAGATAACTGGCACCGGCGAGGCATCGGCTATACGAACATAATGCTGGTAGATACCTTGCTGCGTTGGTTTGTTGTAAAAAGGTGAAACTGATAATAAAGCAGCAACTCCATTTAAATCTACTTCTTGGATTTGATCTACTAACTGTTGAGTACTGTTGCCCCCCAAGCCGTAAACCAGGGGAACAGCATTATTTACCTGTTTTTTGATAAACGTTAATATTTCTGCTTTTTCCGTGGACGTTGTCGTGGCGGATTCGGCCGTGGTTCCATTTACCACCAAGTAATCAATGCCTTCCGAAATATTGAAATGCAGCAGTTTTGCGATTCCTTCGAAATCAATTTTAAAATCGGGAGTAAAAGGAGTTACTAACGCGACACCGGTGCCTCTTAATTTTTCCATAACCGGAAAGTTATTTCTTAAATAAATACTTGTTGTAAATGGCAAAAGTACAAGGATTACCCTTTATAACAAATTTAATCCGGGTTAACCAGCTGTAGTAATTCGGCTTCGGAAATTATTTTTATACCCAGTTCATTTGCTTTTTCCAGTTTTGCCGGGCCCATCTTGTCGCCCGCCACTAAATAGGAAAGTTTCTTCGAGATGGCAGAAATGATTTTGCCCCCGTGGCTTACTATTACCGCTTGTAATTCTTCGCGGCTATGAAAGGCAAATACGCCCGAAATAACAAAGGTTAAGTTTTCGAGTTTATTGCTGTGCTGGATTGGTTTGGCTGAATCATCGGAGTTAAATTGCAAACCAGCCTGCCGCAAGTTATTTATAATGGAAATATTATCCGGATCCTGAAAATAGTTGAGCAGCGATAAAGCAATGCGGTCGCCTATTTCCGGTACTTTAATTAATTCCTCGTAAGAGGCAGCTTGCAACAATGTCATATCGGCGAAATGATACGCTAACTTTCTAGCTACCGTGCTGCCTACAAACCGGATACCTAAAGCAAAAATTACCCGATCGAAAGAGGCTTCCTTGGACTTATCAATAGCAGTTAAGATGTTTTCGACTGTTTTAGCCTGAAAGCTCACTTTGCGGGTTTTTCCGGTTTTTTCATCCACCAATACTTTCTCCAGGCCGTGCAGTTTTTCGTAAGTTAAGTCGTAAAGCTGATCGGGGGTGCGCACCAAGCCTTTATCGAACAGTAATTCTATTTTACCTTCACCCAAACTCATTATATTTAAGGCATTGCGGCTGATAAAATGTTCTAATTTGCCTTTAATTTGCGGCGGACAACTTTTTTCGTTGGGACAGTAATGATGCGCTTCGCCTTCGGTCCGGACTAACGCGGTACCGCAGGCAGGACAATGATCGAGGTATTGCACGGGCAAACTTTCAGGCAATCGTTGGGTTTTATCAACGCCGGTAATTTTGGGTATAATTTCGCCGCCTTTCTCCACAAACACCATGTCCTTTTCGTGAATATCCAGTCGTAGTATTTCGTTGGCGTTATGTAAAGAAGCCCGTTTTACAGTTGTACCGGCCAGTAATACCGGTTGCAGCAAAGCTACCGGGGTAACGGCCCCGGTTCGGCCTACCTGGTACTGAATTTGTTTTAAGCGCGTAGCCGCACTCATGGCTTTATATTTATACGCAATGGCCCACCGCGGGCTTTTTGCCGTGTAGCCTAGTTCTTCTTGCTGGTTAAAATTATTTACTTTGATAACAATACCATCGGTGGCAATGGGCAATTCAAAACGTTTGGTTTCCCACTCATTGATGTAGGTGAAGGCATCGGTAATATTCTGGCAAACCCGATACGTATTTGATACCGGAAAACCCCAGCTTTGCAAAGCGGCCAAAGCCTCGGCGTGGGACTCGAAGGCGAGCGGCGTACTTAAAAAGGCGTAAGTAAAGCAACTAAGTTTGCGTTTTGCCACCTGACTGGAATCCTGCAGTTTTAAAGTGCCGGAGGTAGCATTACGAGGATTAGCCAGTAGTATTTCCCCGACTTCTTCGCGCTCGGCATTTAGCTCTTCAAAAACCGAAAAAGGCATGAATACTTCGCCCCGTACTTCAAATTCAGCGGGGTAATTTCCCGGCGGTAAATGCAAAGGAATATTTTTGATGGTCCGGACATTATGCGTAATATCATCGCCGCGGGTACCATCGCCCCGGGTAACACCCCGGGTAAGTTGACCGTTTTCGTAAGTTAAACTAATAGCTACCCCGTCAAATTTTTGTTCGCAAACATATTCAAAATCACCTTCGAGTACTTTCTGGATCCGCACATCAAATTCCCGTAAATCTTCTTCGGAATACGTATTGCCCAAAGACAACATCGGGTATTTATGCACGACCGGTTTAAAGTTTTTAGTAATGGTGCCGCCCACCCGCTGGGTAGGAGAGTTGGGCAAGCGCAAATGCGCAAAATTCTGCTCCAACCCAATTAATTCTTCCAGCAGCATGTCAAAATCAAAATCAGAAATTTCGGAAACGCTATTCTGATAATACTGGTAGTTCAGGTGATGAATGCGAGTGGTTAATTCCTGAATACGGGCAGCAGCTTCTTGTTCGGTCATGTCTCGGTTAGCAATTAATCCGGTAAAAATATTTAGAATTTACGAAGAACAAACACCTATTTTATTTTAAATAATAGCAAACGTGTATTCACATTAATAAAAAAGGTTACCAAAGGAGGTAACCTTTTAATAAGGAGCATAAAGAGGTTTATTCGTTAACTATAACGCCAGCGGCCGTAAAGGTGATGCTACTTTTAGGTTGGGTAATAGCTTTTATCTGATTTTCCGATTGGCCCGCATCCAGCGCATAATGCTGTTGTTCTTTTACCGAAATAGTTTTATTATAAGCCATGCCGTTAAGTGTTACCGTTTTTCCCGCCATATTTTTAGGTACAAAAAAACCATAATCTTTAAAACGTACCTTCATCACCGTATTATCGGCTAGAACTACATCCATCCAGCAGCCTTTGGCCTGGCATACCTGCTGCACCTTGCCCGTAACGGTAGCGGCTACTGAATCTTGTTTATTTAAAATTATAGGTAGTTCAGTGGCCAGAATGCCATTTTTAGTATCAAAAGCTTTTCCGTACACGATTGGTTTTGTTTTTTGCTGCGCTTGTATGTTCGATAGAAACGTACCCGTAAACAGCAGTATAATAAAGAGAGATTTCATAAATACGTTATTTTATTCGAAACAAATATACAGCATCAGCTCATAAGATCGTTCAGGATATACTTAAATCAATGTTTATTACATTTTAGAAATATTATATTGCCGGCATTTTATTAATCTTTTTATTGTTATTCAGAATAAGTATAAAGACAATAAATGTAATTTGATTTTTTTCGCCTAACAAAGTAAATTTCAAAATAAACTAAAGAACAAACTAGCGGTTTATAAGTATAGATTAATTAGATAAAGCTCTTCCAGCGAATGGATTAAAAAAATATTAAAGGAAATTTTCTCCGCAATAAAATGGATTTTGAAAAAAAAAATAGGGTTGGTACATCCAGAGATTCAGCATTTTCGAGAATAGAAAAATTGCATCCTTTTATGATGATGCTGTACCTGAGTATGATGGGAATCGGAATATTGTTTCTGATGTTAGTAATTGCTTATGTGCAATCCAGTTCTTTCGACACCATGGCGGGTAAATTTGCCTTCCCTCGATTTTTTAGTATTAGTACTATTATGCTGTTGGCTAGTGGTTATACCATCAGCAAGACCAAGCGCAGTTACAAGAAAGATAATCTGGTTAAATTAAAAAGATATTTTTTATTAACTATTTTGCTGGCAATTGGTTTTGTACTCTCGCAATTGGGTAGTTGGTACGAAATTTCTTACCAAGGCATTAGTTTCCGGGGATTAGCTACCGGTACTTATATCTACTTGATATCGGCTTTACATGCCGTACACTTAATAGGAGGGTTTATATTTTTAGCTTATTTGTTTTTCAAAACTCAGCGGGCTGTTTCCGATCCTATTCGCACCTTGGTATTTATCCGAAATCCATTTGTACGGCAGCAAATAAAAATGTTAACTATTTACTGGTATTTTATGGATGGCATGTGGGTTTTCCTTTATTTAATTTTCCTATTTACCATGAAAAATTAATCTATTTTCAGATTTATATAAAACAACAGCGGCCAGATCAACTGGCCGCTGTTGTTTTATATAAATCTAAATTTCCGTAATTAGTTTTAGAGCACCAGCGTGACCGTACCGTTATTTTTTTATGGCTGTAGTTTAAAATACATGATGACTTTAAACAGTTGAAAATGAGTATAAAGTAAGCAATTAACAATCAATACAGACTTAGTAGAATATTAAATATGACTGCAATAAAAGGTTTTAAGGAACAATTTAATTTTTAAAACCTTGTATTGAGTTGCTACTAAATCTCCTCGAAATTAACCCATCATACATTTTAAACCACCGCCATAAATTTAACCTAAGCTGATACGAGAAGCTATTTAAGTGCGTTAATTAAAACTCTCCGCCTACTATATGGGTGGCGTGTGCCGGCAAATAAAAGCAGATAATTAAAATTAGCAGGTAAAAGTATTTTATGTTAAAAGTTTAACTTTTATATATTATCTATAAACTTTTATTAATTTAACAAACCTTTAAACTGATATAAATCAAATCTAAAAGTTAATATAGCAGGGAAATCCAGATAATATGAAACTACATAAGCTAAAGCACAATCCTTAAAAACAAATTTCATTTAAAATTTTTATCAGTATCCAAAAACAAAGTAACATTAATTTCTATTTTCCGAATATAGGTGATTTTAATTCAAATAGACTCTTTTATGACCTACGACCTACAGACAACCACAACCACTAATATTACTATAAAACAACGTTTGCTTAACGAATGTCTTCGCATTCAGAACCTCCAGATTCAAACGGCTAAAAGTGCAATGGATGAAGCGCAGGAAAGTGCGAATGAACACCAGGGAGCCATGGAGGATAAATTTGAATCTTTTCGGGAAGCCTGTCAAATTCAGCGCGATATGTTTGCGAAACAATTAGACGAAGCCATCACGACTTTATCTATTTTGAAACGCATTAATGCTAATAAAGAAAATAAAAATATTATGCTGGGCAGCGTAATAATTACCAATACGCAGAAGTTTTTTATTTCGGTTAGCTTGGGTGAAATTACCGTAGATGGTGAAAAGTACTTTGCTATTTCGGCCATGTCGCCTTTATTTAAAGCTATGGTTAACAAAGAAGTAGGCGAGGAGTTTAGTTTCCGGAATAATACTTACTGTATTGAAGCTATTTTTTAATTAAGTAAATAGATTTATAACAAAAAGGTCAGCTTAGTAGGCTGACCTTTTTGTTTAATTCTGAAAAGTTCTATTGGGCTCGCGTCCATATCTGACTGCGGCCAATTAGGGATATGCCTATATAACCTTTAACCTCCATTTTATCTTTGTCCAGAACCCGCATATAACACGAATAGGTTTTTCCGCTTTGGGGATCGTAAATGGTGCCGTTATCCCATTTATTATTTTCGTGGTACACGAAGTCTTTCATAAAAACCATACCCAATATTGGCTGGTTTCTAAGGCTGGCGTCCGGATTATTAGTATCTAATTTAGGTTTTCCGTCGCGGGTAGGATTCTTTATCCAAGTAATTTTACCGCATAAATTTTTACCACATTCAAAAATTTCAAACTTTGCTTCTTTATCGTCATTCATCCAGGTACCCAGCGGTTTTAAGGTTTGCTTTTGGGTGAGCGAGGATAAAGATATAAATGAAATTAACAGCATGTAAAAGATACTTTTATTCATGTTAGTTAAATAAGTATTTGCGTAAAATTCACGTAATTTATATAAATCAATTGGTTTTACAACTTGCCTAACTGGTTTTATTCCTAAAAATTGTAAAATAATTTAAATTGATAGGTTCATAACGGAAATGATGGCACATAGAAAACCAGTTTTCTTTCTTTGGCTGCACGGAATTTACTTTGCGTTACCAAGCATTTGGCCATTGGTGCACATGCCAAGCTTCTTAGCCGTTACCGGACCTAAAACCGATTTGTGGTTAGTGCAAACGGTGGCAGTTTTGCTATTAGTAATCAGTTTAGTATTTATAACGGCGGCTTTAACCGGCGAGTACCAAGCATATTTAGGCGTATTGGCGATTGGGAGTACGGCCGGCATGGCTTTTGTCGATATTTATTTTGCCACGAATAATGTAATCTGGGACACTTATTTACTGGATGCCGGAGGTGAATTGTTATTATTGGTTGCTTGGATTTATTTTTTATTTAGAAAGGCGAAAACTTAAATATAACTGCTTGTTTATCAATTCCGTTGATAAAATTAATGCTATTTAAAAGCTATTCTTAAAATTAAGAATTAGCTTTCAGCACTATCAAAACCTATTTTTTAAAAATAAAAGATAAAAATTAGTGCAATTATTTTGGAACCTTTAGAATTAAAAATTACTTTAGTAATCAGTAGCGAGTGCTACGGCTTTTGGCTGGAACCATAAGGTATTTGGTGAATCCCAAGAGAGTTGTCGAATTTAAAGAAAGGAGGTATAAATGTCTAGTCCCAAACAAATTTTGTCAAGCCTGAACAATGTTGAACCTTCTAATGGTGTTCAGTTTTAGCACAGACTTCTGTCTGTATTGAGACAAAACTTGTTCTTTAAGATCGAAAGATATTAGCTTAACCAAGTTATTGCTTGGCAAGATTTTAAAGGATTTTAAAAGCCTGACTACGTCATCAACGGATGACTGGTCAGGCTTTTATGCTTTATCAGTCTTCTCTAAAAAGCTTTTATCTTTCTTTTACCAATTTCTAAATAGTTTAATAATACAAACTTTCGCCATTGTAATAATCAAACTTAAAGCTAAGCTGATTTATATAATACACAGATATTTGTATTATAAGATTATTAGCGATTATTACGAAAAAGGTTTGTTGATTTTTAATATCCGTTTATCCAGAAGCTTATAACTTTACGCTCGCTTATTTTTTTATATGTATTCGGATATTAGTTATCATAAAACTAAATTGCTAGTGTTAGCCAAGTTGCTAATTGGGATTGGTATTTTCTATTTTTTATATCAGTCGGTTTTTACCAAAGGTTTACAAGCCGAAATTTGGTTACGTGATCTTTGGTGGGCATTCCGGCAAGGTGCAGGTTTACCCATTGGTTTAGCTTTTGGTTTAATTTTTTTAAACTGGGGATTGGAAGCCAAGAAATGGCAAAAATTAGCCTATAAAGTAGAAAACATTAATTTTGGGCAAGCTTTTCGAGCCGTTCTGGTTGGTATTAGTTTAGGTTTTGTTACTCCCAACCGGCTTGGCGATTATGCCGGCCGTATGCTGGAACTGCGCACCCAACAACGTTTACAGGCATTCGGAGCTATTTTTTTAGGCCGGTTTTGTCAATTATTCTGGACGGTAGTTGGCGGCAGCATGGGCGTTTTATACTTTATCTTTCTATCCTCCGGCCTTGATTATCGGTTTACGTTTGGTTTAGCTATTAGCTTTTTACTCCTGAATAGTTGTTTTCTCGTTATCTTGTTTCACCCCGGTATTATGATTGCAGCAGTTGCGGTAGTTCCTGTTCTGAACCGGTTTCAGCGGTATATAGCAATCATTGGTTTATATTCAAAAACGGAATTAGCCGTTTTGCTGGGGTTATCGGGGGGGCGGTATGTTGTTTTTGTAAGCCAGTTTGCTTTGCTGCTCTACGCCTTCGGGGTGCAAACCAACTGGTGGCAAATGGCATTAGGAATTGCAAGTACTTTCTTGCTTAAATCGGTGGTTCCTTCTTTTACCGCTTTTACCGATTTAGGAATGCGGGAATTGTCGGCCATGTATTTTTTTGGTTTGTTGCAGCAAAATAACTTATTAGTGATGAGCGCCAGTTTAAGTTTGTGGTTTCTGAATATTGCCTTACCAAGCTTACTGGGTTTATTATTTGTTTGGCGATTAAAATCCAAAAATATGTTTTCCGAGAAATTACCTGCTAAAACAAAAATCCTCCAATTAAGGGAAATAGAGAAGAGAGTATAATTCTGCAGGATTTCGATTAATTTTGCCTGAAGAAAAATTTACTAAATATAATTCAATTAACCGGATTAAAGCCATTTGAGTTACTTCAACTACTTCCTACAAATAACTCTTTTAGGTTTTATTGCCTGGTATGGTTATGTTATTCTTCAACGCTTATTCGCCTGGCGAGCCATGCCGGAGGTGCAGGTTCCATCTACTTATATTCCCCAAACAAAATTAACTATAATAATTGCGGTCCGGAACGAAGCAGTTAATTTACCGGCCTTGCTGCAAGACTTAGTAGCGCAAAATTATCCCAATCATTTACGCGAGGTTCTGATTGTGGATGATTATTCGGAGGATGAAACGCAAGCAATAGTTAATAAATTTTCTTCCTCCGCTTCTTTTCCCATTCAGTACCATCAGCTAAAAAATTATTCTTCTAAAACCGGAAAAAAAGCGGCTATTCAGGTTGGGGTGGCGTTAGCAGTAGGCGAATTGCTGGTTTTTACGGATGGGGATTGCCGGGTGCCGCCCGCATGGTTGAGGCACTTAGCGTTCGTATATCAGCAATGCAAAGCAAAATTTATCAGCGGGCCTGTTTTTTTTACAGAACCAACTTCCATCTTTGAAAAAATACAACTCGTAGAATTCTCGGCCTTAGTAGGAGTAGGAGCTGGTTCAATCCAGCTAAAACAACCTAACATGTGTAATGGCGCCAATATTGCTTATCCTAAACACGTTTTTACCGAGGTAAGTGGTTTTGCCGGGAACGAAAATATAGCCTCCGGCGATGATGAATTTCTGATGCACAAAGTTTTTCAGCTTTACCCGGAAGGAGTGGTGTTCCTGAAATCTGCGGCAGCTATAGTTTATACCCCGGCAAAAAAACAATTTTCTCAATTTATCGCTCAGCGTATTAGATGGGCAAGTAAATGGCCGGCTTACGGGCAAACTTCAGTTAAATTAGTAGCCGTGCTGGTATTTAGCGTTAATCTTTTGCTGCTGATTTATATAGCCTTGTTTATAGTGGGTCAGGTACCCGGCTTTTTTCCGGCTATATTTTTTGGTTTGAAATGCTTGATTGATATACTATTTTTAAAACCTATTTTATCGTTTTTCAAAGCGCAACGTTACGGGTTATACATTATTCCGCTACAGATTATTTATGTTCCTTATGTGGTAATTACGGCTTTAGCTGGTTTAAAAGGAAGTTACACCTGGAAAGGCAGAAACATAAAAACTTAACTGAGATATATTTTTTTGCGTTCTTACGCTCAACAATATACTTTTAAACGAATAAAACCTGTTCCGCTAATAAATATAAAACATCATCATGAACGATTTAGAATACGATATTATTAATGAGTTATACTTTGTAACCTCTTTCCGCGATTTAGCCGGCACACTGGATATGTCAGATGCCGATTTAAGTGCTAACCTGGAAGATCTGGTGCAAAAGAAATATCTCAAATGCTTTTACCCCGATCCGGATACCGAAATAGAATACAAGGTGGATGAATTTTTTCAGAACTGCCGCAATTATTATTTTCTGGCCACCAAGGAAGGCTTATTAGCTCATAATTCCCGCTAAATGCTGGTTAAACCAAGACCTGTTGATTTTGTGCCTACGCCGGGTTATACCATCCGGCGGCGACTTTTACATAACAAGCCCGCTATGGTGGGTTTGTTTATAATTGGTATTGCCACCCTTATTGCTCTTTTGGGTTATTTAATAATGCCGGACCAGACGAGTAATGCGAATAATACCATTGTGCAGTTACAAAAGCGGCCACCCGGTTTCACCGTTCCCGTGGTTAAAGTTATGGATAGGCAAACTTCCACTGCTTCAAACAATTTATTTTATAAAATGTTGTTTGGAGAAACGCAACGTTTTACGGAATACCCTTTTCGCGCCTATGCTATACGGGGCGATCAAATCAGCTTTACGCCCTATGAAATAAATAAAGCATTGCCGCAGGAAAATCAGGTATTCCAGATCAGCCAATTAACCCAAGAACAAAATCCTGAATTGGCTCTGAAGAAATTAAAACAGGATTTTATTTACAAAAAAACTTTTTGGCTGGGCACCGACAACGCCGGCCGGGATGTATTAAGTCGGCTATTATTAGGAACCCGCATTTCCTTGGGTATTGGTTTTGTGGCGGTGCTTATTTCAATCTTAATTGGTGTGGCCATTGGAGCAGTGGCGGGGTATTTTGGCGGTTGGCTGGATAAATTAATGCTTTTCCTAATGACAGTTGTTTGGTCGGTTCCGGGAATTATGCTGGTCATTGCTATTTCACTGGCTTTAAATAGCAAAGGCATTTGGGTATCGTTTGTAGCGGTGGGACTAACTATGTGGGTAGATGTAGCACGGGTGGTACGCGGACAATTTTTAAGTTTAAAAGAAAAAACGTATATTGAAGCAGTAAAAGTATTGGGCTTGCCGCAGTATAGGATTATAATTAATCACATATTGCCCAACATGATCGGACCGTTAATTGTTATTGCTTCGGCCAATTTTGCGGCAGCCATTTTAATGGAAGCTGGGTTGAGTTTTTTAGGTTTAGGAGTTCAGCCACCCGCGCCATCCTGGGGAATGATGGTTAATGAAGGTTTTCAGTTGATAGGAGCACAGGCTGGTTTATTTTTAGTTTTGCTGTCTAGTGCTTGTATCAGCTTACTTGTATTGTCTTTTAATTTGCTCGGAAACGGGCTTCGTGATGCATATGACCCTAAAATCATCCTTACCGATGCCGGAAGTTGATAAAAGTGACGTCTTAAATGAGCTCAACTTAAAAAAGTTAGAGCTATCGGCATTATTGGAAATTACGCAAGCTATCAACAATAACTTACCAGAATATGCGCTGTATAAAATTTACCATTTTACGCTGCTGGCTCAGTTACATATAAATAGACTTACCCTTTTTGTGCACGACGAAGAATGGGAATGTAAAGTATGTTTTGGTACGAGTTACAATTTTAATAAACTGGAAGAATTACCGGCAGTGGTAACGAATCTCACCGAAACAACTTTTATTAACGATCTGGCTCTGGATAACCGCTGGCAGGAATTCGAAATTATCATACCGGTCGTCCAAAACAAGAAGGTTTTAGCGTTTGTGCTCATTGGGAATTCGCATGCCTATTATTCCGATGTCGCAGCATTGTCATTTGTGCGAACCATTAGTAACATTATAATTGTGGCGATGCAAAACCGGAAATTAGCCAAGCAGCGCTTAGCCGAAGAAGCTATCCGGAACGAAATTAAAATTGCCCGGGAAGTACAAACCATGCTATTTCCTAAATGTTTGCCCAACGATACCGATATAGCCGTGCATGCCAGTTACATTCCGCATTCATCCATTGGGGGCGATTATTATGATTACGTGGAAATTGACCAAGATCAGTTTTTAATTTGTGTAGCCGATGTATCGGGCAAAGGCGTGCCTGCCTCTTTGTTAATGTCTAATTTTCAGGCCGGCTTACGCACCATTGTACGCCAAACCAGCGACCTCGAAAAAATTGTAACGGAATTAAATTACCTGATTTATAATAATGCGATTGCCGAGAAATTTATAACTTCTTTCTTGGCCAGCTATAATCGTAAAACCCGCCAGTTATGCTTTGTAAATGCGGGCCACAATGCCCCGGTTTTACTATACGATGATAATTCTTATAATTTGCTAACGGATGGCTGCACCATGTTGGGCATTTTTGAAGAGCTACCATTTATATCGGTCACCAAGATGATAGTACCAAATACGTCTACTATGCTGTGTTATACCGATGGCCTTACGGAAGTATTTAACTTGGAAGAAGATGAGTACGGTTTAGAAAACACCATTAAATTTATGCAAAACTCCCGCTACATGAGTTTACATAAAATGCACCAGGAGTTACTCGAAGAAATAAAAAATCACAATCAGGGCAGCACTTCTTTTCAGGACGATATAACCTTACTTTCCTGCCGATTTAAATAACCTAAGATAAACTGAGCTTAAATAGTTTATAAATAAATAAGACATTATTTGGTCCGGCACCTGAATATTATAAACTGTTTAGAGCCTATTTTTATTAATCGAAGCCTTACATATAAAGACAAAAACTTCTTCATAGCATAACTTCAAAGTTCTGAATATTATAGGTATTGAAAGTTTAAGATAATTCTGTTAATGTAGTAAATTACATTTTGCTCCCGATCCAACCAAGGCTGAATTTAAAAGTATACTATTGCGGTGCGATACTTTTTGAAGTTAAACAGCTAAAAAATCTTTTTTGAGTGAGATTTTATAAAACTCCCGGTATAGTATCTGCTTTACTGCCCGCACTTACCTGGCGCCGACCTGTTACCGAAAATATTATTTATCTCACCTTTGATGATGGTCCTATTCCGGAAGTAACTGAATTTGTGCTGCATGCATTAGCCCGGTATAATGCGCACGCTACCTTTTTCTGTGTAGGCGAAAATCTTTTTAAGTATCCGGATATCGCGCAAAAAGTAGCGGCCGCCGGACACAGTTTAGGAAATCACACTTATAATCATTTAAAAGGCTGGAAGACTACTACCGTAGAATATTTTGAGAATATAAAAAAGTGCGACAAAGAACTGGATAAACTTAAACTTTCTTCAGCTGCCAGATTATTTCGTCCTCCGCACGGGCGCTTTACCTGCCAGCAATACCACTTAATAAAAACAAAATATCAGATAATTATGTGGGAGGTGTTGACCTATGATTTTGATGCGCAATTAACGCTCGAAGTTTGTTTAAACAAAGCAATTAGCAACACCAAACCGGGTTCTATCGTTGTTCTCCACGATAGCCTGAAAGCCCGCCGGAATTTAGAATATGTTTTGCCCCGCTACCTGGCGCATTTTTCCGGTTTAGGTTTTCAGTTTAAAGCATTATGATCGTATCTGTTATTTATTTTATTCTTTTTTTCGGTATATTCCTGGTGGTGCTGGTATTGCAGGCAACTACTAAAGTAGAGCCCCTTGTACGCGAAGTAGCACCCACACCTTTTGTAAGTATTTTAATTGCCGTCCGGAACGAAGAATATAATATAATACGCTGCCTGCAATCTATTTCCCAGTTATCATATCCGGCCGATAAATTGGAGATTCTTCTGGGCGAAGATGCCTCTACTGATAATACTTACGCGCTCATTCAGGATTATATCAAGGATAAGCCAAACTTTACCTGCCTACCCATTCGGGAAAAACTTGGTCAGGCCAAAGGAAAAGGCAATGTTTTGGCTCATCTAACCAGGAACGCCAAAAGTGATTATTTTTTTATAACCGATGCTGATATTGCGGTGCCTCCTCATTGGATTCAGAACATGCTGGCGGGTTTAAAAAAAGATACCGGGGTAGTTACCGGCATTACTACCATTGCCGGCAACCGATTCTTCGATCGCATGCAAGCGCTGGATTGGATAAATGCGCTGGGTTTAATGCAGGTTATTTCAGACTTAAATTTACCCGTAAGTACCATGGGCAATAACATGCTTATTACCCGGCAAGCTTACGAAGATACCGGTGGTTACGAGAATCTGCCTTTTTCCGTAACCGAAGACATCCAGTTATTTAGGGAAGTTTTAAAAAAGAAATACGGCTTTATTAATATTTTTAATGCCGGTGTTTTGGCCCGCTCCACGCCGTTGCCCAATTGGTTGGCTTTGTTGCACCAACGCAAACGGTGGATGCAAGGCACCCGGTATCTGCCTTGGTATATGGGCGTTATATTGGTTATCTATTCTTCTTTCTATTATTTTTGTTTTCCTTTTGCGGCTCACACCTCTATTAATTTTGTGATAGCTATTTTTTTAGGTAAACTTATTTTTCAGACTTGGTTCATTTATAAATGTTTACAGCGATTAAGTTTACGAATGCCCCTCTGGAACTTACTTATCTATGAGATTTATGTGATATTTGTATCCGTAACCACCATATTCTTTTTCTTGCTGCCCTTTAAAGTACGTTGGAAAGAACGGAAATATTAGCCAGCCATTTACGTTCAATTACCTCTATATGCCGTTAATTTTTATCGATTCGCATGCCCATATTTATGCCGACACATTCGCACCTGATCGGAACGAAACCATTAGAAAAGCAACCGAGGCTGGGGTTGAACAAATCTTAATGCCGAACATTGATCACACTTCAATTGATATAATGTTGCGGACAGAAAGCGATCATCCCACCACATGTTTAGCCATGATGGGCTTACATCCTTGCTCGGTGCAGAAAAATTTCGAATCGGAATTATACGAAGTAGAAAACTGGTTAAGCAAGCGAAAATTTCTAGCAATTGGAGAAAGCGGAATAGATTTATACTGGGATAAAACGTTGCTGGCTCAGCAGCAGGAAGCTTTAAGGATTCAGGTACGGTGGGCCAAGCAATACCAAATACCCATTGTGCTTCACACCCGGGAAGCTTTTGCCGAAGTTTTTGAAATAATTGAACAGGAGCAAGATGGTTCTTTAACCGGGGTGTTTCATTGTTTTTCGGGCTCCTTGGAAGAAGCCGAAAAAGTTAGAAAGCTGGGCTTTTACTTAGGCTTGGGTGGGGTTGTTTCTTTTAAGAATGGTGGTTTAGATAAAATTATTCCGGATATAGATTTGGACCGGGTACTTTTGGAAACAGATTGCCCCTATCTGGCTCCCGTACCTTATCGGGGCAAACGCAATGAACCCGCCTATTTACCTTTAATTGCGCAACGTATAGCCGAACTAAAAAAAATTAATTTAAGCGAGGTAGCCCAGATAACTACGGCTAACACCCAAAAATTATTTAATTTGTAACATGGAAGTACAAAAAGTACATCTCAATACCGCTACTACCCTCGAACCCGAAGGTTCGGTTTTGGTAATTTATACCGGTGGTACCATTGGCATGGTGTATGATAAAGCAGCCGGCCATTTGATACCTTTCAATTTTACCGAGATTATGCAACGCATGCCGGAATTGCGCCAGTTAAATATTTCCCTTTCCCTCATCAGTTATACTTCACCCATCGATTCATCGGATGTAACCGACGAAGATTGGATTCGATTAGCCGGCATTATACAAGCTAATTATGAGGATTACGATGGCTTTGTTATTTTGCACGGCACCGATACCATGGCTTACAGCGCTTCTGCCTTAAGTTATTTGCTCGAGAATTTGCAAAAGCCGGTTATATTTACGGGAGCTCAAGTACCTATCGGTAAAATGCGTACCGATGCCCGCGAAAATTTAATTACCGCATTAGAAATTGCGGTATCAACCCGGAAAGGACGGTGTATTGTACCGGAGGTTTGTATTTATTTTGGTGATTTATTATTACGGGGCAACCGGTCGAAAAAAGTAGAAAGCAGCCATTTCAATGCCTTTAAGTCGGTTAATTATCCGGTATTAGCCCATGCGGGCGTTAATATCGAATACCATTCTATGTACCTGCGACCTTTACCAACCGGCTCGTTTAAAGCGCATCAGCAACTTGAAAAAAATATTGTGCGGTTAAAACTATTTCCGGGGTTGGCCGAACGAGTAATCCGTAACTTATTAGCCACAAAAGGCTTAAAAGGGGTAGTGCTGGAAAGTTATGGTTCCGGGAATGCGCCCACCGCGCCCTGGTTTTTAAAATCGATGCAGGAAGCCATTAACCGCGGTACTTTTATTTACAATGTGAGCCAATGTGATGGTGGCCGGGTGGAGCAAGGGCAATATCAAACAAGTAAATATTTAAAAGAAATGGGCGTAATTGGCGGCGCCGATATTACCAGTGAAGCCGCCGTAACAAAATTAATGTTTGTTTTAGGCTTGGGCCTTTCTCCGGACAAAACCCGTAGTTTATTAGAGCGGGATATCCGCGGTGAAATATCAGAAGAACCACTTTAACCAACGTAAATATTAAGAGTTGCTCCAGGAAAGATTTGGTTTATGCTGATATTATCTCTTAATTTGCACAACTAAACAGAGAGGTGTCCGAGTGGTTGAAGGAGCACGCCTGGAAAGTGTGTATACCTCAAAAGGGTATCGTGGGTTCGAATCCCATCCTCTCTGCAGTAATAAAAAAGTCCTGTAAGTAAAAATCTTACAGGACTTTTGTTTTTAAGCATACCTCAATCCGGATAGCTGTTAAAACCTATATCCAAATTAAAAGCAATTTATAATACTATTATAGCTTTATTGGTTGGTATTTAGATCATTGCGATTTAAATTTTGAATATCTACTTCGGTCCGGCGCAAAGTATCCTGAATAGTGCTTTCATGTTCTTCTACTATTTTTTGCACTGATACTTCTTCCACTACCCGGACTACTTTTTTGATTACCGGCACCTCTGTAAATTCGACCAATTCAATTATTCCGGGTCGAAAATTGGTAAAATCTTTTAAGCCAGTGGTGGCATTTGTTAATTTATGTTCTCTAATCATTTCGCGTTTATTTATAATTTGTTTATTATATCTAAATATTCAGAATGGATTTCTGTATTATACTAGCAGGTTGGTTGTCTTCCACTGTTAATAAATGGGCTTGAGAGCCGTTTATTTCGTTACCAAATTATTTAGAAGCTTAAATGTACACTTGTAAGATTACCGAGGCATATAAATTCACTTGACATTCTTTATGTAACACTAGGCCGTGTTGACATACGATTACAGGGTTAAAATAACACAACTTGCGATGTACCAGAAGGCTAAGTAGTTGCGTGCTGTTTTCTCGTAGCGAGTAGCCAGTCGTCGGTATTGCTTGGCTTTGTTATAGAAGCGTTCAATTTTGTTTCGGTCAGCATACAGATTCTCATCATATTGACGC
>Ga0210040_10003389_pt1 | contig 21567 bp, 15 predicted proteins | sample CryGeyCG12114_NA_FD_185462 | JGI IMG/M metagenome (GOLD analysis project Ga0210040, IMG submission 185462) | Groundwater microbial communities from aquifer - Crystal Geyser CG19_WC_8/21/14_NA (SPAdes) (version 2) | ecosystem: Environmental > Aquatic > Deep subsurface > Groundwater | place: USA...
GCAAAGGCTTTCATTTAACCTATTGCACCAATATCCATCCCGGCCAAACCTGGGCCGCCGTTTTAGAAAGCTTACAGCAGTATTTGCTCCCGCTTAAAGCCCAACTATCGCCCAATAAACCTTTTGGTATTGGCCTCCGGTTATCGAACCAGGCCAGCGAAGAACTGGAGCAAGGCGATAACTTAGCTTCTTTTAAGGATTGGTTAAACCAAAACGGTTTGTATGTATTCCTGATTAATGGTTTTCCGTTTGGTTCTTTCCACGGTACGGCCGTAAAAGACGACGTACACCAACCCGACTGGACCACGCCGGCGCGCCTGGAATATACTAAACGTTTGGGCCGGATTTTGGCTTATTTATTACCCGAAGAACTGGACGGCGGTATTTCCACGTCGCCTTTATCTTATAAACCCTGGCTGGCCGGTGATGAACAGAAAACGGCCGACGTGTACCGGATAGCTACGCAACAAATTGCGGAAGTAGTAGAACAATTTATGTTCCTGCGCCAGCAAACCGGCCGGCTGCTGCACCTGGATATAGAACCCGAACCCGATGGTTTACTGGAAAACACCGCAGAATTTATCCGGTATTATGAAGAGTGGCTGTTGCCGGTAGTTTCGGATTATTTGCAAACCCGCTACGGTTTCACGGCGGCCAAAGCCGAAGAAGTAATAAAAACCCACGTGCAGTTGTGCTACGATGTGTGCCATTTTGCTTTGGCTTACGAAGAACCCGCTACGGTTTTTAACCGCTTACAAAACAAAGGCATTAAAGTAGGCCGGGCCCAGATTAGCGCGGCTTTAAAAGCCGATTTACCGGCCGACTCGGAAGCCCGCAAAGCCTTTGCCGACCAGTTCGGAGCTTTTTCCGAATCGACGTACCTGCACCAGGTATTGGTAAAAAACCAGGATGGCAGCATTACGCAGTACCCCGATCTGCCGCCAGCTTTGGCGCATATTTATGATACCAACGCAGTAGAATGGCGCTCGCATTTTCACGTACCGGTTTTCCTGGAGAAATATAACCAGTTGCAATCTACTCAATCCGAAATTGTAAAAGTATTGCAGCTTTTAGAAGAAAACAACGTTACCCAATACCTGGAAGTAGAAACGTATACCTGGGAAGTATTACCGCCGGAAATTAAACTGGATTTAGGAGCTTCTATTGGCCGGGAGTTAAACTGGGTAAAAGAAAATATGCCCCTGGCCGATAAATAAAACGTAATAGCTTGTAAGCAAATACGAAGAAGAATATGCGTAAAACAATTGTAATAGATGTGGTGGGGCTTACGCCTAACTTTATCGGGGAGCACACACCTTTCCTGAAAAAATGGTCGGCTAACGCCAAAATAACTTCTATTGGCCACGTTACCCCCGCCGTAACCTGCTCGGTGCAGGCCACTTACATGACCGGGAAATGGCCCACCGAACACGGCATTGTGGCCAACGGCTGGTATTACCGCGATGTGTGCGAAGTCAGGAACTGGCATCAATCTAATAAACTGGTGCAGGCGCCCAAATTCTGGGAAGTAGCCAAAGCCCAGAATCCAGATTTTACCTGCGCTAATATTTGCTGGTGGTTTGCCATGAACAGCACCGCCGACTATGTGGTTACGCCGCGCCCCCAGTATTTAGCCGACGGCCGTAAAATGCCCGATTGCTATACTTACCCCATGGAACTACGCGACCAATTACAGCAGAAACTAGGCACTTTTCCTTTGTTCGATTACTGGGGACCCAAAACGAATATCCGTTCCAGCCGCTACATTGCCAATGCGGCCATAGAAGTTGATAAACTGCACGACCCAACCCTGACGCTGGTATATTTACCGCACCTGGATTATAATACCCAACGGCGCGGCCCCGCAGATGCCAGCGTAAAAAAAGATTTGCAGGAAATAGATGCCGTACTGGCCGACCTGATTACGCACTTTGAAAGCCGCGAGGCCCAGGTAGTAATATTATCGGAATACGGCATCAAACCGGTGCACCGGCCCATCCACATTAACCGCGCTCTGCGCGAAAAAGGTTATATTTCGGTGCGTGATGAGCGCGGTACGGAGATATTAGATCCCGGTACCTGTAAAGCTTTTGCCGTTTCCGATCACCAGGTAGCCCACGTATATGTAAACGATATGTCTAAACTGGAGGAAGTACGCCACCTGGTGCAAAGCTTGCCTGGGGTGGAGAAAGTTTTGGGAGCCGAAGAAAAAGCTGCGGCCCATATTGACCATGAACGGGCCGGCGAACTGGTAGCTATCGCGGATAAAGATTCGTGGTTTACTTATTATTACTGGCTGGATGATAACCGGGCGCCCGATTTTGCTCGCGTAATCGATATTCACAAAAAGCCCGGCTTCGACCCGGTAGAAATGTATACCAACCCGGATATTAAATTCCTGATGCCCAAAGTTGGCTTTAAAGTACTAAAGAAAAAATTAGGCTTCCGGATGCTGATGGACATTATTCCGTTGGATGCTACGCTAGTAAAAGGCTCGCACGGCCGCCAACCCGAAAACCCGGCCGATGGTCCGGTGCTGTTAAGCAAAGCCACTGAACTAATTCCAAACGGGCAGGTAGCCGCTACTGATGTTTTCAATATCATCCTGGCACACTTAAATCGGTAAAACATGAAATTATAAGGGCTGCTTAACAAAATAAGCAGCCCTTATAATTTTGCAGTTCTGTGTTAATGTGGCAAACGCCAGGTTAAACCAGTCCCTACAAAATACTTCGGGGCTTCCTCACTTACGCCGGTACCTCCTACCACATCAAACTGCAGGTTAGGTAATAATAATACCTGCAAGCCTATATCCACTAGATTTTCGGCCGGACTGGCTTTGGCTTTCTGCGAGTAAAATTCGCCGTATGTTTGCACCTTATCGGATATTTTCACATCGAACTCGGCCCCATAAAATAATTGACCCTGGTACTCGTCCTGGTTTTGCTGTTTCCCATATCCAACATTATATTGCAGCCCTAGCTTTTCGGTTATTTTATTATTAAACAACAAAGAGCCTTCCGGGGCAACATGGGCAGGACGAAAGCTTTCGTTGCCAACAGGCAGGGTAATATTGCCCAGAAAACCGATTTCGGGAATAGCTCCCTGGCCCTGGTAAAAGTTTATTTTGGTACCTACCTGCACGTTATTAAAACCTCTTTCGCTGTTTAATAAGCCTCCTAAACCGCCGCTACGCATTTCCTGGTTTTCTTTCTTAAATTCAGAAGTCAGCCGCAGTTCAGCCCACTCCAGCAGGCTAATCCGGATTAATGCCTCCGGGTATAAATATTCTTTAGTCAGGAATATATCCGTTTGATCTTTCTGGTACTGCATCCCGGCCTCTATCTGCACGGTTCCCTGCGGAATAACAGTAGGACCTTGCGTTCGGCTGGGCCGGTCGGAATTTAATTCTTCAGTCTCGCTTTGTGCCCAAACCGGGGCCGCCAGGTAAAAAGAAAACAAAAAGAAAAGCAGGTAAAAAGTAATCTGTTTTTTCATCAATTAACTTAAGTATGTTTATTTTCCCCTCCTACGCTTTCCTTTAAGGTTAGATGCCGAATAAAGTGGTATTTAACCTAAAAAACAGAAAACAAAAAAAGGCAGTAAGCGGTTTGCTTCTGCCTTTTTGTACCTCCAATAAGTATTTTTCACCTGATTACTTCTCTCCGGCTACTTACCGCCAAACCATATATCAGCAAGGTTACGCAGCCCATGGCCAAACCCAAAGATTCGCGGCCTTCTTCAATATTTACGGTTTTCATGCCGTTTTTCAGAGCCACACCTTCCCAATGTGCCGGCCACAAATAAATTGCCCCAATTAAAAAAGCCAAAGCAGAAACAAATAAGACCACTTTGCTTACGCTGCGGTTTAAAACCAAAACTGAAAGCAGAACCAGGTACAAGTAAATCGGTATCCAGATATACGGGTCCGGATCGTTGTATTGTAATCCTGCAAAAACCAGGAAAGTTAAAGTCATTACAATGGCAAACAGGCGTAGCAACATCTTTTTCTAGCTTAAATTAAAACCAAATATATTAACTAAGTAAGCAGACAAAATTAACTTTAATTAAATAATATAGTAAATAATTCATTATTAATTAATTATTTATTCACTTAATCACTAATTCACTCAATCACTAATTCTGTCATTGTACTTACTTGTATCGGTTCTATTTAAAATAAGTTTTTCTTTTCCTGTATTAACTACCCTAAAAAGTACTGCTCCTAAATAAATTATTAGATTCATGCCAGTACCGGCCCCAAATTTACGTTAACAAGATACCTGTTAAGTCTAAGAACGGATACTTACCTTTGTTTACAGTTAATTTAAAATCCTAAACCGTGCACGTAATATCTAAAAAGAAGCTGGTTTATCCGGTAAGCGAAAAATTGCGCAAATACCTGGTTACCTACGACCGGGAAAGAAAACTGCCGCTCCGCTACAACGACCTGGTTTATTTCAGCGAAGTATTGCCGTATTACGATAAGCAAGGTAAAGATACGCTCTGGCGCGTGGTATTATACGACCAGCACCTGCGCGACGATTTAAATGAGGGCCTGACCATGATTTATGCCTTACTCAAAACCGACGGGGATATTTCGGTAATGGAGCACCTGGAAGTATCGCGGATAGATTACTGCACTTTTGGCAATACCAATCCTTTTCGCATCCAGATTAAAAACCAGCTAAACGATAATTACGATTATTTTTATGTAAAACGCGCTGATGCTTCCCGCATTTACGGATTAGAGCTGGAGCATATCTTATCGCCCAGCCGCATTAATTACCTGGTAGATGGCGACACCCTGATTGAAGAACATATTGCGGGCATTCCGGGCGATGTTTTTATTAAAGAATACCTGGACCGGCCCAATACGAACCAGGTGCGCATTGCCAAAGAATTTATAAAGTTTAACGAGCGGTGCTTTATCCGTTTGCTCGGCGATATGCGGTCATACAACTACGTAATTGATGTAACGCCCGATTTTGAAGACGAACAATACCGGGTGCGCTCCATCGATTTTGATCAACAGTCGTACGAAGGTCGCAAAATAATGTACTTGCCCCAGTTTTTTAAAGATAATAATAAGGTAGTAGAACTGGTATTAAGCAAATTAAAGCCCCAAACCGTGCAGCAATATTTAAGCGAAGAACGCACCTTGTTGTACCACCGCCTGAAACTGGCCCGCTACCGCCTCAAAGACCTAATTGACATTATGCGCCTGGATACGGTTTCTACGCCCGAAAAAATAGAACAATTAAAGCAGGAATTAGCGGAACATCACCAGTCCGACGAATTTTTACGTTGTAAAAATATGGGCGATCTGGTGCGCCTGAACATTAAAACTATCCTGACCCGCGAACCCCGGATTATAACGAATCTAAAATAAATTTTAAACCCTTGCCTCGGGCCGGCGCACCTTTCGTACTACGCTCGTACTGCAGATTCATTTTCGTGCGGGCACTATGAGTTTTATGATTTATTAGCTCCCGGCTTCTATTTTATGCACCAGGTAAGTGGTAAGTTTATCCCACTGTAATTTCTGAAAACCCGCCCAGCCACCCTCGGCTACTAAGGTATTCAATATAGCGCGGGCGCCCGCTTCTTCTTCCTGGTTATTCGGCATTTCGTCTTGCCCTATTTCTTCGGCCCACAGGGTAGTTCCGGCCAGTTCTACCCGGAAAGTACTGCTGGCCTCTTTCCCAAAAAAGTGCTTTACTTCCTGGGCACTATCCGGGGCAGGATTAAGTTCGGGACTCGGCTTCACGGTAAACTGGGCCGCTGTCTCTTCGGTCTGAATATCGGTAACCTGTACCCAGTTATCTACCGGAATGCCCGGTAACTTTATTCTGATAAAGTCTCCTACTTGCGGAGCTGGTGTTTCGGCTTTTTGCCCGTCCGGATTGTGCCGTTCAAAAGTAGAGCTAATGCCCGGCAAATCAGACCATTTATTTACATCGAATAACTTCTGCTTAGCTGCTTTAAAAGCCTCCTGAGCCGACGCGACATCCGGATACTGATTTTCCTGGACAAAATGCTTGTCTTTGGCGTCGCTCTTCTGTAAAACGTCGATCTCTTTTTTTACCTTATTCACAATATCTTTCAACGCCATAGCTTTCTATATTTAGGTGTACCGGGAAGTTACGCAGGAAGGCGTTAAATGTTTTTCCCGAAATTAAATATCTCTCTGAAGGTGAACACCATCAGAAACTAAGCTTAGTATAAGCAAGTCTTCAACACCATTATTCTGTAACAGCCGGTTCTTATTTGCTCTTTTTAGATAAAAAAAGCCGGGCAATGCAAAACACGGCCCGGCTTAATGGCTATAATGCTAAAAAGCAATTAACTTGTAACCGGCTGCTGCTGTTTTAACCAGTTATATATTTCTTCAATATCTTCTTTTTTACAAAGTTCGGAGCCGGGCGTCATGGTAGTTGCGGTACCGGCAGCCACTCCGTATTTTATTACCTCACTCATGGGCCAGCCTTGCGAAAGCGTATACACAATACCGGCTACCATACTGTCACCGGCGCCTACGGTACTTTTGGCTTTTACATTGGGCGGGGTTACGTATTCTACCTGGTCTTTGGTAACCAACATGGCGCCTTCCGAACCTAAAGACACCACCATTACTTCGCACATGCCGCCTTGTATCAGCTCCCGCGCAAATTTTTCTTTTTCGTGCTCTTCCATGGTTTCTTTCCCGGCCAGGTTAGCCAGTTCAGACGCGTTGGGCTTTAACAGGTACACGCCAATACCGGCTGCCTGCTTCAGGGCGCCGCCCGAAGTATCCAGAATTAGCTTAGCGCCCATGTTTTTGGCAATAGTTGCTACCCGGGCGTAATAATCTTCGGGTACACCGCGCGGTAAACTACCGCTGGCCACAATATATTCGGGAGCCGGATTGGTTTTCTCCAGCTTAATAAGCGAATACCGCCATTCTTCTTCCGGAATAATAGAACCCGGCATACCAAACCGGAACTGTTTATCCGTAGAACGTTCGGTAACGGCAAAATTTTCGCGCGTCCATTTAACCGACGGAATAGGCACATGGGTCAGGCCTTCGGCATCCAGTAACTGGCACAGGACATTGCCGGTAGAGCCGCCGGCCAGGTAATAGGCCAACGATTCGCCGCCCATGCGTTTTATTGCCCGCGAAACATTTATGCCGCCGCCTCCGGGTTCAAATATGGGGGCATCGCAACGTAATTTATTTTCAGGAGATATCTTATCTACGTAAGTACTTTTATCAACAGCAGGGTTGATGGTAAGGGTGACAATTTTCATTTAACAGCTACTTAGTAAAAGTCCGGCAATTTAAGCTTAATTTTATTTTTTTTACAATTCACGTAATTTTGATTGTTTTATTTTACCTAATTACCTTTATTTTAAAATAATAGTTGGTGTATAAAGCACTTTCTTTTGTTTTTGTTTTAGTCCATCCTAAACCAGGCTCAGCATTATTTTTCCGATGTGGGTACTGGTTTCCAGCAAACGGTGCGCTTCAGCCGCTTCTTCTAAATGGTATATTTTATAAATTACTGGTCTGAAATCGCCTTTTTCCAGTACCGGCCACACATTTTTCCGAATATCGGTAGCTAGTGCGGCTTTAAAATCAGGTTCGCGGGCCCGCAGGGTGCTGCCCGTAATGGTCAGGCGTTTTTGCATTACCTGCAAGGCATTAAATTCGGCTTTGGCGCCCAGCATGGCATTAATAAACACCAGCCGGCCATCAGGTTTCAGCAGTTGCAGGTTCCGCGAAATATAGTCGCCGCCCACCATATCCAGAATTACGTCTACGCCTTCGGTTGTTAATACTTCGGCAAAGTCTGCGGTGCGGTAGTTAATGGCCCGCTCGGCTCCCAGCTCTTCGCAGGCGGCACATTTGCCGGCACTACCGGCCGTGCAAAATACGCGGGCACCCCATATTTTAGCCAGTTGGATAGCCGTAATCCCGATGCCACTGCTACCGCCGTGTACCAGTAAGGTTTCGCCGGCCTGTAAATTTCCCCGCTGAAATACATTGTGCCACACAGTAAAAACGGTTTCGGGCAACGAAGCGGCTTCTTCAAAATTCCAGTTATACGGCACGGGCAAACAATGGCGATTATCGGCCACGGCATATTCGGCGTAGCCACCCCCGCTCAACAAAGCACAAACCGCATCGCCAGGCTGCCATTGTGTTACACCGGTGCCGCATTGGGCAATCAGGCCGGCTACTTCCAAACCCGGTATATCAGCCGGCGCTCCGGGCGGAGCCGGGTAGTTGCCTTTACGCTGCGCCACATCCGGACGATTAATGCCGGCCGCTTTTACCTGAATAAGTACCTGCCCCGGCCCCGGCTCGGGCCGGGGTCTTTCCTGTACCCGGAGTACGTCGGGACCACCGGGAGCTGTTATTACCATTGCTTTCATAGGTTGTTATAGCCGGTTTAGCTTAAAAAAGATGCGAGGATAAGGACAGAAGAAATAATTTATTCCTTCTTCAAAAGGATTTTATTTCCTTTCAATAAGGTATGTCATTATAATTAATCCGGATACTCCTCTCTTATAGCAACTTCTAACACGCTAATATCGTCTTTGTCTGGCGCACGCCGGAGTAGTTTATTAAATATATTTAAAGTTCAATTTATAAAGCCCTATGCTTTAAAATAATTTTCAAAAACTAATTGTAATTTTATATTATAATTTAATTAATTACTACCTTAGAAAGCAATTATAATTAAATTATAATTAGCAATAGCAAAACAATAACATATAAGTTAAACATGGGATATTTATATAATTATCTCTTTACACGTTTTTGTTTGTTCAGAGGTATAAGGTTTATGATTATAGCCTTTATGCTTCTACCAGCAGCTACCGGATTGGCACAAGAGCATAACACCATTAAGTTCGAACATATTGGGGCAGAACAAGGATTATCTCAGGTGCATATTACATCTATTATACAGGACAAACTAGGCTTTATGTGGTTTGGCACCAACGATGGCTTAACCCGTTACGATGGCTATACCTTCAAATCCTTTAACCCTGATCCTAAAAACTCCAATAGCATCAGCAATAAAATAATTGAATCGCTGCTGGAAGATCCGGCCGGTAATATCTGGATCGGCACCCCTAACGGACTGATAAGACTAGAACCGGAAATAAATAAATTCACGACTTACAAGCATGCTCCCAGTGATAAAAACAGCCTGTCTAAAGACTATATCCAAAAAATTTATAAAAACAGCCAGGGAAAACTATGGATTGGCACGCGGCTGGGTTTAGAACTGTTTGACCCGAATACGCATACGTTTACTACGTATGCTGCTTCCGAAAAAGATTTTTTTGATGTAAGAGACATTCTGGAAGACCAGGATCATAACTTATGGATTGCAACCTCCACTAATGGCCTGGTTTATTTCGATACAAAAAAGCAAACGTTTACGACTTTTACCCACGATATCAGTGATTCGAAATCGTTGGGCTTTAATGTTATATCGCGCCTGCTTCTGGACCGTAAAAAAAGGTTATGGGTTAGTTCGCGGGAAGGCGGGCTGGAACTATGGGAGCCGCAAACCAGAACTTTTCGCCATTTCCGCCACCAACAAAACAACCCCAACAGCTTACCCCATAATGCTATTCTGGCTTTAACCGAAGCGGAAGATGGAAAAATCTGGATTGGTACCGAGAATGGCGGCCTGAGTATTTTTAACCCGGAAACAGAAAGATTCAGCAATTATCAATACGATGAAGTAGATAAATACAGCTTAAGCAGCAACTCCATTCATGCTATTTATAGAGACACCAACGGCAATATGTGGTTGGGCACCTTTAACGCCGGCCTGAACCTGTATGATAAAAAAGCCAACCAGTTTGTGCATTATAAGCACACCAGTTCGCCGCATAGCCTAAGCAATAATTTTGTTTTAACTATTCTGGAAGACTCCCGCAACAATCTCTGGATCGGCACCGATGGTGGTGGCGTCAACCTATTTAACCGCAATACCGGTCAGTTCAGGCATTTTAAACATCAGCCCGGCAATAAAAACAGTATTGGCGGAAATTATATTTTAACCTCGTGCGAAGATAGCCAGGGTAATATTTGGTTTGGTACCTGGGGAGACGGTATTACGGTTATGAGCCCCCAGGGAAACGTAATCCGGCATATAAAACACGACCCCAATGAAAACTCGGGCTTAAGCAGCAACAATGCCTGGGCAATTGTAGAAGCCAAAGATAAAAAAATGTGGATTGGCACCCACGGCAAGGGCATTTCGGTATACGATCCGGAAACAAACCATTTTACATATTATGTAAAAAATGTAAATAACTCCAATAGCCTGAAAGACAACGAAATTAGCGCTCTCTTTGAAGATAGCCGTGGTTATATGTGGGTAGGTACGTTTAACGGCGGCTTAAGCTGCTTCGATCCGCAAACCCAATCTTTTCGTCATTATTTATATACACCCGGCAAAAACAGCATCAGCAATAACAACATCTCTTATATTACCGAAAAGAGAGACGGTACTATTATAATAGGCACCGCCCAGGGATTAAACCTACTGAACCCACAGACCGGGCAATTCCGCGTTTATACCACTAAAAACCGGCTTCCTACCAATGCCATTACCAGTGCACTGGAAGATGACGCCGGCGATTTATGGGTGGGTACTACGAAAGGCATTTCTCGGTTTAATCATTTAACCCAGAGGTTTACTAATTTTACCACTGCCGAAGGCCTGCAAGCCGATATATTTAAACCAGCAGCTTTAAAAAGTAGAAGTGGTGCCCTGTATTTTGGCGGTATCAACGGGTTTAATGTTTTTAATCCTGAAAATGTTAAAAGTAGCACCAATACGGCGCCTATTTACATTACCAACTTCCGGATCTTTAACGCCGAGGTGCCGATTTTTTCGGAGCATTATCCCCAATCGCCGCTTAAAAAAGATATTATTGTAACAAAAGAAATAACGCTGCCTTACTCCCACTCGGTTATAACTTTTGCGTTTGCGTCTCTGGACTATACTTACCAGCATTCTTTGCAATATGCTTACCAACTGGAAGGCTTCGACAAAAGCTGGAACCTGGTGGGTACCAATCGCACGGCTACCTACACCAACCTGGACCCCGGCGAATATACTTTTAAAGCAAAATCGCTGGACAGCAATAACCAATGGTCGGCCCGCACCGGCAGTGTAAAACTGGTTATTACGCCTCCCTTCTGGGCTACCTGGTGGTTCCGCACCTTACTGGCTTTTACATTCGTGACCGGCGGTTATATCTTTATCCGATACCGCGACCGCCGTATGGAGGCCCAGAAAACTGAATTGGAAAAACTGGTAGAAGACCGCACTTCCGAAGTAATGCTCCAGAAAGAAGAACTGCAGCAGCAAGCCGCTAACTTATGCCGGTTAAACCAACAATTACGCGAGCAGCAAGAACACGAGCAACAAGCCCGGCAGGAAGCCGAACAGGCTAACCAGGCCAAAAGTGTTTTCCTGGCCACCATGAGCCACGAAATCCGGACGCCGCTCAACGGCGTTATTGGTATGACCAGCCTGCTCACCGAAACCGAGTTAAGTCCGGAACAGCGAAATTATGCGGAGCTTATTCGCAATTCCGGTAAAAGCCTGCTTCATGTTATCAACGATATCCTGGATTTCTCCAAAATAGAATCGGGCAAAATGGAACTGGATTACCAGAGCTTTGACCTGCGCGAATGCATAGAAGAAGTTTTGGATATGTTTGCCGGTAAAGCGGCCCAGCAGGAAATCGACCTGATGTACCAGTTAGAATACAACATTCCTTTGCAAATTCTTGGCGACAGCGACCGGTTAAAGCAGATATTAATTAATTTGGTAAGCAACGCGGTTAAATTTACTTCGGAAGGTGAAATTTTAGTTGTAGTGAAATTGCTGCGCACCCTCGATAACGGGCACCTGGAACTTGGCTTTGAAGTATACGACAGCGGTATTGGCATTCCGGCCAGTAAAACTGGTAACTTATTCCAGGCTTTCTCGCAAGTAGATTCTTCCAATACCCGCAAATACGGCGGCACTGGCCTGGGCCTGGCTATCTGCAAAAGACTGGTTAACCTTATGGGCGGTGATATTCTGGTGGAAAGCCGTCCCGGCCTGGGCACTATCTTCCGCTTCACGATTCTTACCCAGGAGAGCACCCTGGCTTACCAATCGTACGTTTATTTAAATGCCGCCGAACTGGAAGGCAAATGCATTTTGGTAGTCGACGATAATGCCACTAACCGCAGCATCTTGCGCGGTCAGCTTCATCTTTGGAAGTTCACTACGCTCCTGGCCGGTTCGGCCCAGGAAGCATTACATCTGTTAAATAGCGGCATGACATGCGATGTAGTAATTACGGACATGCAAATGCCCGAAATGGATGGCGTACAACTAGCTCAAAACTTAAAAAAGCAGTACCCAAAACTGCCACTTATTTTACTTAGTTCGCTGGGCTACGACTTACCAAACCGCGACAAAGAGTTATTCCACAGCATCCTGACTAAGCCGGTAAAACAACTGCAACTGCAGAAACAAATTGTAAACTGCCTGAAACAGATAAAGAAAGAAGAAAGGCAGGAGCCCGCGCAAAAGAAACTTTCCACCACTTTTGCCATTCATTATCCTTTAGAAATTCTGATTGCCGAAGATTACCCTATTAATCAATTGTTTGCGAAAAAAGTATTGGCTAAGTTGGGCTATTCCGCTAATCTGGCCGAAACCGGAGTTCAGGTACTGGAGGCGCTGCAACTAAAAGATTACGATGTAATTCTGATGGACGTGCAAATGCCCGAAATGGACGGACTGGAAGCTACCCGCCTGATCCGGGCCCGTAACAGCCACCAACCCTATATCATTGCCACTACGGCCAACGCCCTGCCCGAAGACCAACAGGAATGCCTTAAAGCCGGCATGGACGATTACATCAGCAAACCCATAGATCTGGACGAACTGATAAAAGTATTACAAAATGCTGCGGTTTTAAACCGGGAAAAACAAACGCAGGAACAATAACAAACACTAATTAATTATGATATTTCGTACCAGCTGAATATCTTTAATGCAGGTAAAATGGTACGTGTAGCCATCTAAGTAGAAATCCATGAACCGCATCGACCGCTTATTTGGCATACTCACGCTGCTACAGGGTAAAAAATACGTAACTGCCGAAAAAATAGCGGATAAATTTGGCATCAGTATCCGCACCGTTTACCGCGACATAAAAGCTTTAGGCGAGCAGGACATTCCGGTTAGTTTTGAACCCACCCAAGGCTACTATTTGGTGCAAGGTTATTTTTTACCACCGGTTTCCTTTAGCTCCGATGAAGCCAATGCCTTGCTGCTAATGGAAGTAATGGTTTCGGGTTTTGCTGATAAGTCTATTCAAACGCATTATTCCACGGCTTTAAGTAAAGTAAAAGCGGTATTGCGCACTTCGCAGAAAGAAAAGCTGGAGTTTTTAGACAACCATATCCGGCTGCAGATCCCGTCCTGCTTTAACAATAAATCGGAATATTTATCGGTTCTGCAAAATGCTATTTCGGCCAAGAATATTATTCAGATAACTTATCAGAACAAAAACCAGGAAACCAGCAACCGGCTGGTCGAACCGATTGGCCTGGTGTTTTATGCCCTGAGCTGGCACGTTATTGCCTGGTGCCATAAACGGCAGGAATACCGCGACTTTAAAGTTTCTCGCATTTCCAACTTAAAAATTACGGATAAGCCTTTCACCAAAACCAATCATATTCCGCTGAATGATTACATGAAATTGCTGCCCGTGGATTATTAAAATTTACGACTATCGGGTAGATTGATTACCCGAAGGTTAGGTTGATGCGGGTTTTCAACTAAGCATAAGTTAAGTATAGCTAATTATATAATTCAGGAATCTACTTGTTGATATATGGAATATAAACGCCAGTGGTGCGTATATACAATAGTTAGCTGTTATATAATAAAATGAGAAATATCTTCTACTTAATAATACTTACAATTTTAGCCTTTTGTACCGCAGAAGAGAAAAGGTTGGAAACAAAAGAGAATGACTTTGTAAGTATTCCACTTAGACCTATTAAAGAATATTCTTTTCATAGAAAGAGATATTATAACCTGGACTCTTTAGAGTTAAATAGATTAAAACTAATTGATACTACATTTTATAAGAAATACTTTTTAGGATTACGATTAAGTAATTTACCTACCGAATTAATGGAGTTTGACCTTTATTCCAGATATTATTTTTTCGATTATAAAGATGTAGGAGATTTAGCTTTGTTTTCAATTATTCATGATGATGAGGTCGGCTATGAAAATTTGTATCATTTTACATATGACAAAAGTAAAAATCGGCTGTTATCCTTAGACTATTTAGCTGCAACAGGAAGTGATGCTGGCCACCAAAACTATGATATATTCAAATATAATAAAGATGGAAATAACTTAATTCGGATTAGTTCATCCAAATTTTCGCATGACATTGATGATGGTTCTTCCATCCAATATGATTCTGTTATATACAGTATTTTATTCACAAAAAATGGCACAAAGTATATCAAACAAGATTCTCTAAGTCGAATAGACACTGTATGGATAAAAAATTAAAAACACAACAGCTAACCACACCTAAAAAGCACTAAAGCGCTTTTTAGCCTAGTACGTTGGGTAAAAAAATATACAGTCATATTAAAAATATTTTAAATACCGGAAAGCAGACTGCCATAGGGTTGTCAGTGGGGTATATTTACTTTGTAGCATACAACAAAACATACACCTAAACCTACCACTATGACCGAAACGCAAACCATGTCCGTTATTGATTTACTCCAAAAAGAGCTGGAACAAGAAGCCCAGAACACCCGCAATATGTTGGAACGCGTACCCAATGACAAGTACGACTGGCAACCCCACCCCAAAAGCATGACCATTAAGCAGCTAACCACCCATATTGCCGAACTGCCCGGCTGGATTACCATGGGGCTTACCACCGACGAAATGGATTTTGCTGCTCATCCTTATGCACCGGAAAATATCACCAACACCACCGAATTGCTGGACTTATTAGAACGTTCAGTGGCCTCGGGCAAGGCAGCTTTAGCCGAAGCCTCCGAAGAAGATTTATTACCTACCTGGACGCTCCGGAACGGAGATCAAATTTATATGGTAATCACCAAATACGAAGTAATTCGCCATGCTTTAAGTCAGCTCATTCACCACCGGGCCCAGTTGGGGGTGTATCTGCGTCTCTTAAATATCCCGATTCCCGGCAGCTACGGCCCTAGCGCCGACGAACAGGACTTCTAAACTTTAAGCCGGTTAAGCATCAAGTAAAGGGCTGTTTCTATTATAAAGAAACAGCTCTTTTGCTTTTGTAGCTATAGAAAAGAATTAGAGTACACTTATAAACTGCTGAAATTTATAAATTTGCGGGAACATAGAAATTTACTTCTGGTTTTTCAACGGCAGGTTGCTGACAACTCCAAACCAGGAAACGCAGTCAGATTATCTAAATTTCTGAGAAGCAAATTTAAAACAGCACGCCGGATTAAATATGCAGCATTTACTGAACGACCTGAAAGAACTTTTACAGCAAGACGACCGGCTGGTAGCGGATGGACAGTTACTCAAAAACAAAATTACGGAACTAGCATTACAACTTGATCCGGCACTTTTGAGCCTGCTTTTATCGCACGCCGATATCAAAAAAAGCTTTTTCCAGGAAGTTGGCGAGGTAGTGGTATTCGATAAAGTTAAGTTTCAGAAGTTTGTCAACAACAAAGCTTTTTTACCCGATAGCTACACCGCCTTCAAAAATAGAATTGGCTTAACTGCTGCTGACGATACGTTTCTTGCGGAAAATAAAGCGGTGGTTTTAACCTGGCCCTATAAAGATTGCGTTTTAGCCGGCGGCCAAACCAAGGAAGACGCCAAAAGAGAAGAAATATTCTGGAACGAAACCCTGGCCCCCGACGAAATAGACCGGCTCTTGTCGCCTAAAGTATTAACTAATTTTAAGAAGTACGACCAAAGCGGGGTACATGAAATCGAGACTTTATCGGGAGAAGAAAACTTTCTGATCAAAGGCAACAACCTACTCGTATTACATTCTTTGCTGCCGGTTTTCGCCGGCAAAATCAAGCTCATTTACATCGACCCGCCTTATAACACTGGCAACGACAGTTTCGGGTACAACGATAAGTTCAACCATTCTTCGTGGCTTACTTTCATGAAGAACCGTTTGGAAGTAGCTAAAAGATTACTGCACCCGGAAGGCGCTTTGTTTATCCAGATTGATGACAAAGAAATGGCTTACTTAAAAGTGCTGTGCGATGAAATATTTGGCCGGGAAAATTTCAAAGAAAGTATTGCGGTAAAGAACGGCTCCGAAAGCGGCGTGAACGCCATTAATGTAATGCGCGGCGAACAACTGTTTAAGGTAAAAGAACATATTCTGTATTATGCTAAAAACAACCAGATTCATCGGTTTAAGCCCGTTTATGTAAAAGCCATTGCGTTTAATAAAAGTTACCGGCTGGAAGTTAAAAAAGAAAACGGCCAATATACCGTTACCGATATTTATAAAAACACGCTCCAGAAGTTATTTAACCAGGACAACTTAAGAGGTTTAACCAACGAGCAGAAACATATCTTTAATGCGGCCTTCGAAGAATATTGTTTGGAGCATAACCAACATATTTACGCTTTAAAATCTGATATTCAGAAGTCGGGCGATGCCTTTAAAACCTTTGCCGCCGCTAACAAGAAAAAAGAACAAGTAGAAGAATATACCACCGCCGACGGGCGCATTAATTTGGTTTACAAAGGCGGTATGCTTACCCCGCTAAAAGAAAGAATTGTAGAAGAAAACGGCATTAAATACTACGGCACCTTAATCAGCGATTTTTGGTGGGATATCGGGGCCACACCTTCCGCCGAAGGCAACGTGGAACTAAAATCCGGGAAGAAACCGGAAAAATTATTAAAGCGGATTATCTCGCTTTGCACGGACGAGAACGATATTGTGCTGGATTTTTTCTTAGGCAGCGGGTCTACGGCGGCTACCGCCCTAAAAATGAAACGCCGGTTTATTGGTATAGAGCAACTCTCTTACGGCCAAAACGATAGCATCCAACGCCTGCAAAACGTCATTAACGGCGATCAAACCGGTATTTCCCAGGATAGGGATATTAACTGGCACGGCGGTGGCTCCTTTGTTTATGCCGAATTAAAAACTTTAAACGAGAAATATATACAGGAAATCCTGTCCACCGATTCAGAAGAAGAATTAAAGGCATTATTAAATGAAATACTGCGGGAAGGATTGGTGCATTACCAGGTAAAAGAAGTATCCTTAAGCGAAATAGAAACCGGCTTCAATTTGCTATCTTTTGCGGAAAAGCAACAGTTTTTAAAAGATATTCTGGATAAAAATTTATTGTATTTGCCGCTTTCGGAAATAGACGACCAGGATTTTGAGATAGATACGCTTACTAAAAACCTGAATCAAGCCTTCTACCGCCATGTATCACCCGGATAAATACCAGCCGCACAATGAAGCTTTAGACCGTTTTTGCACGTTGTTCAATCAAGCCGCGGCCCGACTTGGCGCTCTTATTTCTATGCAACCTTCAGCTATAGAAAACTTCCGGGAAGATGGTAAAATAGTTTACACGCTTACCGGAGCCAGTATTTTATACGATTTTGAAATGCGCGACCGGCATTATAATACGTGCGGGTTCCCGTTTAAAGACTTTGGCCAGTTCGAACGAAAAATCTTAAAACCCGAAATTGCTTTGTCTATTCAGTGCAGCAAAGATGAAACGTGCTTTTGCCTTGCCTGGCACGAAGATTTTAAGCAAGTACCGGTGAAATATATGGGATCGGTAACCGCGCCGGGTGATAAAGAATATACCGGCAAACGTTTTACTACTGCTTTTAAAGAATTAAATTATTCCCAAATGGATGATTTTTACCTGATGCTGCTAAAGGCTTTTTCAGATGATGCTTTTAATGCTACTTGTTTCAGAATATGAGCCTAACGCTTCATCAAATATTAAGTGCCGTTTTAGAAAGTAAAGGCCCGGAGTTTTATAAAAATCAGGTACCGGGCTTTATTTACGCTAACCTGAAAGCCGGCTTTGGTAAAAGGCCTTACCAGGCCGAAGCCTTTGGCCGCTTTATTTATTACCTGAATGAATATCCCGACCGGCCTAAAGAAACGCCGGTGCATTTGCTTTACCAGATGGCAACCGGCAGCGGCAAAACGCTGGTTATGGCCGGGTTGATATTGTATCTGTACACCAAAGGCTACCGCAACTTCTTGTTTTTTGTAAACAGCACCAACATTATAGATAAAACCCGCGACAACTTTTTAGAAGCTACTTCTGCCAAATACCTTTTCTCCCCGGCCCTGGCTATTGGCGATAAGCAAATACAAATAAAAGAAGTTGCTAATTTCCAGGCCGCCAACCCCCACGATATTAATATTGTTTTCTCTACTATTCAGGGTTTACACGCCCGGCTGAATACGCCGCGGGAAAACAGCCTGACTTACGATGACTTTGAAGACCAGAAAATAGTACTCATTTCTGACGAAGCCCACCACATTAATGCCGAAACCAAAAAAGGCAAGCTATTAGGCAACGAAGAACGCGAGGAAATAATAAGCTGGGAAGGTACGGTAAACCGCATTTTTAACGCACACCCTAACAATATTTTACTGGAATTTACCGCCACCGCCGATTTATCGGTTCCGGAAATAAACCAGAAATACCGCAATAAATTAATCTATGATTATTCGCTCAAACAATTCCGGCAGGAAGGCTATTCGAAAGAAGTGAAAGTGCTGCAGGCCGATGTTTCGCCTTTTAACCGGGCCTTACAGGGAGTTTTGCTAAGCCAATACCGGCGGAAAATATTTGAGAAATATAAAAAACCAGTAAAGCCGGTTATTCTTTTCAAATCCAAAACCATTAAAGAAAGTCAGGTTTTTTTAGAAGAATTTACAACCGGCATCAAAACCTTGGAAGTTGCTGATCTGGAAAAGATTAAGAACGCTCACCCAAACGAAGCAATTGCCAACGTATTCCGCTACTTGGAAGCCGCCCATATCAGCCTGGAAAACTTTATTACGGAATTAAAAGAAGATTTTGCGGAGGAGAAATTAATATTGGTAAACAGCAAAGAAGAAAGTGAGCAAAAGCAATTAGCGGTAAACTCCCTGGAAGATGCCGCCAACGCGTACCGGGCTGTATTTGCCGTGGATAAATTAAACGAAGGCTGGGATGTGCTCAATTTGTTCGATATCGTGCGCCTCTACGATACCCGCGACGGGAAAGCCGGCCAGCCCGGTAAAACTACCATGGCCGAAGCCCAGTTAATCGGCCGGGGCGCCCGTTATTGCCCATTTCGCCTAACCGAAACGCAACCTCTTTTTAAAAGAAAGTTTGACGATAATACTACCCACGAGTTACGCATAGGCGAGGAACTGTATTACCACAGTGCTTACAACCCCAAGTACATACAAGAGCTAAATACTGCCTTGGAAGAAATTGGTATAAAAGCAGAACAGAACGCTGAAAAACCAAACAATACAGAAAAAAAAACAGCTGGAACAGCCCTCCCCAAATCCGGTTTAGTTTACCCTGATGAACAACCGCAACACTCCCGGGAAAATATCTTTTCTCGCGCCACAGCTTTTTTAGACCAAACGTATAAAGCAAACCTTTATACCGGCTATACAAAATCAGTTGATGCTTTGGGCAATTCTATTACCGCTGCCATTATTACGAAAGAACAGGAATATAAACTAAAAGATTTGGGGGAGCATATTATCCGCAAGGCCATAAATAAATTAGCATTTTACCAGTTCTCTCATTTAAAAAGCTTATTTCCTCAGTTGCATTCTATTTCGGAGTTTATCGCGGCCGATGCTTACCTAGGCCAAGTTAAAGTAAAGGTTATGAGCTTGCCGGAGCAAACAGGCCATCTTTCCCCGTCGGAAAAATTAGATGTCGCCCTAAAAGTTTTAGAAGAAATCGCAGCAAATTTAGCAATTGATAAAAGTTAACTGAAAAGAACAATTAATACCTACATGAAGAACTTATTTACCTGTAAAGCGAAAAGCGTTAGCAATAGGCAAGCCTTTTTTTAACTCTTTGTTGTAAAATTATTTCTGCGAATTGTAAATGGATTTGGCTTTGTAGACAGATCTATTCATTTTTGATTGTTTTCCAAAATTGTCTAACTTCTATAGTCTTTGGTTCATCTAAATTAATTAAACCAAAACCTGATTCTAATCTCTTTATCTCGTTAATTAATTTATGTTCGCTTCTGGGAGTCCCTACAAATGCTTTTATCATTTTAGGATCTTTATTTTGCACATTTAAGCAAATTGGCAATTTAACCTGTGATGCAAAATCAAATTCTTTTGTTTTATAATCTTCAACACCTTGTGAAAGCATAACTACAATTACTCCTTTAGAACGCAAAAGTCTTAATAAGTCTTCAAGAGCTTTTCTAGCATTCTTATTTTTTAAATAAATGTGGGCTTCATCAATTACAATTACATATCGTAATGGAATAATATTCTCATTTGGAATGGCATCATTTGCTGAACTAAAATAAAAATTAAAATACCTAAGTAATAAAAAAACACAAAGTTGCCTTAAAGTATCCGAAAGAGTTGGAGGTAAGTTTAAATAGATACTTTTATCAATGATGTTTTCTGAAATATTATCAGAGAACAGCCCACTTGATAAATCTCTAATTGCTGAATATAAAGTGTCAGGTTTTGTTTTTGTCAACTCATAATAATCCTCAATGGCTTGAAATAATTCAGTCATATTCGGAATCGAATTTTCTTTACTTTCTAAAAGATCGCTAATAACTGTTTGAAGAATATTTTTTTGAGAAACCCCAATATTTGGAACAAAAGTGGCAATAGTATCAACAAATGCTTTAATACTAAATGTTCTTTGTCTTTCTCCTTCATTTAAATTTATTGAAGTTATAGGGTTGAATTTAAAACCATCATTAAGAATGTCCACAAACTCACAATTCGTTTTTTCAAGAAATAGCTTTAATTGTGAAGCATTGCCTTCGCCTTTATAATCGAAAAAAATAAATTTAAGTTGATTAGATGTGTTAATAGATATCTGAAATAGTATATCTTTCATTAATTGAGTTTTTCCAGAACCAGCCATGCCTGCAATTGCAATATTTCTATTGTCAAACTCACTGAGGTCATTAATTTTAATTTCTACTTCCTCATTGTTTTCTGTTCTACCAATAAAAAAAGAAAGTGGCTCCTTATATTCCTTGACTTGTGAAGTTTGCTGAAAAATATTAGAAATTGAAACAGAGTCTGATTGTAAATCGAGTCCATTTTTCACAACTTTCATCAAAAAGCTAATGTGTGAACCTCCAGTATGTAAGTACCCCCTTTTTCGGACAGTCTAAATTAGACTTTTCGCCCTTGATTACTACTATTATCAAGAAGTGGGAATGTGGTAAACTTTCGGCGGAGGGATAATGTGCCGGGGTAAGTTTTCCATAT
>Ga0210040_10003390_pt1 | contig 21564 bp, 37 predicted proteins | sample CryGeyCG12114_NA_FD_185462 | JGI IMG/M metagenome (GOLD analysis project Ga0210040, IMG submission 185462) | Groundwater microbial communities from aquifer - Crystal Geyser CG19_WC_8/21/14_NA (SPAdes) (version 2) | ecosystem: Environmental > Aquatic > Deep subsurface > Groundwater | place: USA...
GTGGAAGCTAACTACCTTTTTCATATCTTCGAAAGTTATGAACAAAATATTGGGCTCATTGCGGCGATTCCAGAATTCTTTCACATGCAGCCAATATGGGGCATAGCGAGCTGCAAGATAAAATTTAAAATGCAACTTATCCTACCTTTTGTTCTTTCAGTTAGTGCTAGCAAAAAATATGTTTTTATTTCTTACCATTGCTTACATCATTGACAAATTCATCAACAAATTCGTCCACACTTTTTTCATATCCTTCCGTCATTACCCGATGGTGATAAAATGAGACACATACATCTTTTGGATTTCGGGCAACGTACACAATCTTTGGACGTTTCTCCCCATTTTGAATTTGCTTTGGGAGCAAATTAAACGGTAGATGAGTTTTGATGTATCTGGTTGATGGCATGTGGGCTACAATCTCCATACTGGTTGGTGAAGTGCGTTTACTTTTGCTGTCTTTGTTTTCATCGTTATTGCTCCAAGATGCATCAAATCTGCGTTAGTTAACATAGTACAGTGATACAGTGTCCAAAAAACATTGCGATGCAATACTGGCTACTAATGTACTGGGAGTGAGAGCTATTTGAAAATTTCAAAATACTCACTCGAAATAAGGAAATCGGACGGGAAGTATAACTTTGGCATTTTTATAGTCCAAGTTGTTACCAATAAGCCAACTCATTTCTTGGCACCATGTTGTGCCTATATTGAGCAAGTATTGTTAGGCATTCAACGTACGTTTAGTTACTTTTGCTGATGTTAATAAGTAGTTCTTTTAGTTAGTTAGTAATGTGTTGTGTTATATAGCTCACCGGCCTTAATGAAAGATACAACCCAGACATCCTCATCCCGTACATTGAAGTCCTCAATCATTTTAGAATGATCGGAATAATGCTTGGGAAGAAAGCAAATGTTCCATTTACCAGCTTTTTGGAACAAATCATGATAAACACCTTTTTTGGGTCCCTCAGTTTCTTGAATCTCATCCGTTTGGACTGGAATTTCTATTTCGTTTCGCTCTGATAAAGAGCCCTTTCGTTGGGTCGGTGCCATGTTGGATAATATTTGCAGATCTTTCTAACTTTGGAATCAAAGCGCAATAAATTAAACCAATGAAATAGTTTTCAGCTGTCCCCTAACTAGGAAATAAATGACACCGAATCTCAAATTTTATTCCATATTTATATCATTTGGCATCCATTCATTTTCCTGGTATGGTATACAAATCAAATACAAATGATATGAATGTCAATGACGCTTAATCACACTGTAAACGTTCATCAGTTAGTTAGTTATAGTATCATTCGCTTCGTGCATGCAACCGTAGGGTGAGAACTTTGGAACCATCACAATCCTATTGTTTATACATACACAATGCGTTTTTAAATATCGTTCACCTCAATTTAGTGACCACCTCCGACGTCTAGCTAGTTTAGTCAGAAGAATTTGCTGAAGTGTCACGCTGAAAATGTAAACATCTTTTTTGCATGGGAAATGAAACGATTTTTACTATACTGATATAATTTACCCATAATGTGGTAGTAGTCTAAGAGGTAAATGAACGAGTAAATGCCGACACATTGGGCCCCAAGTTCGCTATTGTTTTCTCTCCAGCTATCATATTAATATGTTTAGAATTAACCACTCATGTAACGTATTTTAGTCTGTAATTCCATTATTTACCTCAAGTTTTCAAGTAATATTGAATAATTACTCCATAATGAGACAGCATTGTATAATCATGCATATGGCAGCAGTCTATATATTAACTATATCTTTATAGTCTATCAGGATGATTATTTTAGGCCGCGTTGATAATATTGGGACCACAAGACGTACACGTTGGGGTTCATTAATTCATTCATTTTACAGGGAATGACCAAACTCGCATCATCATTACATCATGGTAAGCAAAGATTAGGGATTTTCTGGCCTGTTTAGGTCCAAAGTTTAAATGTTACTGTTTCATTGTTCTCAGCCAGTATAATACACGGGGAACACAAAAACTGCAGATAGGCAATGATACATATATTCTTCAAAGAATATTTTAGTCAAGTGTCTGCTGAATTATTGCATATTTATATCTGCATATGGCAGCAATAAAAGAATGATATTGTTTAAGTATTTTGGGGAATTCTTTGCAAACTTTTGGAAAACCTGAAGGTGAAAGCAATTATAGCAATTTTTTAGTTTGTGCATGGAATTGTCAATAACCGGGTTGAACGAATGGTTCAATAAAACGCACGAACATATCAATTTCCTATTAATAATGTAGGAACAGGAACATTAAATGCGAATTTTTAGCAGAAGTTTGCCTGACATTGACATTACATCAAAATAAATACAAAATATTTACTATGTTTTCTATGATGTATTAAATAATATGTCCATTTCAAACCCGTCATATCCCTTACTTGATGTATATTGTGTCTGCCATATGAGACTTCGTGGAAATCAGGTATCACAATGCTGTACGTCTTTAATTACTCATGCTTACGTCGACGAGGAAATACGTAATATTTGTGCTGACAGTAGACAAAGTGCAGAAACAATAGGTTTTGGACCACCGTATGCCTGCGTGATGTTAGCCTGTCGCAGAATCATGCATTGACTTTATGAACGCTTATTTGTTAAGCTTGTAAACTTGATTATTAATTCTTGCGTCTTTATGTTATCAAAATTGTTTAACAATATGTAGTTAATATATTTTTGGCTTACAGCTATTTTTTTTAATTGTTAGTAACCAACTAACAGTAGTTGCATTCAATCTTCCCACAGGCCTGGAATTTTATTTTTCTGCATCCACTCATCCAATACTTTCTTAGAGTCAGAAGAAAGCTCCTCTTTCCATGATCCAACTTTTCCTTTTCGAATAAAATCAGACTTTCTATCCATGCCGTGAATTTTTATCAATCGCTCTGTAAGTTCGTCGTGATTAACGGCAGGATTCTTTTTCATGGCATCAAAACTCAAATGATCCATCAGCTTTGGAAAGTCCTCTTCTTGCAAATTTTTCCCCAAAAACTTTGCTATTTCTTTTAAAACTGATTTTAAGTCCTAGAAAATTGAATGCATTAATTTATACTTTTGCAGACATGATTTTGTTTGGGTACTTTAGATTGCACGATTGCATCTTACTTGTTTGAGGTTTTCATAAGTGATAAACAAAATGTTGGGCTCATTTCTGCGGTCCCAGAATTCTTTAACATGCGTTCCATAAGGTGCAAAAAATACTGTATCAAAAAATGATATATTCATTCATAGAAGTTTACTTTTACAGAGTGTTTTAGAATGCACGACTAGTATGAACAGTATTTTGATATATTCTTAGCTTGCCCCAATCGGCAACAAATTCTTCCATAAATTCATCCAGGGTTCCCAAATAACCAGAAAATAGAACTTTGTGATGATAAACTGATACAGCCACATCTCTAGGATCTCTCGCCACATAAATAATTTTGGGTCGTTTTTTATATGATCGAATTTCTTTGGGAAGCAAGTTCCACGGGAGATGGCTTTTTATGTATCTTGGAGATTCCAAATCTGCCACAGTATCCATACTAGTTTTTTCCACATGAGAAGCAAATCCTGTATTCACCACATTTGAAGCTTTTTGTTCCATTACTGATCTTTTAGTGCCCCAAATTGTACTAAATCTGGAAACAATTGCTATGTTTTGGATGCTAAATGCTCTCATAATTTTTGCTCTACATTTTGTACAAGAGTCTGCTTACTCAAAAAATGGAAATCGGATAGCAAGGGATTCTTTTGCTTTTTCATAGTCTAGATTATTTGCAATCAGCCATACGGCTTCTTGTGTCCATGTTGTTCCTATTAAAAAGATTTTTCAAATGAATTTACCTAAACTGAACAGCTTTTGTTTAAAAATCAGCAGTAACACACCTGCTTTAGGAGTTGAGATCACCCAAACATCATCATCCTTTACAGAAAAGTTTTCAATCTCATCTGCAAATTCCACAAAACGGCCGGAACAGTAGAAATGTCTGTCTCCATAAAGAATATACGAATCTGAAGACATGGCTGGATTGTCTCTGCTGTGGATTCTTTCAGCTAAAGGCCCTTCTACACGTTTGTATGGTAATGGCATTTTTAAATCGATTGTGTCTTTCAGATACTAAACTATATTTAAACGTAAAACTTTTGAAATTATTTAATAATTCTTTTTTTGTAAATCCTATCTTTATTTAGCCACTGCAATAAGTTGCAATGGTCCAGTTACTATGTATGCGTTTATGTATGTTTAAAGTGGAAATTCTGCGCATTCCTAATGACCAATCTGGAGTGCTCTATGCAACTTGTCGACCTTCATTATTTATTTACTAACACTAACATATTCATCAAGGTCGTTGCCAGTTGGATTAATTATATTGGAAAACACATGAACAAGTATAAAAATTTGTTTCTTTTAAAATTAATTAAAATTTATTTAATTTAAAATAAACTTTTTCGTTAGTTAGGCGTGCTATACTGTTCTAAAAAACAGATATTCCTGTATTTATACAAGTAGTAGTTTTTGATGGGCGTGAGGTTTCGTTTTGATAAGACAGTACTAGTCACTAGCTGACTAATGCGGATTAAAACTTATGTGGCTTCATGCATTTCAGAATCTATTTATGCGCGTACGATTTAATGCTATGGACGCTATGAGTAAAACCGATAAAGAAATTCCGAAAAAATGATTTCTAATGTAATATCAATGCGATTAGAAATTGCATTTTGAATTTCAATATTTAATAACCTTACAGTCCGATTTATTTTAATTCATTTTTTAAGTAGTTTTAATGAAATAATATTTTTTGGTCATTCCCATAGAAGTAGACTACTATATAGCATTCCATTATTCCATATTCCGCAAAATCTTCCAGATTCCGTTTAAGTGCGTCCAAGTTTGCATTGTTAGGGATTGAGCATTGAGTTGACATTTGGAGTTGTTTATGGCGCGCTAGGCGGGCAAATGTTATGTACACAAGTCGATGTGTCAGTTATTCAGTCGGTCTGTCAGTCGAGTTGAGTGAAGCCTCGAATTTTTAGAAAACCATTTTCAGGTTACATTAAATTAACCAGTTCACGATACTATTGACTATTTGTTTACTAACAGTTTGTAAGTATTTGTGTGTGTATTTTAAATTTCCAAGCAAATGTTTAATTAAACAAAAAGCAACAATAATATTGGATCTAGTACACGTTATTTTGTAACCGCCCAACCACGGGGGGAAGGAACTACCATGACGGGAAAAACTCGTCTCTTCGACCGTGTGTATATGGCTTTGGAGTCTACAGAAGCTTCTATTCTAGAATCCACTTTGGACGATATTTCATCGGGGCATCCGAGCTTCAGACTAGACTTGTCAAGTCCTTACAAAGACATGACAATGCTACACATAGCTGTGGGGTTCAGTGAAAATGAGCCCTCCTCTGTAGAAATTCTGCTGATGCACAGTATTTGTAAAAATAAGAATCCCAACATACTTAACTGGACAGAAGAGAGAATGTCCCCACTCCATTTGGCTGTAGTAAATGATTACGACAGGGTTGCTGAGTTATTGATTCGATATGGGGGAGATCCAAAGGTTAAAACTGGGGATGGGAAATCTTCATTTCATCTTTGTGTGGAGACAATGAGCGAAGAGCTGCTGGAAAAATGTTTCTCTCTATTCTGTCGAAAATATTTGAAGTTTAGGCAATCTCTTGGTGGTTTGGCTAACTTGACACAGCAGTCTAATGTTGTTGGTGTAGGTGCAAGTAGAAAGTCCCGACGATTTTCCATTGTTTCGCTCAAAAAAGGGTCTCCTCCTTCATCAAGGCCCAAGGTAAAATATTTTGTAAACAAAAATTTTCGTTTTTGGTTTTTATATTGGGTAGCCTAAGGGTTAAATTTTTTTGTTTACACAGAGAAAAGGACCTTATTTCGAGGAGTCGGATGTAGAATCAGTATCACAAGTCGATGTGACTAGCAGTAGTAATATTCTTTCGTCTTCATTAGCTTCAAAGCTAGATGCTCTGACTATTGATGAGGAGTCGGAAGAATCCGTGATTATAATGGATAAGTTTGCTGAATCAGAATGCATATCATCAAATCCAGGAGCATCTTTTGTTTCTCCGAAAAAAATCAATGAAAATGAGGAATTTAGTATTACACATGTCACAGCTACGTCTATAGCCACTACCGCTACCAATAGTCAAGATTTTTTTTCAATTGTGACTACTTCAGAATCAGACTTTACTTCCAAAGTAAATGGAGCTAGCGGTTTTCAAAAGGATGAATTTAAACCTGTTTATGTTACAGCAAAAGGTTAAAAAAATCCTACTAAATATTGCAAATCGATTTTGTTGGTTGTTGTAGCCTAAATTCTCTTTCCTTTTTCCGTGTAGACAATCTGGTAGCACTATCGTAGTTGCTCGTATGTAGCGTAAATCCAATTTGTTACTATCTCATTCGTTTAAAGCTTTTGTCTTACACAAAATATTGGAGTTTTGATTATTTGGAAACCCGTGATATTCGTTTTATAGTCCCTTCTCCTTTAAAAACTGTGTTGGCCGATCAGCCTGCCACGACTGTGTCGGCGTGCACTGTTAAAATTCAACCAAAATATGCATATGATGATAGTCACAACTGTCCAAGCTCATTGTATTCAATGTTAATGACTGAAGATGAATCGGATGACTGCAATTTGTTACCCTCCCTTACAGTAGCAAGTTCTTCCGACGATGGGGACAAACTAAACACGGTTTTAGAAGAGCGCAGTCACTTTTTGTATGAGTTGCATTCGTCTACTTCTGATGCTTCTACACTATCCTCTGTGAAGCTTCCACCCACACGAAGACAAATTCAGGTGCCTTACGAACTATATAAGTTATTAACATATGCACTTTGAAAAAGTGTCAGCCAAGTCTGCCTACTAACTGCTAGCCATTCTCAAATTGTTTATTTATAGGATCTGCAGCACACAAATGTTTTGCCGCAAATGAAGATCCCTGTGACAAAGTCAACTTACGCCTTACTTTCGAAAATAGCAAAATCTCCTGAAAAACAAGAACAAATCGTAACGAAGACAAAAATCAAAGGTCCCGTGTTCTGCGATGAGCTACAAAGCAGTATAAAAAGCGTGAATTTAATTCATGAATGGGGAAACTTACAGATTGAAATGATTCAAAATTATAGCCACAGTCCGAGAAGCAAAAAGACAAATTCAAAGTCTTTTTTCAATTACTTACTGCTAGACCCAAAGATTATACGACGAGCGAACTTTTCTGGAAACTTTTTAAAGTCGGACAATGTCATAAAAAATATGGACAAATACAAGGCATTTTTAAATGCTATATTTTATATTGGAAAAGGCTGTGGAAAACGCCCTTTACAACACTTAGTTGATGCAAAGGAGATTTTTAGTGAGAGAAAACTGAAAAAGAAGGTATGTACGCTACGCAATTTAAAATTTGTTAGTTAGTAAGTATCAGTTAGCTAGAATATGTACTACATAACTGACTGTATCTATTGTTTTCTAGAAGGACAACACAGACGTGGGTGAGAAAATGACGAGAATTCTGAACATTTGGAATGCAGGAATGGGTGTCGTTTTGCTCCAAGTATTTCCATATTCCAGTGAATGGGAAGCTAATGTGAACGAGGCGTCTATGATAGATGCAATGGGTTTGAATGAATTATGCAATGTTATCAAAGGCAGTTATTCTGGAACTGTTGTCCAGGGTTGGTCTCAGAAAAAGAAAAATCAATTTGGAAGTTTTCTTTTGTACAAGAGTTTTTGCCATTTTGCACTGTCAGATCACAAGCACTTTTTTCCAGAGGATGTATAAGTATATGAAGTAACTAAATCATGTTGTTTTTCAAGGGCTGTGTTGATATTATGTAAGTAAGTTAGTATTATTAAGTCGTTATTTGGAAAAAGAGTACTTCTTTTCAGTAGCTTAATAAATATCAAAAATTTATCCGTGAAAGAAATAATGTAGCACTAATTTTACGAAGGTTTATTTTTGAATATTTAAAATGGTCTATACTTTTATTAAAAACTATTTCTTGCTCAACAGATTCTTATAATAGTATAGCTAATAAGCTAATACAGCTTCGTTTTTACTTGCAACGAAATAGTAACAAATGAAACTTGTGCTTTTTTTGTGGAATAAAAATAGCTTTACTTAAGAATCTTTTTTAGCTCGAGATAGAAGGCTTATTAAATTGTGTATTTTTATGTGGCGAGTCACTGTTTTTTTATGAATAAAAGTTTGTATTATGTCTTTATCAATCCCTATCTATACTCTACCTCAAAAGTTCGGTGTTTCTCAGGTCCGGCAAATATGGTATAGTTTTAGCCAGTTCAAATACTGGACAACAGTATGTAAACCCTTTAGAGACATTTGCGATATTCCATTTAACCCATTCTAGTTGGTCACAAATTGATTCACAAAACACATATGTAGACAAATCAGTTATCCAAGGATTATTAGCCGTCACTATTGAAATAGACTCATTTCTCTTCTTGTCATAAGCCACTTTCCAGAGGACTCTAGAAGGAGGTTGCATAAATGACTTGTTAGTTAGTTAGTTAATAAAGCTAGCATAATTTCCAGAAAACGAGAAACGTAAATGTGCATAGTCTCTTACTTCGGAATTGGAAGTTTCTTCCTGTGCACTGAATATGGATCTTCAGCAAGCCATAACTCCACCATTTGACCAGTTTCATGTTCCAACTCTAAAATCCCAAAAGTCCCCGTCCAAATTGTCAACCATGATCTACGGTTTGCAGCCACTTGTCGTAATGCAGTTTCAAGACTCTGAAAAACAATATAGTTTAGAGGACTATAGACAGAAGCATAGCAAGAAATGCAATGGGGGTAATGTGAGAATTGCAAAATCAGTATATTAAAGTATTACATTCCAATTCCCCCCGTTAACTATTTGCCATTGGGGAACTGCATTGATGTAGTAAAATGTTGTATCTTTTTCATATTTGAAAATTGGATCCCCATTAGGAATGAGATGGCCTCGAGAAAAAGAGTATTGTTGCGTTGGCATTACACTTCCTGCAGCATCTTCAGAACCTAACTGTGTTGTGTATACACATTTCAAGTGAAAAACTCACGAGACAAAATTGTTCATTGCATTGTATTTTGAGAATCACAAACCAAGATAGCTAGCGTTTGATTCGCTTTTTCATACGCTTGTTTCACTTGGAAGGTATAGAAGTGGTCATCCCGAAAACTTGGTCTTGGATTCCCTGGTTCCATCATTCCTTGTGATATTTTGTCACCGTCTATATAGCTTTCAGTGTAGTATGTGACAGAAGCGGTTTCATCGTGACACACTTGAAAAATGATTCTTCTATTTGTGCACATCGGATGTAGATAATAATATATCGTTAAATTAGGTAAGAAGTGTATAAATATTTTTAAATGCAGTTTGTCAATTAGTGACTGATCTTACGGTGGGAAAAATTTTGTAAACGTGATCTCCACGTAAGTTGCATTGTTGTAACAAAAACCATTTGTTCGCAATATGGATTTAATTTTTTCCCGTGGGTAGAAGTCATAAGCATTATCAAATGTCTTCTCAAGTACTGTTTTCGACTGTGTAGCTTGAAACCGCAGTAAACTTGAAAAACCTTTATGATTGGATAAGAAGAATGAATATCACGTTTTAACGCATTGTGACTTGAGAGCAAGACTTTCTTGTGATACAATTTGCATACCTAAAATACAAATTAAATCCACGATGGTTTTAATCGTGAACATTCTTTCTATTTTCTTTATAATAATGGGTGGGCAAAATAAATTGCAATTGAAATGTGACTTAAACTGAACACAATAAATAATTTCACGTGTGCTAAGAGCAATCCATCTGGTTTCGTAAAATTATGAATCTCGGTAAATTCTTTTAGCTTCTTTGAATAAAAAGTTTTTACTGACAAACTCTTGACGCTTAAAAGGTTTCAAATTTGGATCGAATCAAATCTAGCTAAAATTGTCGGTAAAAAATTTAAACATGGAATGCAATTCTTTAGATTAGACTGAAGTTGCCAAAATCATAACTATTTGCTGTTCATAATTATTTATTTTAACCGTTCATTTTACGTTCGAAATATTTTTTTTTCTCGAATAACTTGTGTACACACTCGTAGTCAGTAATTATAGTAATGCTCAATGATCACTTTCCGGAATCCCTTGTCGTAATTCGTCCACTATAACAGTTAATCCATCAATGAACTCCAGTGCACTTGGAATGATTTGCTCGGCTGGTAAGAGAAATCCATATCGCCCCTGTATCGCATCATTTTTTATCAAGTTTTATCTGAGATTGATAATCTGACTATGGCTAACTAACTACGAGATAGCTTCACATGAGCACTCACCTTGTCCCTAAGCTCATAAATGTATGTTAAGGGCACATCCAATACACCCTTGACCCAATCAAATGTCTCGCCTACAAAATCCAATGATATTAAATGCAATGGCAATGGCAGGGATTAGATACATTATATAACTGTTTATTACCTGGAGCCACGTAAAGTAGATCAACTACATTTCCTGGAACGTATACAGTTCCATAACGGCTTGCATGGGCTGCAGCGGCAGCTTGTCCAATTCGCATCTATAGTTATCAGAATGCACTTTAAAATTGTAACAGAGGTAAACAGTTCCCGCATGCAATAACTAATGTTGTACTCACGTAAGTGTCATACTGAGGAATTTTTGTATTCTCGTGGCCAAAGGGAATCAAAATCCACTGTCCATATGTATGAACACTTGTGTAGAAAATCAAGTTATCTTTAATGCCAGTAAGAAAGTTTGACATGGCCAAAGTTTCAGGTTCCGAAAAGGCAGTTGGTCCCGCATAAGTTGAAGAGCATGGGTCAGAAAGACTTGGGCCTCCACTACAATAAAAAATCTTGTCTTAAATAACTGAGATTGGATTGATAAAATGCATAAAATTGCATGAGAAGGAACTATACTTTTCCTTCCAATGAAAGTCATTATTTCGGTTGGCATCAACTCCTTTGCACCCCAATGGACTGCTTGTATTTGAACGAGTCTGAAAAGGCAAAATTATGGCATGTTAACAAATATTGCATGTTTCATGTCCAGCATTTGATTTCAAAATGTACTTTTCTCCACATTCGATCATCTGTATGAGAGTACTCAAATCCATCCGGATTTAGTACAGGCACAATATACCAGTCAAAATCTTCAGTCCAAGACGCATATTCAGCATTTTTCAATAACTCGTTCATCAAAAATGTGATTACCTAAAGAAAAAAATACTTGCTTAAATTTGCATGTAATGTGCATGAAAGTGTGCGGCGAGCAAAACTTACTGCTGAAGTTGCCCACTCCCTAGCATGGATATCTGGGATGAAAAAATAGCTTTTACTAACTAACCATGTCATGTTACTATGCTTTAAAAAAATATGTCATCGTCATATTCTTATAGTTAAAAGGACATACTGGCATCTATAAAAATTGCTGGTTTAGTTTCCCCTTCCCCACTTTTGGATATTTTCAAGCCCAAAATTTCTCTATCTTCATAGCTTCTTCCTAAAATGAAAACTTCAGCTATTGAGCTATGTTCTGCTGCAACTGCTTTTGTCCATTCGTTAATCTGTGTGTTAAAATTCAATTTATATGCAACTGTACAAAAAAGTGAACGTTTTAATACAAACCCACTTACTTCATCATGTCGATGGTATGAAACCCAATCCATTCGTCCTGTTTTCACGGACCTTTTCTCATCCTCTATCATTCTGGAAAATATGTAAAAAACGTAAAAATTATATATTGAGTCAAAGTGTGTGTGTGTTGTGTGCTACATTCAGCAAAATATTATTGGAAAACAATCACTTTTGAAGATCACTGATGTATTCTTCTACTTGGATTCCCATGGATTGCAAGCCATTCAAAAACTCCCCTTGCTTATCTGGGGGGAAAAGTACATCAGAATGTCCTCCAACATGTCCAGTTGGTCCGCACCAAAAATCAAACTGGAAAATTAGTTTGCACTGCATAAATTAGTCAACTGCATATCCACACAATTATTTACTAAAATTATTGTATCATTTTACCCCATAGTTTTCCAATTGAGCTAACGCCTGCACATTTTCTTCTGAAGTTGGAGTCAACCTATAAACCTTATAGCCTGTATACTTGGTGGCAAAAGTTGTCAAGAAAAATGCACAGAATAGTGCAATCACCGCCACTATTTTCATTTTGCTCGATATTAATATTTTAGCTGTAATTTACGAAATTATTAGTATAGCTGTTTCGTTGAGGCTATGAATGTCATTTCATACGACACACACTATGCTTTATCAATGAAAAATATGTCCTTTATCATAATTAAAATGAACTTATCTTATCTTTGCTCATAATTATCAGTATGAAAGCAAAATTTTCATTGTTTCATTTTTGCATAACAAAGTATATTTAGAACGGAATAGTATCATATTTTCCCTCTTCACAGTTCCATTTCAAATGACAATAAAAAGTCTTTAGAGGTACAGTCAACCCAACAGATAATAAAGTCTCATATTGATGCAGACTGCAATCATCTCCATTGATGCCTCTAATAATGAGTTCCTTCATTTTATGCGATTCCACCAAAAGTTCCAAAACTGGTAATTTCATTCCCAAATTATTTTCCACCCCTATCGACTGCAAAGACAAATGATCCACATTTTTCAATGTCGTTAGCAATGTGTACAATTCCCCAGAATCAATATGGATATTTTCAATAGCCACTGCAGTAATGTTAACAGGCAATTGACTCGTGTTAGTAAGTTCGGGCATTTTTGCTCTCCTTTTGGCCCCAAAATTATTTTCGCCGATAAGACAAAACATTTTCAGAGCTTTCAAGTCTTTGAATAGTGAACAATCTATAGCGAATGGAGTCCCCAATTCTGGGACGTATGTTTTACTCCCCAACTGAAGGGAGACCAAAGTTGACAAATTGTCTCCAAAGTTGGGGGCCAAAGGGGAAAAATCCAGAGGAAATCCCACACCGAAATTTAAATGCTGCAAGTATTTTTGAGTGCCGATGAATTTCATCCATTCAGGCAGTGCGCAAAAGAATTCGAACCCGTAGTCAACTTCTAGTTCCTCCAGATTCAACTGAAAACACAAATTCATGCATTTAGTATATAAACAGAGCAGAGCTACTGTACATAGGCCATTTTGACAAATGCTATGCTTATTTATTATAATCATTACGGAAGACAATGCTTCCCAGTCTATAGCTGCACTTTGTTCTTCTTTCAATTCCCCCAGCATTGCCTGTCTCCATTGCAAAGGATTCAAAACCTCCTCTTGTGGGCCTTCGTGTACTTCTTGTAATGAAATGTGTAGACGCAGGATCACACATTTCAAAGTCTTCCAATGGGACTGCACGAAATGAAACAAATGTAGTGTGTACCGCAGCGCTTGAGTTTTGGACGCCACACAGCCCAAAAAGAAACTCTCTAGTGATGTAAAACTCATATGTAGAAATCCGATAACATTTTGGAACAAAATTTCAGGATGTTCGATATCTGACGATTCTAATGATCGGTCCACAATGCGAAGAGATCTCAGTCGGGGGAAACATTTTTCTCCAGGCAAACTCAGAACATCTTTGGTTAAGGAACTGTAACCAAATGTGAGTCTTGTTAAATTGGAGGCGCGTTGTGTGAATTTCTGGTATACGGTTTTTGGTGTCGGTGCTGCGAATTCCACACATTTTAATCGATCCGGTGCTCTCAGTTTTGGGAAATCATCACTTTGAACTCGGGAGTGAAGACTTGTAACAACAAAGTTTGAAAAATATTCCAAGTCGTAGTAACATTGGGAGGCGAATCGGAAGCCAATGTCTGTTACCCAGATTTCTACAGGCACTTCGTTACTGATTAGTCTGTTCCATTGTCTACATACTCGGCGTAGTGGCTGGATGGTTTCTTCGTCTAGTTTTTGGAAAATTGATACCAGGACCTAATAAAAATAATCCGTTTCAATTTATTTCAATTTTTGCATGGTCGCACTAACTGTAACTGTAGAGCTGTAGAAAAAATTTACTTTCTCAGGAACATCCGTGATTAGAGTGGACCTACGGTATTTCCGACTTTTGGGCTTTTTATAACCCGAGCTAAAAGTTTTAGATGTTTCTCGTTTTTTAATCTCATTCAATACGACTTCTGCCTGGATTGTATCGTCCATGTTTACGATGATTTAAAATCCTACATGCAAATAACCATAAGGGGCCAAAAACTGTTTTGAAATGGATTCGAGTCTATCACAATCACTGGCGTGCTACAGTGGAAATATATTGGAATGATTTTGTGTCCAAAGCAACAGGATTTGACTAGCTCGGATAGCTATGGAAAAGAAGTTAGTATTTTTGTAGTTTCTCAGTTTTTATTCCAGGTTTATTCCATTCCAAAAGATGTTTTATCTCATATCGCCCCAAGCATATTGAATTATTGTGAAAAACGTTACTATGATCTAATTAAATCCTTTTACATTTTGCAGTTTTACTGTGCTATTCGCTATGTTTCAATGCATTCTTTAGTTTCAGCAAATATGCTCATATTTCATTCCGTTTCGTTTGGAGCCGAAGAATTGGTCAAGTAGCTACGTGAAGACCCTGAATCTGACCATTGACTGCGAGGACTGTCTTGTTCCACCTGTCTCCAAGTGACAGCTTTTGAACGTGATTTCTCAAACATCCACTCCGCTGCTGCTAGCTCTGCTTCTCGGGTTATTACCACCGATCTTAAAATATCTGAGAGAAATGAACCCATGCGTGATTTCAAAACATTGTCCATCAGACAATACAGATGTGCTTTGGTTAGTTTCCTTCCACCTTACCATCTAAAATCATGCGACTGCAGAAGCAATTACTAACATTGGCATCTACAGCTTCATTCAACCAAGGTAGAAAGACATTCTCCATTTCCAATTTGAATTCATCTCTGATGAACCCATCTTCCTTCAGGATAGTCAATGTAGCTCCCAATAAGTTCCCAAGTAGTGAGGATGAATACGTACTCACACAAACTCGCTGTTCTACATCTTTTTCTTCCCGTACATTTATCATGGATTGTTTGATGATTGCCACACGCTCTTTTTGCACATCTTGCTCCCTTTGCTCTAATCGTTTGAGTCGGGACTTTTCTCTGAAACGCAACTCTTCGTATGCTGTTTGCTGATCTCGAAGGGACATGATTTCCTCTTCTTCCATTACTTCTAACAAAGCCTATGGAAAATGGTTTGTAGACAATTTGTTCTAATCATGCAAAGATGACTAATTAATTGTATGTTGTTTACATACTTGCTCAATTATGACTTCAGCAACATTTTCTACGATGGGTCTCAACTCTGAGTTAATATCAAAAAGCTCAAATGGAAGGAGCTGTGTAGCTTTGTCATCCCCCGTGCACACGTTTTTGAAAGACATGTAGGCAGATTTGGGAACATGGGCTTCATGAATGGCATCTGTTTGCGTCTCAGTACACAATTCTGTCATCTCTGCTTCAAGTGTTTCTACAATAGGCTCGGTCTGAGCACTTACAGTTACGCGGCCATCTCCTCGTGACAACGTTTCTGTCCCGGTCAGATGACTTAAAGATCGCCGTTGTTTCCTGGAATGTAGTTTTATCAAGTCGTCATATTTGGACTGTGTAGTGGACCGGGAGACTTTGCTCGGTCTGACTTTCTTATGGGGTAGGCAGGTCTAGCAAATAGGAAATTTTAAAACATTAATTATTAAAGTCAATTTAACCACTTTTATATTTTATTGATTTCATATATTTGTAAAATTCACATGCGTACTTTAGGATCATTTAGATAGCTGCCTCGACGAACTCGGGGATCCCACATTACATTGTAGTAATCATGAATGCCTCGTGGTCTAAATCCATGATGATTAGTTAGTTAGGATTATCGAACCGAAATATTATTCAGCAGATTCAGGAAATTACCTTCGGACATTGTCTCGATAAGCTGGTCTATCCAAAAGAGGTTTTGGCGAACTTTGAAACAAGTACATTGTCACCGCTTTTGTTTCTGGAAAACATGGTGTCCGTAGCTGAGTACTACTTCCGCAGTTGTTCATTTTTGATTGCTAAAATATTAAAAGTTTTGGATGTGAGATTTATTGGTGTGATTAGATCAATCTTTCAGGACAGACATGGTGGCATGCTGATTTTTTTTTAAATGTGCTCGTTAATTTTCAAGAAACATTTTAACATGGATATTTTGTTACTACGACAAAACGCACAAAGGAACTTTTAGATTTACGTGTGAAATTTGAATTTGATTTTGCATAGTGAACGCAGAGAACGCAGGAAATCGGTCCCAAGTTTCGTGTAAAACTATTTTTTGCACAATCTTTTCACGAAATGAAATTTGTTTCAATGCGATCCAATTACACATAATGATGGAGTTTCAGCTCATATTATATTTTTTGTAGTTTTAAAACAAATGTTATTTTGCGAAATAAAGCGTGTGATTACAAATCGACTGCACGAGTCAATTCATGCATTTTTGGTATGGTGCTTTTTGGCAGTTTCCTTTGTTGAGCTGTCGTGTCACACCGGATTATTGGAACCCCGTAAGAGCCCATAAAGAAATAGGATACAAACCCCGCGAAATGCGCATCAAGTTTGCCGCATTCAAATATTATCTCTTAAAATAAAAATATAAATGCTTTCCAAGAGATTTTTGATGAATCGGAATCAAATTAATTAAAAGTGAAAATATTGACAGTGAAACTCGTTTTGGTGGGTATCTTGTGAAATCCAGATTAGATTGGTAGTATTCTCTCGGAGTTCACCGAAGAGTCATTGTATATGTTATGTAAGTGAAGTTTTGATAATTTTTTTTGAGGATTTGCTTTGTTTTCTGCTGTTAAGTTCGTTATTTTGGACAGATTTTACTATTTGGGGAGATGTTGAAATCACCACCACCGCCTCCACCACCACCACCTCCAAACCGTAAAATAATTATTAAGAATCCCGTCCTCAGTACAGAGTCAGTAAAACGGATCGTGGGGGGACGCTGAAGAGACTTTTGCTTCACATAACCCCTCGTTTGAAGGAACCTGGGAAGGCCCGCCGGAAATCGCCGTCGGCGATTACCGAACCCAAGGCCTTCCCAGCTCCCTTCTGCACTCAGGCCTGTGCTCGAAAAGCCTCCCCCACTCCCCCCTCGGCCAGATTAGAAATAATCCTCAAGCGTGGGCGGAGCTCCTAAATATCGGGCGGAGCCTTTTCGCGTCGCAGTTCTCGGTTTAAATTAAATCACAGGTCTCACGGTCTCACATGCTGCTTTTTTGCCCACGGAATTCTTAATAATTATTTTACGGTGGCGGCAATGGTGGCGGTGGTGGTGGTGGTGATTTCAACATCTCCCCAAATAGTAAAATCCCTCCGTTATTTTTCTTCACTGGATTTAATTTTTTCTTGCTCGCTGCACTTTTTAATTTTTCCTGAATTGCACTCCCTTTCTTTCCATGTAGACCAAAAAAACTTATAGCTGATTATGGTGAAAGACTTGAGAAAAGACCGTGACAGGGATTTCAGAGAACGGGACCGCGATCGAGATCGAAATCATCCTCACCGTCGTCAATCCTCATCTCCATCTCCACGGTCTAGTCGGGAACGGGAGAGTACTCAACATAAATCTTCTAAAGACGATTATCCCTCCTCCACAATGAAGCGACTTCGGACTGAAGGAGACTCTAGATCCAAAGATTCCTCTTCAGGAAGCTCTAGTCATCCGAAGGTGATATCTCGATCTCCTAGTTCGACTAATCTACCTCCGCCACCGGTTCCGGTTAAGCCTGCCGAACCGGCTTCTGCAGCTAGTGTGGGAAAAAAGGAGATATATGATGTAAGATTAAAAACTTATACTATTTGCACTATTTGAAGGAAAAGAATGGCAACTGACAACCAATAGATTTCAATTAATTTTTCTTAGGGTGTTGTGGAATATGAACTTCAAAGAGCAAAAATGGCCGATATGGATGAAGAGCTGGAAAGCTTCATGTTTGCTTGTGACGATCTTGAGGTAGTGATGTCGGACATTCAAGAATTGAAAGCTAGTGGGAAAGATATAAATGTAAGTATAGCAATTCTAATTTTACTAGGATTTTCCTTTGTGAGAAAGCCAATTTTATTGTTATTTCTTTGTTTTCTAGAGCTACGAAGACAAGAAAACAGATGCAATGATGCTATTTATCGACCTTCGAAATCTTAATAGGCTCTTTAAACTGCGTCTTAAAGTTTCCAAAGATGAAGTTTCGTCAATGAGACATGAGGTAGATGCTGAACATCTACGTCTTCAGAATCTATTGTACGAGGCGACTCATTTAAGTAACCAAGTTGCGGCAGTTCAGGAGTACAAGTAAGATTATGAGATTAAATAAATTTTAATTAATTACATTTTTTTGAGTCAAGGAAAGCATTGCATGGTTTGTGTTTTTAATCAAGGGGGATGGATGAAAAGATTGATCTCATTCCTGTAGATCAGTTTTATGCAGAAGCTCCGGAAAAGATAAGCAAACCCGTAAGTTCTTAGTATTGTCATATAATGGTTACAATACACATACTTGGCGTTGCGCTTTATTTTCGTATTTCGTTGTTATTCTTTAGGAAATTACTAAAAATGACCCACATATGCTGAGAATAGCTCGGTTAGAATACGAGTTCATGCAGCGGCAAAAACTGACTGAAAAATGTAATGGTCTACAAAAACAGAAAGAGGCTGTGTTAAAAAACACAGAAGAAACTCAATCGAAACTGGATAATGTTGGCCCTATGTTGACATCAATATTGAGTGTGAGTTTAATATCATTCCTATTAAAATTTTAGTCGCACTTTCCCTTAAATATAATAACGTGCTGGTTTTTTATTTTCGGTGTTTTAGGCGACATTACCCCTTCAAGACTATTTTGGCATCAATATTTCTTCAAGAAAACAGCAGTTCAAGATAGCCGAACATCTACCACCACCCTTGTACGTTTTATTTACTCAAGCCATTGCATATCAAGAAGCTACAGGTAATTGAATAAGTAGTTATTCAGTGAATATCACTAGCAGAGTGAGTTACCCTAGCCATTATAAAATATTGTCTGCTTTTAGAGGACAGTACATTCACAGTTGTAGTGGGCGGGGATGTAGAATGCGCTAAGGAATTTTGTGAAGTTGTGGATGAGCCTATAGAAGAAGATTCAGATTCAGATAAAGAATTAGATGAATTTGGGGACGTTGATATGGATGTAAGTTTGGTATTTTATTGGAAAATTGTCTAAAATGATTTAAACTCAGGTGTGATGTATGCCTAATTACCTTGCATATCCATCATATGTTTATGCTTGTATCTAGGTGTCTAGCAAGCGAAAACTTAAAAAGCGAGCTTCAATAGCTGAATCTATTGAAGAAAAGAGAAGAAAGTTATTTCAAAGTCATCCCCTGTGGGTTCAATGGCAAGTTCAATCAAAAAGTGAGTACATGGTATTTAAATTAGGTATAAGTCTGAGCGCATGCAGTCAAATTGAAAATTCCCTTATTTCAGATGGAGAGTCTTGTGTTGTCCATTTCACTTATTTTGTGAAATTGAAGATTATCACTGTGAAAACTAAAGCGTACCCCACACCTTTAAAGTGTCTCACAGAGTAAGGATTTGTTTTTGTTTCTAAATTTACTTACGTTTATTTAGCTTTCACGTACGCACTGTATCTTGACTCTTATAGCCCACTGGAGTCCTCGGACAATGTTTTAAGTGAACTATTTCCTAAAGACTTTGGATTGGAAAGCCCAAATCCTGCCAATAATGTATTGCTTAAAAAATTAGGAGTTTGTGGTCTTTCGAACTACCTTAGTGAAATAGGCAAGCCATTCCGATGGTGTCAAGAACTTGGAGGTTTAGAATATCTCCCTTTGCAAATGGACGTAAGTTTCAGTTTTTCTCCTCTAGTAATGTACACTCTTGTTGGTACTGAATCGCACTAAAATTTGTCTTGCAGTTGGATGAAGACGAGTCTATTACTGCGAATTTCAGTTATATTCGACCAAAAGTAGAGCTTAGTAGTACCAGCATAGAACGTGTGTTGAAAGCTATTCGGAAAAGACTTGGTAGCCAGACGATTTTATTGTCACAGCTTAAATTATTAGGTATGAAACTTTTATAATGCAATGCCCTCTTAATACTGAGTTATCAAATAAGTATTTATCAATGCTTAAACTTGTAGAAAACAAAAATATTCAAATACCTTTGGGAGCTAAGGATTTATTTCCTTCCAAAAACTCCAGTGTTTTTACTGGTTGGAGCTCTATTAGCTGGGAAGACTACAAAAGCCACAAATTCGCTCAGGATCTCATTCAGACCGGATGCATAAATGAAAAGGCGAATTTCTACAAAGCAATCGTAGAAAGAGGACGAGGTGAGTCATTCATCTTATCTTAGAATGACATCAAAATTCCTGAAAATGAATTAAAAAAGAATTTTATTCCTTTTTTTACGCATTTTAGCTCGGGTCATTTCTCTTGTTGTCCTCAGTATGGATTTTCCAACTGTGCCACCAATTTTTTGTGTTCAAGTCGAACAAGATGGAGAAGAACGAAATGCATCATCCGATCCTTCCATAAAAGTAAGAATTTAAAGTAAAGTAAAATATTTTAAAACTAGCGGCAATGTTTGGTTACTAAAAATAAAGGATATTTCAGGATATTGAAAAAGAGTTAAATATATACGCCCCAGAAGAGTTTGCAAATTGGTCCGACTGTCTTGTAAGCTTGCAAATTCAGCGACTATTATACTGTGTGGACATTTTACTAGAAACAGACTTGGTCATTGGCCAGTCTTCAGGTCCTTCAGAATTCAGCCGTGAAAAATTGCTCATGAATCCATCAAAGTTAGTGAATGACAATTTCAAATATATTTTCCATACCTAACCTTCCAATTGATATGATTGTAATCCTAATTTTAAATTTTTCAGGGGAAGAAATCATAGGAGACCTACAAAGTACATTGGCAAAGGTGGTGGCTATTTCGTTCAAAGATACTAAACCAGAAATGGACGACTGATTTCTTGTTTTGACTTCTTTGATCTGATATTGAAATTTTTTATTTACATGGATTCTTAACTTTGAATAAATTTATTACTGATTTTGTCTTTTGTTTGTGTGTTTTAAACCCAATGTGATTGCTGTCTTTGATTGACGGTAATAGTAATGCCTCTTTATCACGAAGATCATCAATTAAAATAAATTTCTTTGTTAAATACTCTTGAGTTGGTTTTGAATTTTCTTTTCTGGATGCAGAACCAATTATTCGCATACCTACACAATCGAAAGTTGTAAAGGTAAGATAAGTTGACTTTGTTAGCGCTAAAATTCTTCATACTGGGCCATCGCCATTGTCAAAGAACCACAGTTGGTATAAAACTATTAACAAGGAAAATTGGTAGATCCGTCGATCCGGACGGCTTTCAAAGCTTAAAACAAGGTTTTCTATTGAAATTTTTATCCACAAGTCGTAAAATTTACAAAAACCACGACGGGGCAA
>Ga0210040_10003391_pt1 | contig 21562 bp, 19 predicted proteins | sample CryGeyCG12114_NA_FD_185462 | JGI IMG/M metagenome (GOLD analysis project Ga0210040, IMG submission 185462) | Groundwater microbial communities from aquifer - Crystal Geyser CG19_WC_8/21/14_NA (SPAdes) (version 2) | ecosystem: Environmental > Aquatic > Deep subsurface > Groundwater | place: USA...
TATTTGGTTTCTTCACTTCCTCTTGAAATCAAACACAAGTGAAATTAAATCTGCGACTTGCAACTAGTTTGCGTGTCTTCAGAATCTTATAATATTAGCAGTTTTTTTGCCTAGAGTAAAAAAAAACTTCATTCTGTACATTACTAAGGAATCCCTGAATCTTAGGTAATTTCGTATGAACAAAAGAGCGTCATATAAGACAGCAGTATACATACAGTGTTCAAATCATCGTGCAGTTTGGTTATAGTATGCATACTAAAACTAAGTTTTGTCATCTGTCGAATTTTAAAGGCCCTTTGGTCATATGTATGCTTATTTTTATCTCGCCCAATCCATCAAGTAAGAGTGTCACCTCAGAACGTAAAAATTGTGCTTCCTTCTTTGTACATTTGTAGCCTTAAACGTAGTTACGTTACTATGTGGTGTAAAATTGTAGTAAAACTTCTTAAACACACATTTTCACAGTATCCATACTTTGGGAGCGAAAAGAAAACAATTTACTTGGTGTCAATGTCAGGGAGTACGGAAAGTTTATTTTTTTCTCACGACCTCCTCCCTCGTCTACTTGGTGTGAATGGGACAATACTACTACGGGTTGTGTGTTACAATTCCTTGTATAGAAAACACTCACTCGTGTCATAAAAACTAATGTTTGTCTCCAATTTATGGAGGCCTGGAAAATATGTTCAAATTGCGGATGCAGTCCAAAAAACCACAATATTATGTCCTTTAGAACTAAATATTGTACGCATGTATGTCTTTCAGTTCAGTAATGGAAATTTCTGAGCTCCGCTCCGATCTACATACAAATTTTGGGGCTCCACACCGTACCCGGAGCGAGTGGAGAACTTACATTGCAGGTTCAGTTAATTTCGCATTTTTTCACCATCCTTTTGCACCAGTTTTATGAGTCCACTACTGATTTCCATTTCATCTGCATTTAAAGTTATCTTATTCCAAGGTTTTAATCTCATCTTACAAATAACAAAAACAAGTAATCCAAAATTTGTATCCATTAGTCCATGTAACACCATGGTGTTGAAAACTCAAATATTGTAGTTACAGCTGATATTATTATCTCAATCCGAAACTACTAGTTAAAACTACACGTACACATATAAACCAGCCTAAAAATACGTGATTGCTGTATGGAAAACTACTATGTGCCCCCTTCAGTCTAGATCTGGTTTTCCTCACAGTATTTCTACCCTTTTTATATATTTCTAAATCGTCCTTCCTTGTCCGGCGCGGAGGATAAAAAATTTAAAACACAAATTTTCAAAGAACAGTCTTCATCTCCCATTTCGTTTAGCCACCCTGTTGAAGCTAGTGATGAAAATGAAGAAAGAACACATTTACTCAAAACCACCCATAAATAACATCTCTACAATCCCTATGGAGTGCAACCTCATCTTAAAAATCATATGGAGCACTCCTGGCCATTTGTATTATAAATATTACGACGAGACTCATTAAATCGCAAATGCATGTGTGAGCATATCCATGTGCTCTTGTATTCCACTCGAGCACGCGTTTTACTACAGCTAAACTGAATTGCCAGGAAATGTATCTCATACCATTGAACATATTGACTCCAAAATATCAGATGGGTCATCTGTCCTACGTCTGTTTAGATTTGGAGCATAATTTTAGTAGTAAATATTAGTGCGAAACTATAAGTGTGATTTTTATTGCATCCAGATCTTGTTGCATTCTCCCAAGGAGTTGTAAAGAACTAAAATATTTTATCACTATCTGAACCCTTGATGGACGATAAAATGTTGTGTATCTACCACACTTGCATTTTTTTCCAACAAAATCTACATTACTCGCCACACATGTTTGGAGAAATTATTGAGGATAGCTGGCTACTTTTACCAGACGACGCAAAAAGTTGTATTCATGAAAAAAAAGCAATGCGGAAATATTGCTTCTCATTGCACTGCTTTCAACTGATCTGAAGCTGACTGAGTAAGTAATTTAAAACTTGATAATAAATACTAGAAGATGCACCATTCATTAATCCATATATTTTCGATCTAACATCCCACTAATTTATGGTGAAATCACGCAAAATCTTTAAAATCCCAGCAATACCCTTTACCCTGTACAAACGAGTTAATTGTAAATGTACATGCATAATAATATACCATTTACAGTTACAAAACTGAGGATGGTTACAAAAGAGCGATTAGTTCCTCCTAAATGGGTGCTGTCTGTCTCACACAAAAAAAAGATAGATATGCATGTAATAGAGTCATTAAGGGAAAAGACTGTGTGTGTGTGTGTGATGTGGACTCGAGCCTCTCTTTTATTTACTGGCTCACAAACCTCACTAGTTTAGCTAGTTCGCTTAATGTAGTTCGTTAGTTAGTTAGTTAGTTAGATGCTTAACTGGAGGAATGCCGTATCTAATTTTAACCATTAGCAGAAAGACACAGTACGAGGGAAAATATGCTCTTGCACTATATGAGCCAAACTCTTATGGTTGGTTGGTTAGTAAGTTAGCTGGTATAAAGCTAGCTATAACTAACTGGCGGACGGACTACGGACGGGACAACACGTATAAGAGTATTATATTTGTGTGTGTGTTCCATTCGAGAATATCAGATTTTTTGGTGGGCAACTGAACTCAAGTGAATCCATGTGTTATGTTGTATTCTGTGATTATGTGGTTAGTATTCCTTGTACCACTTTTTGTGCATTATTTACACTTCATGTGATAATAATGAGGTTTATTACCGATGTAAAGTATTCTCCAGTTGAATAGATCAAAGGAGTAACATATCATGGTTCGTATTTAGCTTATGGTTCAACAATGGTGAACCATATAGCCAGTGAATAGGGATTATTCTGGAAACCAAGACAAGTTAGTTTCTTAATCAGTTTTTGTACATAATTTGCAGCAAGGGCAGTAGGGATTGGATTTTGAGAGCTTTGCTGTGACTGCAAGGTGTTGTTATAATGCTTTTACTTTTAGTTAGTTAGAAAGGCAAGCGTTGTGGAACTAATCACCCAGAAAAGTGGGGAGGAGAGAAAAACTTGTGCCCTGCTCCTTTGACAGTTGTCATTGTTCAGTCAACAGCAATGATTTATGTGCTTACTCACACTTTGATACTCATCATCTTTATCTTCGTCATATATGGTTAGTTAGTTAGTTACTTATTTTCGGAGACATGTTAGTACTTAGCCGCCACAGTTGAATCAAATGGACATACATTTTTGTAACGGAAGGATTGTTTTATTTCACCAACACAATAGACATAATGCGGAGATCGAGTACATGTATAAGAGTAAATACGTTTTGGATGGTGGAAATTATTAGCTAAATACATTTACATAGCGTATATACTATTTAAGGACTTTGAAAACAAATATAATTAAATTTTATAGACAGCTTGGAAATTTCGAATGTTTGGACTAAAGACTAGCAAAATATATATAGTTTTCTGCAGGGCCTTGACAAACCCAATTGGTTGGTTAGTGTTCAGTTGAATTCATCTATATTTTAACTATAACAATAAAGTGTGTGTGATGTATTTAATCAAATTTTCAAAAAACCTTACACACGAAAAAGAAAACCAAATCATATTTTACTTTGTTGTGAACTGACTACGAATAGATCCATATAGTGTCTATGGTAAATCATCATACAATAAATTCCAAACACATTAACTTTGTTCATCCTAGCCACACATATGCAACAGATTTAAAACATTGATGGTAAAAACAGTAAATCAAAGACGATAAACCAACAGAAAATACCCCTCAATCTCGAACCATTTTAAAATCTTATGAATACACATAAAAACATGCTGTTTGCTTACTCCTCATGGTAGATCCTCAGCATCCCACATAATGATTACAGTTTTCAACAATAATACTCTCACCCTTGGTTAGTTAGTTAGTCAAGGGATGATTCCTGATTTACGATCTTTCTATGCAGTATTCATTACAGAACGCAGGGTGCGTCAAGTAATCTTATTACATACATACTATACATATAATATACACACTCACTCAAACCAACTATATGAGAATACTAACAGAAAACACACACGCAGCGTACAACATAGATGAACGAGCTTCTGTAGCCTTTTTACTCAATCTTTCATGTTGATACGTAACAACAACACCTAAGCTACCTACCATCATATGAGTTAGGCACCGGGGGTGGTCGATAAAAATTCTGATACATGTTGTAGTAGGTTTCTGGAGGAGCTCGGCCATACGGTGACCCTCTGGGATGTCCCTTCAATGCGCTGTAATTGCTTGAGTAGTAAAGAGGTCCATAGTGGCTCATTTCGGCTCCATACGGCGATTGATTCAGACCACTAGGATGGCCCATGGTCATCCCAGGTGGAGTCATTCCACTACCAGAGTGTGGATGGACAAACAAATTGGGCGGTCCGTTCTCATTATTCATGTTTCCATTGTTATTGCCACCAGTGGCGGCACATAGGACTCCTGGATTGGTGAGCATTCTGGGAAATAATGATTCCTCCATCCCCTGAATGCTACTACTGGTATTGCTGCTATTGTGGGTACCTTCTGGAAGAAAGGGATGCATATTATTTTTATGTGATCGAGTGAATGGATTACTTTTTTAGCATACTAGTTAGGGTTAATACCTATTACTTTAGTATTTAGTTGGTTAGTTAGTGTTAGTAGGCATAGAACATTTGATGAAATGACAGGACAGGAGACATAAAGTGAGGGAGGAAAAAAATAAGTGCAAGAAAAAAGACAAGGTGACAAAAATGATGATAGATCAACTTCGTACTCCCAATGATACACTGCTTGCTATATACATAATGTGCTCAGTGTGACAAACCGACAGCACTTGCAAAATACATGAACATATGTTTTGTGAATGCTGTTCTTTCCATTATGATGATTACAAATGGATGAATATAGGAAATGACAACAGAGCATTTATCTCCTCGTATACAAGTGTGAAATTATGATGAGTTATGAGTTTCTTTCCTTATTTATAGGGTTATAGTGATAAGTAGTCAGTTTGCAAGTCGCATATGAGAGAAGATGTCAAATTCTTCGCAAAACTTGCCGTTTAATCCCAAAATCTTCCTTCATAGGGACAAGACAACGCTTATTGATACATATGAGTTATTGAATGCAAACTAAGCCAACGCATATTTTAAATATTTGCAAAACTTATACAAAAACATTCCCCATTTCAAATCTGTGGTTCTACAGGCGAGAAAAAAAGATGGCAACAAGATAGCAACGACAGAATATATCCATGTGATACACATATTCTGTGAGTCGTGAAAATGCTCATTATCGCTACAAGCGGGCAAATATGAACATACCATATGTTCAATAACTAACTAACTACACAGTAATTCCCCAATCTGGAAACTAACTACGAAATGACGAGATGGCTGAACCGATAGGGTTTGAGGCAGAAGCCACCATAGTGACAAGGGTGTTCACTTGGCAGTCAAGTATAATAGATGAACTCTTGTCATTAGAGTGAAAGAGTTAGAAAGATAAAGATTCTACTCGTGCCAAAAGTGAGAAGCTCATTCTTCAAATCAGTTCTCCAGTCATATTCACCCTGTACATGCATGCATGTACTCAGCCCCGTGTCATCTGTGCATGCATGCTCATCATTAGAGTGCATTCCAAACAAATATGCAAAATTACACAATTTTAGAGCAGGTTGAGCAAGACGTCATATATACGCAATCACTAACTAACTAACTAACTACTGGCATCTTGCACACTACATGTTGTGTAACTGCTCGTGTGGTTGACAAATGCCACTCACTCAAAATGATTCGAATTATACTAACTAATAACTAACCAATACAAAGTGATACAAACCATTGCAAGGCTGCTAGGAAAATCGAGTGAATTATCATATCTGCCAAATGGCAATTGGCATGCTTTTGGTCCCCAAACCTTGTCAACGTTAAGGCGGTAATAAAACGGGATACAAACGGATGCATTACATACATTACATGGTAATTGAACATTGAACTCAGATCTGAGAAACTAATGGGACCAAATGGCATTTGGTTAGAAATCAAAATGCGTCCTGCAAGTTGCAACAGCCAATAGAGACAGTAAATTTGCGAGTCACAGTCATTTAAATACGTCCCTAAGTGAATCCATCCACCCATATGTTTGCTTATATCATAAACCACACACAGGAAGCAAACCAAAGCACGTGCGATCCTTAACAGAGCCAATTAAAACACCATTTTCAGACAAACTAGCTACAAATGGAATGTGTGCAAGACTGTGTGGTGTACTATATTACTAGTTACTTGCTTACTTACTACTACAAGGGTGTTCTTTGGAATAAACTTTAATAATGAGCAACGACTGACTGAGGATCCATATGGTTCATTGCTGGTTGGCTACAAACATACAATTTGAATGGAAATACATTTTTACATATGTAATTGGTGGAAGCACAGTGACTAAAATTCAAACTTTTTCTCATATGCAATCGATTTGTTAGTACATTTACGCGTGTCAAGTGTCAAGCGTAATTAGACGGATACTAAAAAAGGGATGCGCCACTTGTACAAGTGATGTGTGTGCCTGCATTCCGCTTTCACACGCCTTCTTCATTCATATGCATGGGAACTGGGTAAGCACAGTTTTTTTATGAGGAACCATAACGTGCTTACTATGTTCACCAATTATTGTCTCTTAGTTAGTCAACCAAGTGAGCCTTAACTACCGACACAAAAAATGTAGCACATAAATACAAACAATGAGTTATGCTTCCCGACGAAAAAAATGAGGGGATAAATGAGTATATAAGGAAAAGTTTAAAGACCTAAAATGCTTACTAAGCTTACTTTTAGTAGATTAAAAATTGATTTGGAAGCAGTGAGTGAAACGTAAACTTTGAAAATCCTGCAATGTTAATATTACAATTTCACAGAGCTCTGGTTAATAGTACAGCCCTACTCATCAGCGCTCACAAAATGCTGATGTAAAAAGGGCAACCAAGCAGTTATTTAGCATTAGCATACAGTTAGTTAGTATATGTGAGCAAGATAAGAAAATCGGATGCCTCGCATTCTCAGTCATGTCAAGTTGTGCATAATACAGTTTTTGTGATGAGACCACACTGACTGACTGGCTCATAATGTTTATGTGAGCATGTAATAGCGTTTTTGGGTGCAGGATAATATGCTGGCTGGAACAGCCAGTCGCCCAGCCAACATAAATGACTTGGTCTTGTCATGCTTGCCACGAAAAACGAGCTCATACATTCCCATTCCTTGTGACACTAACGGGACTGTTGTTCACAATTAAATCCGCAATCAAAACCCATGCTCCCTACCTCATGCACAGGCCTTTCACACTGTATTGCTTCTAACTCGGTGATTTATCGCATTTTTGTACACAGTGGTTACTTGTATCTGTTTAGACTCCCGTTATATGTTACTAATGAGCGATGAAACAAATCAGAATGGAAATGGATGTCTTTTCAATGCACATTATTTACGAATGTTTGAAGATTTTTCATATAAATAACCCTAAATGCCAACATGGAAGATTTTAGCCCAACGAGAACATTTCAATATTTGAGACAGTCATGTTAGTTTAACGTTCCAAGTATAAATAGGATTAAATAGCAATTATAAGGGTTGTTAGTTTGCTACTCACTATTCTTTTCCAAGCATTTTTCTTCAAGCTGATGCTGCTTAACATGTCCATTTAACTAACAAAAAGAATCCAGTGGAACTGACCTTTCACCTCTTTTGAGGGGGAAAATGCACCTTGGCACATGGGACTGGAGAACTGCACTATGCCTGGAGATGATGTACTTCCACTAGAGCATCTTGACGGAGAAATGTCATGACCAATGATTTTCATATTACTTCCACCATTGTTATTTGTATTGTTATTGTTTTCAGAAACAGTCATGGTTGTTCTGGATCCCCCGTTCAAGTTCATACCGGCAGAAGTAGCGCCAGATGGGGCACCATTGTTACCCAAAGATTCAGATACACTACTGTATAGAAAAGAGTCATTTTTGTTCTCAAAAAATTGACATCTTCACCAAAAGTGTCCCTTCAGTTTTTTTGTAGTGAATAAATATAATACTAATTCGTACCAATCATCTGGATCACAGTCTCTAAATCCCTTAGCAAAAGGATTGCTAGCAATTTTCAGTTGAGTTATCTGCAATTTGCACCATTCAAGTCATTTAAGATAAGAATAGATTCGTTCCCTTTGTTACATCTAGCCCCATTTTTTACCAAGCAAATAATCACTCAATGTGAAAGGGGAATATATAGGGTCATAGTTTCAAGTAGTTCTTTTTAACCACTTGAGATATAGCCTGAATACCGAATGACAGTCTTTCTGTCGTCTGGTGAGTATTTGCACCCATTTAAAGCATCATAGTAATGGGTGCTATCTATGGTAATACAGTTTTGTCCCGTCATTGTAAAAACAAATAGCTGTGGAAGTGACTTACTCGATGATTTTGATAGGCAGTCACAGCAGTAAATTTCGTTTCGGAGTAGATGAATGTTTTGAAGTTTTGAGTTTGAGATACATCTTCTCCCTTGAGACTTACATACACCACATGAAATCTCGGCTGGTACCGATGCATTGAATTTAGAATGATCTAAAAAAAAAGAATAATACATTATTTTAAGTAAGCATATGCTATGCTAGGTACCTATGGAAATGGAATGCAAAAATGACCCCTTAATATCCATAATAAGACTCATTTGTAAGTGAAAACGTGAGAACAATATAATTTTCTACACTAACATGACCATTATCGTCTAATTGGTTATTAGTAAGCTTCAGTTTATCAAATGACAACACTTGTTTCATCCACTGGGCCCCTTTAGTAGGTGAGTCGGGATGAACGTGAATCCTTGGAGGTGAATTTGGGTCCGCCTTCCCAGCCACAACCCAACTTGAACTGTTTAGACAAAACAAAAACATGTCAAAGTCTATTAAAACACAATTCATCATTCAGGACTACAGCTTTACTAAAAATAATTCACACAGGATTGGTGTCGGCACCTAAATACACCAGGGCTATTTACAGCTTTAGACAATCTTGCGTGAATTATGACCACACAGGTGAAATTTATGGAGAAAGGGGAGACATTATTTTTTTCTCACAGACAACTGTATACCTAATGTACGTACACTCGTTTTGACGAACCTAGCTAGTTAGTCCGGTTTCCATTCCACGCAGCAAGACTAACGCAATACAGTAGTAAAAGTTTGTGAACACCACAAATTCCCTAAAAGTTGGTTATAATGGCGTTCAATTTGATCATACAGACTGAAGTGAAAGGAAATGAATGCTAGCGGAACTGTTAAGCTTCTGTCTGTGCATTTATATCAACATGTCTACACGGCAATTCATAAATGATTTAGTTGGACAACTGGCACAGCAGGTAGCAGACATGTAATGCTGATCTTCAAATAGCGAGAGAGAGATACTTGAGCCAAACAAAGCAAACAGATATAAGGTGACGACATGGAAAACGGCTAGTTTTCACATCGAATTACCTTCACACTTGTTTCTACTGCGTGCATTTGCACCATATAGTACCATGTGTACAACAAAATGGGCTCCTAATGTGTTCTAACTAACTGAATACTGACTGAGAAGCCAGGATAATGGTTTTTTTGTGATTTTTGTATGATAGTGTTAACAAACTAACTCATGCTTAAGAAGGCCATGTCATTTAACAGATTTGGTATTCAAGTGTGGTGAATTGAAATCACTTTTCTTAAATTGTGCATGGTGAAATTTACATTAAGGAAGAAGTAATTTAGCAAGAGACGCTAAACGACAAAAGTTGGCTCTTATCATAGAAGCACATAGATTTTTTACCTGTGAAAAGCGTAACGGTAGCGTTTATCATCCACAGGAATAAAATCCATCATTAGCATATAGTCTGCTAAAGGATCCAGGCCGAAAAGTCTCACTTGGTATGTAGGAAACATTCGTCTGCAAGAACAAGGTCAAGTTCAGTAATTTAGTTCGGTAAAAAGATTGCAATCAATTAATTTTGATGATAAAGAAAAAACTGGTCTTAGGGTTATTGAGCTATGCGAAACATTATTTTCTTATTAATCAGAAAAATTAAATACTAAAGCTAACCTTCCAGCTTTGGTAACTATCATTTCTGTTCCTAGCTCATTAAATTCATCCCACAATGCCTTCATTTCCAAGTTTGCAGTCACATTGGCCAACTTGGGATGCAAAGGTTTGCTCGCATTGTCAGTGGATATTTTCTGATTATGTGAAGACCTGTTACTACCAGAACTTTTCCCAGATGACTTGACACGACTATGAGAAGAGGTACCCAAAGGAGCCTCTGGTCCGGTATCTGACGAGGAGGATGAGGAGGAGGACGAACATTTTTGGGCATTATTATTATTACTGCTACTGGGATACTGCGCACTAGGAGGTGTAAAGTTATGTGCTCTCGATGATGACAACGAATATTCCGATGTCAATGGGGAGAAATGATCGGATGACAAACTTGTTTTTCCGGCTGTTAACAAACACGCTGAAAACAAGTCAAAATATGTATTTAGTTCTTAACGAAATGCACACCTGAGCAAATGAATCTTTCCTTTCAAAATAGGAGGAATATAGTGTAACTGTAGACTTATTCTACATGCTAAGATCTCTGCATTTTAAGTAGTATTAAGGAGCTGTAAGTTTAAAAAAAATACGAGCAGATAAGAACCGCATACCTTCCATTTCTCTCATTGGGGACGAATACGAGGGTGGTGAAGACCAGTCGCAACAAAAATCTGCTGACGTCAATGGTCGATTCAATGAATCGCCCATATGACCTGTCATTTTAAAAACGCAGTACAAAATTTCACTTATTCAATCACAATATTAAAATGTCTTGTGCACACTTAAACTCATCAGCCCACTGAATTCTCGGGTCACAAGCAACTCACCACAAAGAGATCTTAGAAGATGCTATCTATATGGATTTCCATTTAAAACAGAAGTGTTTTCACAAAAACCATCAGGGATTACCCAATAAATACATATATCTGAACAAACACACAGTAATAATGAAGAACAAAATGTTGCTTTCAATGCAAATTAAACAACCAGAACTGTAACTTTTTTGATAAAAGACAAAGTCCTCTCTATTTGCACATGGCTCACGTTGAATGCCAAAGAAAGGAAAACTGAATAGGATCAGATCACTTTGCTTTTTGTGTGCACTCTACGAGAGTTGAATACATAGTATAGGAACTCAAGAATGGGAAACATTTTAGTTTTACTGACATGAAACAAAATGTATACAATTTGCCTTTGAGAATACATGTGTTATAGGATTAGGTATTAGTAAGAAGTAAAAACAGAGCGACTGACTGCATGGAATGATTTTTCCCAAGAAAACGAATGGGTGGAGGATGGACCATCTTCAACTTCCCCCACCTCTTTGTGAACACGCCAACGGTGGAAATAGGAGTATACCATTGTGTATGGGCTGAGCAACTGGGAAGTCTGGTCCTACCAAATGCGTGTGAGTCTTCTACTGCATGGATGTGATCATTATAATTACTTTGTTTTAAATTCAATAAAGTAAACAGAAAAACCAACGAGCGGGTTAAAAGTTGCACTTTTATTACGATTGGTTCTTTAAAAAAATAATTGGTCTCAATTAAAGATTGACTAACAACTTGTGTAAAGGATTGTTGCGATATATACTAATGGCGATTTTGTCGGAGCCAGACAATTCACTGGGAATTGATGTTTCTACACTCCGAAATGTATAGTTGCTTACTGTAGTTGGTTAGTTAAGAACCTTTGCAAAAATAATCCAAAATTATGCGACATGAATGGGCTATATTTGTCTTCAGTGTTGAAAAGACTGTTTTTGTTTTCTTTGGAACGCTATAACTGCTAATGTATTGCATGTTTGAGTGAGCTTTGAATGCTAATCGCGTTTTTGCCAAAATGTGACACAAACGTGTTTTTAATGTTCGTTTACTCACATAGAAAGTTAATTTAGTGAGGTTCATTGTTTTTATTAGCAGTTCCGCCTTATGCTGTGAGATATGGGCTATAGTATTAATCATCGAACATCTTTTAATTGCATCCGAAGGTTTCACAAAACAACTGGAAATGTGAATGCGCATACATTTTTTCAATTACTAACTTATTTTTTTGTGGTAATACTTTTAAAAAAGTATACCCTACAAGTTTATATCATAAATTATGTTGTCTAACCCAATGCTATATACGCACTTTTTCAACAGGCCTTGCTGAATAATCTTTATTGCAGTTTTGAAGTTAAATTTCGTTTATACCTGTCTTTGCTTGTAAACTTCCCTTGCTAAAACCTAATACTTTGAAGTTTTTGCTTTCAAAATTTGAAACCCTACATCACATAACATAAGCAGGGTCTCTCTTTAAATGTTGAATCAATTTGCTGCTGTCAGCTTCACAAAGAAATATAACATTCATTTCAATTAGCTTCTCTCAATTAAAACCCTGAGCAAATCGTTAATTTATGTGATTACGACAGCTAATGAGTATGAAAATGAGTAGCCTATCCCTATTGCATATATACACTATCCAGAATTCGTTTTACGGTGCAGAGCAAGGCTCACTGACAAACATGGATACAATCCAAAGCCACAATGCAGCTTACAGCATGCAAATCTCCGACGCCACTGCAATCTGATTTGAATGACACCTATGGACAGAAATTGTAAACTCTTAAACTTGGACTCTTGGTTTTTTTTGTTGTTGCAGGAAGCTAAGTTTTCCGAATTACAGAACAAAGAACAACACTTAAGAAACTCTCAAGTCACTCATACCGCAAATTGGTGTTGAATTTATTTTTTCAATCTATCCAATTACCACAAAACTTAATTGCGGTCTCTTTCATTATTTGGAATAACTGAGCGTTGGTTGAGGTTTGCAATGAGCACAATATGCCAGTGTCAAAGCGAAGCGGATTCTTTTTATTGCCTTAGAAGAACTACAGGACGACGATGAGGTAAATAACTAATTGACCTGAAGAAGAACATTTTAAGCTCGTCACTTAAATAAAGTAACAAAGAATCCGAACAACCAAATACTGCCAACCAATAAATAAATAATTATAGTTTAAATTATGACACACACAAAAAGTTATCAAATAAAAATCCGAATCTGTCCATTCAAAAAAGTACTGTACTGATGGCAGCATAACCGCAGTAAATTTTATTCATCATACGCAAGCTTAGACTTTTCTTGATCAAATTATAAGAAAAAATCTCTGCGGTTATGCTGCCATCAGTACTTTTTTGAACAGTAAAAGTGTTCAAAACCAACTTATTTTCATCCGAACAATACAACATAATCGTATGCGGTGATGACAGAAAAATATCATGCATTGATGCATTAAAAATATTGCCATAGCCACAACTAAAAAAGATAACCCATTCGTGATGATTTTCAACATTTCAGTCTCTTCATCAGCGAATAAAAAGATTTTGAACAAGTAACATTGCTCTTTATTGTCTTTATCAATTTTTCTTGTTTAAATTTTCTTTGACTTAATTTTATTTTTCGTTCATAATGCCTCATGTATACCTTGTGCGCAAAAAGGAGGTAAATTTTACCCTATCCTACTACACAAATTTATCACACACAGGACAGGAAAAATTTACCTCCTTTTTCCGCACAAGGTATACAGTGTCGTATTTGTAAAAAACGAGTGCCATCTAACAAACGCCAGCACTTTCTTTCATTTTCTTCGCCCTGCTACCAAGGTAATAACTTCGTAAATATTAAGAGAACTTTTCTGTTTCCTACCCAAGATACGGATACATGTGCCCCACTTGTCACTGCACTATATGGAAAGGAATAAAAGTAAGTTCATAACTTAAAAAATATAATAATTGCTTGAGTGAATTAAAACAGTGATCAATCTTAAATTCTCTGTGCAGCCTACTAGGAATATGAAATCGAGCCCACTTCGAGGAGCTGAAGTCAGTGAGAAGCGGAATCAATCAGTAGCGGGATTTAGTGTTGACAACTCCCAACAGGATTTTGAAAGTGCTATGAGTAGCATTTGCGAGTACTTGCCTACACAATCAGGTATCGTTGCTTCAGCATTCAGTCAGTTCACTCCACCAGACGTTCCTGATATTGCCAACTTTGACAATTCAGAAATGGAAACTAATAGTGAATCAGGTTTGCGTGTTGACGTCGTGTTGTTAAAAAACATATAATACCAAATAATAAGAAGATTTGATATTATTGTCATCTATTGTTACTGTAATAAAAGTAACTTATATTCTATGCCTTACATTCTCCCGCCTTAAGTTTTGTCATTTAGCAAAGGGATTGACAGCAATTATTACTAATAGTAATTTTTGTTAATTTTAACACTCATGCAAAATTTTATTAATTGGATTTGTTTAAATTTCAAAATTCCGGTATCAATGCGTCGTAATGGTACTATTTAATCTCTTTTAAAATCATTAGAGTATGCAATAACCCAACACCAACCCAAAACGAAAGTATGTGTTTGGAAAATATCTCTATATGAGCTTCACACTTTTCTATAAGTGAGTAATATGCGCACTATGTTAGTATGTAACACCAAATATCAATAAAATGGTTCATTGGTTTTAATTTCATTTAATTACCATATCAACTTTTACAGTACTCAGCACTACTTCACAAGCAGCCACTAGAGAGTCTATCCTCCACATTCCATACCCTACAGTAGCATGAGCAAAGGTGTTGCATCTGTAAAGATGTCGAGGCAGGAGAGCCATTACCAAAACGAGTGTGTGGGAAGCACCTTGTGGAGTCTTCAATGCAGCTGCTATAGATGTTATTGAGCCAACGCAGGAGTCTTTTCAAATGTCAGGTATGTCTTAGCTGCAATTCATCTAATGCCTGTCCGCATAAGCAGGCGTACTGTTTTTAAAGCAATAAAGAAGATGGACGCCGTCAATGCATTTTTTTGGTACTTAGACTCATTTAAAGGCGCGAAAAATCCCTGTATGATGATACATATTATTTTGTCAGTTCTTCCAAAGTTCACAGTGACGAGGGTTGAAAAGCAATTGTTGGCTAGTCGCATTGTCCACTACTAAGAAAATATTTCAAAAAAGTGCAAAAAAGATACTGTGAGGCATTTTGTAAGTGAGCATGTACCCAAAACAACTATCTATGGCGTAATAACAAGGTATGAAGAGTTAGGAACCGCTACTTATATAAAAAAACTGAAGGGTGGTTGTCTACTCGCGGCGACCAAAAAGTTAGTGAAAGCAGTGGAAAAAAAATTCACCAATGATCGAAATATTTCGGTACGTTGTGCGGCTGCAAAGTTGACAGTTACCTACACGATATTAAACAGAAAAAATTGGGCTTCAAAACGCGCACATACCAATCGCTCCCAGCTTATGTCAAAGACCAAGCAGCTAGGGCTAAGACTGCATGCCGCAAAATCGTGGACAAAGCTGCTTCTCTGTGTGGAGTCTTGACCTTTTTTAGACGTTTTAGGCAAAAAATTTTCTCTTTTTGCCCAGGAAAAAGTATTTCACCACAGAAAAAAATAAAACCCAAAACAAAATTTTTCCATAAGCATTTAGTTTGGCAGTGCATTGACGAAAATGGTAACATTTCAAAACCCTTTGTGTCAAAAGGCACAATGAACTCCAAAGTTTATAAGAGTGAGTGTTTAAAGAAGCGCTTGATCCCATTTAATCAAAATAGGGATGTATTTTTTTAGCCGGACTTAGCCTCTTGCCATTACACTGCCGAAGTTACCGAGTTTTTACTTGACAATAATGTCAAATATGTCGAAAAAGTTCAAAACTCTCCAAACGTACCCCAAGCTAGGCACATTGAAAGATTTTGGGCTCTTTACAAGAAAAAATATGCCGAACGATCCAAATCAGCAAAAAACTTCAAGTCATTCGCCCAGATATGGACAAAAATTTCCCATGATGTTGAAAACTTGGCTGATAAAAATATTTCTAAAATTCTAAACGTTTCTATATTAATAACTTTGAAAACTTCGATGATACGGTCTTTTTAGATCCTAAGAATACAATTTGGCAGTTTTTGGACTACTCGCATATAAGTAGAGAAGATGCGATCGGCAAGCACATTCCAGCTTTCACTAATTTCCACTTCTCGAAACACAGCCTGATGAACTTATTGGCATATTAGATGCATCTTATCTGTACATTGATTTACCCAAGGATTATGTTCTACAGCGAAAAACGCTCTCAGGCCACAAAAAGAGAAACTTGGTGAAAACTATGATGGTGAGTTTGATAAATAAGAGATAAAAAGATCATATGAATGTCTTTTTAGTTATTTCATTCACTTTTTAAAATCTTTTCATAGGTGGTTTTGCCCAATGGCTATATCCCGGATTCTTTTGGACCTTGTGGGGGAGATGGAAGTAATTACAAATATCGAATCTTGAAAAAAATGCTGATGAGTCCGAATTCAGGATTTTTTTCCGGCCCAATGATACGCTGGTTTTGGAAAGAGGATTCAGAGACTCCATTGACGATCTGAATTTGCTTGTGCACAAGACGTTTGACGTACAGAGCGAGAAAAATATGAAGCGAGCTGACATTGCTAAAGCTACACAGTTGGCTGAATTTTGAAGAGATCCACGATTCTTTTTTATTTGGAACAGAAAATCTCGAAATTTTTGTAGATTCGAGATTCAAGTCTTTTTCTGTGAAAAACGTGAATTAGTGGGTATTCCACATCAAATATTCTAGATTCCAGCAGCAACGGCGGCGAACTGATTGTCGCATTAAATTTGAAAACCTTATTTTCGGAAGCATTATTTGTATTGTTTTCGAATATTACATTTATCCATATGAAACCCGTAAAAAAACACGGAGTACCACGTTTGTGTTTACAAATAACAGATATCCTGCACGTTGTATTAAACAAAAAGACAGTTCAAAATCCGCAAGGGTCCAGCATAACTGTCAAAACTCAAAATTGTTTTTTTTTGCTTTAAGAATACAATAAAATGTGACTCAGTTGTAGCATAGTTTAATAAAAAATATTTTTCTATTTCTTCCCGGAAATGGCGCATTCCGATCATCATACCCTCCGAATATGAAGCGTTCCGAATTTTTTGCGTTTAAAGTATGAAATTCCAAAAATGATCTTTCCGAAAATGAGGTTTCCGAATTTGATGCGAATACCTGGCGGACATGAGCTCCCGTTTTTGTCCCATTTGATCGGCTAATACAATTTCGGAGCGGGTGTATTAGTATTGTATTACTTCACTTTTAGAATTTCCAAAGCGTTTGTTTTTGCTGAGTACGCATTGATTTTAAATGACCCCCAGAGAAACATGCGAAACAAACATTCATGGTTGCATTCTAATCATTTAAACAAACTTGATAGAATACAATGCCACTTTGTGTGATGGGTGAAACCTGGGACGGAATGTCTAATAATGACCCTACGGACGGCATTGAATAAATTACTAACATGTCCGCAGCAGATTCGTAATTTTTCTCTTCTCCAGAAGTATTTTGGGCATTGGACTGCAACACTCTGAGTACACCTTTACATTAGTTTATGTGGCACACTAGGCACACTTAAATTCAGCATACCCTTGTATCGTGCTAACTGAGCACAATTAAGTGAGCCAAACTGTTCGTCGTACACCTTAGATTTTTCTGCATATCGTCATGCAAGGGAAAAGTACTGGAACATTGCGAAACGCAATTTCATGGAACTACATTGTTACGGCTGATTTGAAACAGCCTGTTTAAGGGACACCTGAAATATTAGGAAGGCCCCCACTCGTGGGCTATTCTGGTAACGCATAGGGCGAAGAACCCTTAAAAAATTCTTGTCAATAAATATGCTGAGTGAGAAAATATGATTCCATGGCATCTTAGTTCATTCAATTCACATAGTCACATATTGGATTTATTTTTACTGTTAATGAACAGAAATAATAACCATAAGTATCTATAGCACTTGCTCATAACACAATTATAACATCTCAGAAGCAATTACACAACAGTATGAGAGCTACCACAGAAATCAGACATCTAATATTCTGTGTCAACACAAAATGAAGCCAGGACAAATACATACAAAATATTGATAATCAAAAGAAAGAACACATCTACAATTAAAATGGAAATAAAATATACTGTAAACATCATATGATTATATGTACACATAAAATCATCAATATGAACTTAATGCATAAAGTAGTTCAAGTGGAACAATGTTAAGTATGAACATATTTAGCAATGGATAACAAACATACTATAAATATATGCAAAGTTTAGTTTGCAGATGCAAAATATAGGCTTTTGCGAAGAAGGAACTTGAAAGTAACAAAACGGCTGAATCATCTTCAAAGATGAATCGCATATAAAAAGCTTTATACTGTGTGCATGGCTAAAAAAACAGAATTTTAACTGGACATTGGCAACATATCACTGATCTTTTTCACCATACATGGATATTTCTCTCATGCATACACAACTGGCACGGTAAATAATTTAACATTTTTTAGTCCATCACAATGTAAACGCAATTAAATTAAACATTTCAACCAGTTTCATCACATGCTCTTATAGTTAGTTTTCATTTTTCAAAAACACTCTCAATCATATAGACGTATATATTATATGTATAACTTTAACAAGTACAATTGAAACACTATATGCTCGTACTGTGAAAATTGTAACTTTAGTTCGGAGGATTACTTACTGTACATTGGTTTTTTCCTAGTGAGGGTTCAGCCCTATTCGCCACCCTATACTACATAGCGTTCAAGATGCACCACAGTTTTATCGTATGGTTTCAATTGGCTTACAAATATTAGTATAGCGCAAAGAAATGCTTTCGTTCGTTAGTTGTGGACAGGTCAAATTCAAAAAGTTCAGTTTATAAAATCGCGTCAGCAGCTGTACAATTCCAAGAATTCAAAAAAACTAGTTTCTCATGTTTGAACTTTCATGACTTATCTAACTCAGATTGTTCCTTTAGCACCTAAGTTACACATTACGAGTGTGATCAGATAAATCCCAAATGGCAAAGTCATATCATAAGCTGCAGTCAGCATATCCTGAGCAATCATATTGGTGATCTCATGAGAAATTGGTGAGAAGTTACTGAGTGAGTGAGACCGAATGTCGTTTAGTATTTACAGACACGAGTAAAAAACCGGCCGGGTTATAATTGACGCACCCTTCTAGTGCAGGTACTGTTGAAAGATTATGATATTTATAAACAATCGTTATAAAATTTCGATACGATTGTAGAAAAATTAGCAGCTTATTTTTCTTCTTTCTATCAATTAGCATTAAACATAAAGATTGGAGTTCTTTCAAGTTCGAAAGGGCATTACTAACTTGTTAACTCTCCGAGTTCTCTTACCGAGTACAATGTTATGTTTAAAAGCTCTTAGGTCTAAAAATATAAGTTAGTTAGTACAATAAGCTATATAATATGTACACAGACTAGCACAAACATGGTTTGAATTAGAAGTACAACAACTTATACGCTTTCGTGGGTAATCATAAGTACTTAAAAAAAGGGCTACGCAATCTTGTATAATACCATAATGTTTGAGAGCCATCACTTGACAATGGAATGGTTGTAAAATTTGGCATAAAAATATGCAAAAATGCAGTTAGCTAATTTAGCAGTTCGGCTGCACATAAATGAACGCAATGTGTTCGAGAAATATATTTCTTTCTTGAATGGCACAATTAAAAAACAACATCTAAAGTACGCACATAGCTTTACAGGAACCTTACAAAATGTTTTACATCATAAAATAATACATAATATGGACACGTTAAATAAAACAGTCTCAAGTAAACCAGATCTATCATATTCGTGCATGTTTAGAAAATCTCAGCACGTTAAGATTACACCCATCCACAGATCCACAATTAACTTGCAACCACATAAACTACAAATCTAAATAGCAGCTAACGTATCACCACCACAAAAACACAAAACATAATTTATAGAATCTTACTTACTCTTGTATCTAACAATGTAAAATAGAACAGCTTTCGATTAGTGAGTGCTACTAAAGTTTAACCTTCTTCCAAATTAATTGGTTCACTGCAAATCCATTAACTTTAGTGAAAGATTTGGTCATATGGCTTGCAAGTAGTGTTGTAAGCAGCCATTTGAAGAAAAACTTTACCCTTCTGAATTCCCTGCTGCCCCTCCCCACAAATTTCCCTAGTAAATACATCCTCCTAAATATCATTACTTTAACACTTGATCAAATAAACAGCTCAATATTTCAGGCAGGCAGATCTTGTGAACAGCAACGAGCGTTTTCAATCAGCAGACTCCATAAAACATGTCCAACTTCTCACTGCAAGGGTTCCACATAATTCTCAGGAATGAGTCCCATCTTCCCATCCAGTGTCCCCTCTAACCACCCTGGTTCACATGATGCATGAACTAAATTCAAAGTACAGAACAAACATTAACAAACTTCAAAATCATATATATAAATAATAGTAATCTCTTTATTCCCTTACTATCTGTTATAATTTGATTTGGTTCAAATGAAAGCTCTCCTTCATGCTCCCCAACACAAGTATACAGAGTGCGAGCACGTTTCCTGCAAATTCAAAAATCTTTTCATCAGTCAACATTGTCAGAGTCAAAATATCATGAAAATTTCTTCCATCCTAGGTTCTCTACTCACATGACGTCAAACTTGGCATGGTTGAAATGACCAGTCGGCATCGGTGCTCCAGGGGGATGAGCTTTAGGTCCACCTACAACAAAATAATGACAAAGCATTTATATACTAGTTGTCGAGAAATAATATAAACTTAACAAAATACGACAAATATTCATCACTTACGAGATACAGCACCATAGTCACCTCTACCATTGCTCAAATGGTGCTCTGGGGGAGGCTGGTATGGAGGTGGCTGTGGCGGATTTCCAATCATTGGTCCGGACCAAGATGCCACAGATTCACTTGAACTGCTGCTGCATGAAGCTCCTTGCTCTATACAACAAAAAGACACCAGTTGTTAAAAAAGGAAATTAAAAAAACATGCATGTTCCGAATATATTTAGGTTCAACAAACTGACAAAGGGGCAAGTATTTACATGCATATATTATTGGGTGGTGTATTAACCAACTTCACAAAAAATATTATTTGAAGATAGTAAAAAACTATACTAATTAATCGTTAATGAATGCACAAAAAGCAAGTTTGTACTTGCTTCCATAACAAGCATATCAGATAGATAGATATTGAGTGAGAAAGAACAAAAGTTGATAAACAAAACTAATGAGAACTAAAGTTGTCTGTGATATTTTAGACACAATGCTGCAGGTATGCACTCAAAAGACTGGATGAATGTATGCTGAAAGCTGAAATACTATATCTTAAATGACGTTCAAAGGTCAGTTATTCGATCCCACCTACGCTCCATGTAAATAATATTGCCGTCTGTCTAGATCCAGAATATTGAAATTACAAATAATTTAATGCATTTGTCTGAAAATCTGTGCAACCAGGGGACTTATAAATAATATTTCAAGTTAAA
>Ga0210040_10003392_pt1 | contig 21559 bp, 6 predicted proteins | sample CryGeyCG12114_NA_FD_185462 | JGI IMG/M metagenome (GOLD analysis project Ga0210040, IMG submission 185462) | Groundwater microbial communities from aquifer - Crystal Geyser CG19_WC_8/21/14_NA (SPAdes) (version 2) | ecosystem: Environmental > Aquatic > Deep subsurface > Groundwater | place: USA...
ACTAGACCTACCAATAACTTTTTGACCCGAAGCTCTAGCTTCAAAACTGAATGAGGAGATAGCTTTTGAAGTTTTAGTCAAGGCAGGTAACTCCATACTATGAAATGTTTTTTTCCAGGAAAAATCGTTTGGAGAGGTGAGATACTCTCACGCTCGCCCATCCATAGAAAAACCACCTACAAACAATTGCTATCTATAATGTGGAACTATGAACGAAGTTTTTTTTTAACTCTTCGATTTTTCCAAATAGTTTTTATCATTGTTCAATTCGTAAAGAAAGAAACTCAACTTCTTATTCGCAAAATGGACAAAGATTTAAAGAAGGAAAGATTTTGCTACAATTGCAGCGATTTTTTCTTAGCTAAAACTAAAGAGCCAATGAAACAACCCGATAGATGGCTTCCGCTTCTCCTTTACTTAATTTGTAGTTTTCTGTACGCTTCTGCTTGAGACTGTGACTGTAGCCGAATAATATTTCTTGTCCGTTACAATTCTTCGAGCCTCCAATTTCACCGACTACGGTTACCCTTAAACATTTAAAACTGCATTAAATCTACCATACCAGCAAGCAAGCAGGAACTTTGCAAGTTGAGTCTTAAAATATTAAATCTGTTCCTTTCTAACTTGAAAAAAATGACTTATGGGTATTAAAGATGCCCTATAAAGTCGAAAAATACTGCAAACCAACTAACTTACGAACTATGATACGAAGAATGCCTGACTGCAGGACTATTTTGTAAATTACAAATCTCTGCAACAGTATTATGTAACATCATAGGATTTCCAAATGTGTAGAACTTTTATTGGCTTTCAAAAGTGTTTACTGTTATGCAAGTGTGTATATCAAGCATCAAACCGGCAATAAACAAACATCATAAATTTGTAATATTAATGAGCTTTTTTGTTCTCTCGCCGGAAGAATCTAATTTTATACATTCGCTCAACTCTACCTTTAAGTCGTCAAAGGCTAATTAATACTTATTATGTTGTTTCTGTCCTAACCTGACCCTACTAGAAATTTTAACTATAATAAGTTATTATATACTCACAAGTAAGTGTAGGTTTTCAGTACAGTACTTCGGTATAGCAGTTTCGAAAATGCCTTTTGAAACCAACATTTAGGATATTTAGTTCGTGCATGACACACTAGGAGAACAAAATCACCTAACCTATTAACTAACTGTCGGAAGTTGTAACAGTTGATGCGTTAATTTAACAATTTAAAAAGACCTATAAATTACTAGCTTTTAACTGTTTGGTTTTAAACAATCGTATAAACTATTATTATGCTTATGCCTCCCGCTTTGCCAGTTATTGGTTGCATTAAATAAAGTTACTGTTTCCTACACTTGTATATAGTAGTTGTCCACACAATGTTCACATTTCCAGGTTTATAATTTAAAGAAGTATAGAACAAGATTTCTAAAACTAATAGCATAGCTTTAAAAATGCATATTCTCTCATAATTTTTCCATACACCGGTCTGATTTGTACAAAACTTGGGCCGGAATTTTAGAGAATTCCAAGAATCATGACACTGCATTTTATTGTTTACATAACAATAAAACAAGGGAGTGTAACTACGCTTCAGCTAACTATAAGCAAAACTGAACTACTTGAACTTATTTAGTCGCTTAAATCAAACAATTTTCTACTCCATGTAATTCCATAATATATTTTGCTAACCAACCCCGACAGTAAATTATGCGGAAGACAAAATGTTTAAGCGATCGACTATTTTGACGGCAGTACATATAGCCTACTTTTAATTCACACACAGCTCAACTGATGCATGCTTTGAGAAGGTATGGTTTGAAATATTAAATTGAAACGCGCAACAAGATTATAACCCCGTATAAGCTGCCGTGTGATACATTTTTAAGCTTAGAATGCAGATGTGAAATCCCGTGGAAATTACACATGTTTTAAAAACTCCCCTGTACTTGCTTGTAGTACCAGTAGTTAGTATTAGTTCGACATAAAAATCCAAATAGATTCATACAGACCTTTTTGTGTTGTCAGTTAGTCTGGATGATGAATATTCAATCAACGAAACACCTGTGCCATATGGACCAAAAAAAGACCACGATGCAAACAATTTCATATTCCATGTTCATTGTGGTTTCTGCACAGCTCTCAGAGTGTTGTTTGCCTAACTAACTAACTGACTAACTAACTAAGCGAGTTCCAACCGACAATGGTAATAACAATACAACACTTTAAAATACACACCGGGAACAGAATCCAATCCACTGACTGAATATTTGCAGCTATTTGGTTCATAATATTCACTAACTAACTAACTACCTACTTTATTAGATACACAGGCAAATTCTATCAATTCAGAACAGCATCCCGAAAAGTTTATTCTCACAACTTCACAACCCAAGTTCCTATATACAACATTAATTGCTTTACGGCGTACAAACATGGCAACCTCTCCAACAAACATTATAGCCCCAAGATAATTTACTGTATCGACAGTCTCCCATTTTGAGCGTCTTTCAATCGTGTCATGGAACAGCTATACAACTTAAAAGTTCATGAGAAGCAAATAAGCTATTTGGCGACTTCGTTTTCCAATTTGGTGAGTTTTTGTTGATTTTTCCCTCCATTTTTTGAGTATGTGCATTAGTGATGTAAAACTAAAACAAAGTGAAAATGGCGGACAAAGGTGAAAATAGCTGTAGTGATTTAAGATTGTCGTTTATGTTCTTTCTCAAGAATCTAGTCAGTTTTCTGATTATTTTGATTAGAAATACTAGACTGGATGGATGTACGGACTCGATTTTCAAAGGTTACCGATAAGTATTCATCAGGTTTATTAAAGTGGAGTTAATCAAAATCCAGCCATGGAGCCAATAGCCGCAAATGAAAGTAATATGCATGGCCAATAGTTTCCTGGTGAGTGAATTGTAAAATATTGGAAAGATGAGACATTTACAAATTTATGGTTTGTTTATGTTTGAGTTGCACTTAATATTTGTGTTTATTGGATTGATCAGATTTGCAGGATGCCCCACCGGTTTGGAATGTTATGAAAAGTGCAATCGTTACTGGATTTGTGACCGTTCTAATGGGCATTTTTTAAACGATGCTCGTAAGATCGTTCATGAATCGTAACGTTTGTGAAAGTCCGCTTTTTTAATCTTCCCTGATGTGGAATCAATAAACTCAACAACTGGAAGGTAAAAGATGACTTGAAATGTTGTAGCCTAGACAGAGAGACAGACTATTTGACTGCCATTTTCTTATAGTAGCTTGTAATGCATGCAATTCTTCTATTTTATCATAGTTCAGTTTGACTCACTGTCCATCCTAAGGAAATATAGAAAGGTAGCATAGTAAATTCAAAAATTTAAATTATTTTAATAATTGGGTCGATAATGCACATGTACCCTACAGTTTGTTCCACATCACACCAGCATGGATAACATGATAACAATTAACTAAGCCAAAAAAGTTCGCCTTTGTCAGCTGAATACTGTGCTTTTAAGCCGTTTCATATGACACATTAAATACAAATGTGAGTAAGAGTAATAATTCCAGGAATCAAAATGCCATATGCCCTCTTGGTGCGCCAAGTAACTTATCTTAACAAATCCACATTAAGTATATACGACAAGGAACTAATTAGTTAAACTAAATTCAGCAAGACAAACGAATAATACTGCAAGTTGCATTGAAAGAGCAATAACTTACCATTGACACATAGCTAGAAAGTTACTAACTTAACCCAATATTGCTTGGTTGAGAATCTAGAGCAGAAACCCTTTTGAGGCCAAAACTTACAGTCGTGAGCAGATTAAGGGCTTTTTGAGGGAAGGATTTTTTCTGTCTGAGATCTCTTACACTCCACTCACAAATTAATGATTTTTAAATAAATTAACATTTCCTTTTTGCATGTATGTCGTTCCCTTCTTTTAATTTTTGTCAGTGCCCCAATGGTTTTTATATGCAACTTAAGCGATAGTTTGAAAAATTACCTTTTGATACAGTGTAAGCAAGGAATATAGAAAAAACAAAGAAAGGACAAACTGATTGACAGTCTAAATGTCAAGTCAATTTTTCAGCTGCTCTTGTTTCATTAATCAGTTTGTTGATGTTTTATATAGCAGTTCAGAAGTTAGAAACATTCAGTAGCAGCATTTGTAATGTATGCCAAACATTCTACACATAAAGCTGCTAACTATTAGTCATTTGGATTAAGGAGTTTGGTTATGGCTGGCAGCCTGGTTCGTAATAGCTCTCTCTAAATTCAACTCATGGGAGGACGTTATGAGGTGGCTAAATGTGAACGTAATCATGATAACAGCCATTTGATTTATATTATGATAATACGTCTGGGAACAATAGTAATCTGAATAGCAATTAGGTACTAATGACGTGGTGTTTAACCCAGCCAGAGTTTAAAATGTTTTCATAATTGAGGGACCAGTTTACTTTTTAGTTTGTTTCCAGTTAAATGAGTGCAAAACGAATATGACTTTACTTAAGCGTTCAAACTTTAGCAATCAATAAGAATGATTCCTATTGTATTCTGATTTTTAGAACATTTGGGACATAAAAAACCTTCTCTGGCCTCATTCTTGAGAAACTTGGTAGCGGTGAGGGATGGTATATTAGTTTTTCAGCACGTGTTCGTGTTATTGTGGAGAATATTCTCATTAATAATTTTGTATTATAGTTATTGGGAGATTGGACTAAAATTTTGGATTCTGCTACACTTTTATGAAAATCCATTGCTTTTGTTTTAGTTTCATGTAATGCATCTAGCATCGCATTTGTACATTTGTTTATACTTGGTCGAGCGCAGGAGCCAAAAGTTCAACCACAGATAGATGCAACTACAAACAGAACATGTGATTATGTGCACACATTCAAGAAGTAAAAATAAAAACATAGAGGGAACCGGTATCACTGGGATGCTGGAGGAAAAAAAGAAGCTCAGGAGCCGGAGTTTAGGAATTGCACAGCAGCGGCAGAGATAATTTGAAGCACGTGCTGTTCTATCATTTTGGGAACAAATTAACATTTCATAGTAATCTTAATGTGTCCTTTTTAATTCTATGGCTTGCTCTTTTTATCCTTCCTTTATTTCCTTGATTTTCTTTAAATTCGCAAGCCAATTATGTTTTATAATAACTATAACTGCACAACTCTTTGCATTCGGTTTCAAAACCCTTTTTAAATAATGGCTATTGACTATTCTATCTAACTTACTAACTAAAAAAAGGCAACTAAAATATGATTATGATCTAGTTATGTCAGCTCGTGCTTTCAATGCAACATCCTATTATTATCCACAGTTTCCACCTTCCCCATATTAACACACATGCAAGCATCCAACTTTGGTTGACAAAAAAACAAGTAATAAACATACAAAAAACATTTATCCTCTCCATTTTCAAGAACCTTTTGAACTATCCAACAGTCTCCGTCATTGAATTATATTCTAATGCATTTGCATCTAAACTACTCCCTATAGCTAGCTGGTAGCAACGTGTGTCTGTTCGTGGTTGACTTGGCAGAATTGTAAACAGTGTGTTAGGAGAAAAATAGTGGTCCTTTTTTGGTGGCCATGAAAGCACACCTTCCACAGCCCTATTTGCCTATAACTAGAGTCATGCTTAATGATACTCACAGTGAATACAACCCAGTAGACAGCTATTTAGTGCACACGAATGAAATTAATGGTGACACCATCATTGCTTTGTAATATATTTGTGACTCGTTTCATCGAGTAAATCACTCTGGTTATATCATTTGATAATAATATTTAGTACGTTATTTGCGCTTAGGTACCTGGGCAGTACTCCATTTGACAAATTGCTCATCATGTATTCACTACAGTACTCATGGACTATTAGGTTTAGTAGCATTTTGGGGTAAACCTAATGAGAGTTGCCATTTCTTACTTGCTAGCCTAATTGATTTCCAACTTTAAAATCGAGTTGTTCCTCATGGTCTTGTGTGACTTCTTTTTGTCCGTTCAAAAGAGAACAGGTCGTTCTCAAAAGTCCAATATTTTTCTCAAAGTTTTCGCAGCAACGGAAAAAAACAGATAAGTTCGTTGTTTAAAGCAAATTTTTGGCACCAAAAGGTATGTTTCTCAATTCAATTTAACACAAGAGTTTAAATTCTTGTGTAAAGCTAATAATTCATCAAAATTTATCAATTCAGGGTACGTTTTTAAAGATATTTTGAGCTGTAATTTATTCTTTCGAGTTGGACTGTTATGCCCTACACAGACAGGAGCATATTTTTTCCTGTGTAAACCTACCAGCTGTATCCATATTAGCAGTAGGAAACGTTTCATTTTGATATTTTTCAATGCAATATGATTTGACCTGCATCGAATGCACAGGATTATTTAAGGTTGAGTGTGCTCCATACACAGCATGTTATTCTTGCAACCTATTTTTATTAACATAAAACAAATGTATGAGAAAGACTTGTAAATAATTTTTGTGTAAACAATAACGTGTCATTTAACATTAATTCTTTAGAATGTACATTGCTTTGGTTTGTGCAGACAATTGTTTCTACTACATTTCTAGTTACTAACTACCCATCGCCATTGTGAAAAGTATTTGGCATGGACCGCGTAGCTTCATTTTCCGTGTTGTAGTCAACCTACCCAAACCATTTGCATTTGTCCTTAGTCGGTTAGTGTTACTATATCTGTTCAACAATTAACTGGGTATTTGTTCCAGGAAAAACCTTGGATCCTAGCATTCGCTAATTTTACTAATAAAAAATGTCACTGATACACCCTCAATCGAACTAATGTTGCAAGTTTAATGCTGTTCCTTACATTGGAAACACTCATGTTTCAGAGTTGCAAACCGGCCCGATAAAATTAACCAGGAGGATCAAAACTGGACCCAAAGTGGATAAGTAGTAGCGCCGCAGGTGAAAGTTAACTTTTCGGTTCCACCCGCGCACTACTGCTTTACTTCTTTGCCGTCCACGTTCATCGTTTTTTTTTTGTTCCGGTAGCGAAAACCAACTGTAGATGCGTAACAACGCATTCAAATCTGCTAAATTTTAATCGGTAGGTAGAATTTAATTACTAACTCACATTGCTTTCTGTAAATCTATATGTTCTGTAAATAAATACATTTTACTGAGCGGATTAACAATGCATGATGTGTTATTTGTAACCACGGATTCATGATTGAAACTTGTGCTGAACAAACACGCCGTTGTGCATGTCATGAGAGATTTGTTATGTGTTATGCATGTAGTTTTAAGTGCATGCGTTTACTGGACTAAAAATGTTTTGGCATTAAGCTGGATTTACACCAAGAATAAGCTAGCACAAATATGCTTGCCATTTTACACCAACGGCAAAAAACATAATTTTAATATGCTGTTCTCCCAAAAACAATTTGTTTAAAACACAGAGCCTGTATTCGTTTCTGTAATTAATTCATTGGCAAAGTCATATTCAGTCAAATAACAACCTTGCAAACATATTCTTTAAGTCAAAAATTAAGTTTTCAATTCAACTTTCCTTCCCTCCCTAAAATATTTAGATAAGTAAATTCTTACTTTTTGGTTTATTTTTCTTTGTTTAAAAAATATAAGTGTCGACCCCATTTTATACTTTATATATCTGATAGACAATTATTTGGGTTCCTCTCGATAGTCCATCAGTGGCAAGCCGAACTTTTTTTTTTTTACTTTTTTGGCTTCTCTTGGAGAACCCAACTAAATGTCCCATATGTGTCAAAAAATTAGCAGAAAAGCAAGTGCATTGCAAACAGGTACAAGCGTTTTATGAGGAACAAAAAAAAAAGTTAGCAGAATTCTGCGTTGCAAGAAGTGGCACTGGCAACAGGGCAGCACCAAAGCGTAAAAAAGTAGGCAGAATTCTGCTAGCTTCCCGTCGGTGTGAAACAAACTTGAGAGTTTTTGAGAAAGAAATTTATACTCGTTCAATGCCCGTATCGTATTCATTGGAGGTCCAAAATGAATAAAAATGTTTCCAACTTGATTCCACTTAAGATAGAAGGAAGGGATGTCCAATCAGGATAAATTAACAGTATACAATAGCAGCAATATTCAACACAGGCTTAATATTTGGCTTCCGTTATCAAATCGTTTTTGGATGGCCCTCCATTTTGTATATTAAAATCCCCTCGAATAGTTGAGTCATCTACTGATTCTGTGTTTAATGGTTACCAAATTCAATGCAATCATCCTATGCATATCATTTATAAAAATATTTTCAATAAAAGCATATATTTTAGAATTTATGTTCCCGTAAACCCCTGCGGCTTCTAAACATAAATTAATGCAAAAAGGTTCACACAACTTGTATATTTAGTAGCACGCGTCAAGGGCTTGAGCAGGGAATGAAATGACTATAGTACAGTAATTATCGCCTGCCTTAATAGAAAGTATTCTCTCATTCAAACCAACTTGAATAGGAAAAAATGAAGCTTCCATTGTTTAAAATGTTGGTAACCCTAAACTTATTGTTAGTACACGTTTACAATATCACAACTGTTGACCCGTAATGATTGTCACAAGTAAGTGCCAATCTAAAAAAGGTTATCAGTTAGTTACGACCGTATAGAACTGTATTACCATTCTATGCCACAGGCCAAACCAATGCCAGATTTCTGAAATGACGAGATGCATCCGTAGTTCAATTGATGCAGCCGTGTGCACATGATTGTAGTCAATTAACGACCGTACTGTAAATTCGTTTCCTAAACTTGGATCCGAGATTTTGTTCAATGAATTTTTAAAATCTTGTCGTTATATAATGATGACTAATAATAATTATTGTATATTCATAAAAAATAAGTTATGGGCGTTTTTAAAGGAAAAGTGAAACATTTGTAATCAGGCAGACATAGAGTGAAAAAGACGCCATCAATCGTCGTGACTGCTCAGGCGCACAACTACATACTGTAGAATGTTTTATCTTGTGCTTTTATTAAGTAATGTAAAATTCCCAATACAAAATATTAGTTTTTTCGGTCTCATTTTGATAATTTCTAAAGATATTTTTAGTCTGCCCACACAGTATTGAACAAAGTTTTGTACCCAACCTCTGCTGCTGATTTTATTTTCCTAACTCCCATAGTGCATTCCTGTTCCAACGCACCAATATATTCTGAACGTTGAATAAACTTCAAACCCAGTTAACATAATCTGAAGCATTCTTTATTTGTATATCCCTCTAGCTTTTAAATCACAGTGAAAATTAGTTTGGATTATCCAGAGTAATCTGAAGTTTGTGTGGATTCGCTGACTCTTTACTTTGCTGTTGTGCATCTATACATGCATGCATGCATATAAATAATACGCAATGCTGATGGTGTTATTCTAAAGGGCTAAATCATGCATTGTCCCTCCCTGACAGGCCGTAGGAAAAAAACTCACTTAAAGTGTACTACTTGAAATGGTGGACTGACGGCACACACACACACGAATCCCCACCATAAGAAATGAGAATAAACTGTGGTACTGGAGCTCTGTCAACGACTACAAAAGCAAGGCCTCTTAATCATCTCATAATGTCCAATTGAGGAATTAAAAAAGGAAGCAGAAGATTGAAAGCTGCTGTACGTATGTACGTATATATGTCCATCATGGAATAATAATGTAGCTCTGACTTGTGTGTGTGTATTTTTACATATTTACTTGAAGCAGTTGGTTAGTTGTTTGGTTCTTGAGCTAGTAACTAACTAAATGGTGAAGATCCCAGTGGCAGGCTAATGTTCACGAGTCATTATTATTGGGATATATAAGCCTACTTATGTACATATGGAATATAAAAGTGTTGCAATCTGATCTTGTAACGTACACAGTGATGATGACGCTGATTAGTCCAACGATTGAATGCACATTCAATGAGCATTCCAGGGGGATACATTTATTTATTTTGATCATCATAAAGTCTACTCCCAACAGTATGCATTATTAAGGGTCACATCCTGTGCTTGGTGCTGGGAAAGAGGTTATTTCAGCGCGTCATTCACCCTTGGTCAGTCATTCGGTTGGAGACAATCTTGTAGACATCATCTCTGAAAACTGCTACTAAGTCAGTGATCAAAGTGAATCTCTTGCTCTCTCTCTCTAGATTTTTTTTTAAAACCTTTCACTATGGTGTCCAATATTGTCTTGTGAGTTTTTGTCTGATCAATAATCCAATACTTGGAGTCTCCTCATTCATCCATGTCAAGCCAAACTATTAATCCCTGTTTCGTTCCTAAGTACTAGTGCCGCAGGAGAATGGTTTATTTTGTGACAGCTCCTGCTGCTCCAGTGCTTATCAATGAATGGGTACTTTCTACACCAATTTTTTTGACCATTCTAATTTGCGCGCACCTGGTAAAGAAGATTGGAGCTCAGGAGGCCATTTTACTTCCCAACATGGCTGCCACCTTTCGCTTTCAGGGGACGATCGGCCCAAAGGTAGCTTCAGTAAGTTGCAGTAGTACGCAGCTATGTATTCATTTTTTAGGAAGTGCATTAGGCAAATCATGTTTTCTCAGTGCCACACATTGAAGTTAGAACTACTAGGTAGTGTAAAATTAATTTTTTTTTCAATGAAGAATTAATAGTTATATTCATGGATGAGCAATAGACGAAACTTTTTCTGACAATTTGTGAGTACTGAGCAAGTGTTGTAACGATTGAAATGAATGTTGCATTGAAATTTTTATTCTAAAATTTTTCGATCCATGGTGCAGGGAAACCAAATAAACTATAATATGTTTACATGAAGTATTTTTGCAAAGTGCACTGGCAGTCTACATACAAATGGAAGGCCAGAATTTTTTAACTAGTTGAAACCTATGCCTTCCATTATTTTACGGTAGTTAGCGCTAAATGACGACAAGGGCAAGAGACGCCACTACTATAGTGAATGCAATGCATGGCAATGAGTTAAGTAGAAAATAATAGACTGTGTATTCCAATTGAGATTAGACCATGTTGTCTATTCTCCACTTGATTCGCTAGATAATAATAAATGATTATGATGAGCTTATCTGTTGGCTAGTCCAATTCAAACATCTTTTGCATTAACTTACATTTGGTTTTGGACTGAATGAGTCACCCTCGCTCATTGAATTTATCTTTCGTTGAATTGAAATAATTTTCTTAATTTCCACCGTACACTTATTTGACAATGTGAACAAGATTTTATCATGGTATAGTGTAAAACATATTTCGCTCACCTACGCAAACACATACGGAATATGGACGCGGTTAACTTTCTATAGCCTCAACATATTTACACGTCTCATCTTCTGTCTAAAAGTATGCTAAGTAAGTATTTCATATGCCATATCCATCTAAAGCAAAAGGATTTCAGTTAATAAGCAGCTGCATTTATCAATTTAAATGTACTGTAATCCGTCAAACTGATACTAGGTTTAATAATGTAACTCCTTAACCTTTTTGTCGCTTATTGGGTTAAAACTTTGCAAAACACTCATTTAACCCTCTAGGATAAGTATAGTACTAATAATATCAAAAAGTTAGATGAATCAATATTGTTAGTTGCGTTCATTCGTGAATTGGGATCGGGTGCTCGATTTGGTTTGATATGCGAAAAAGAAAGAAAGACTAGAAAGTACACGCATGAATTTTCATAAAATTAACCACATTTAATAAATACAAAACTATTAATCAACATGGTCACTCTGAAAGTCAAGAAACTGATCAGAGGTGAATTTATAACGCTTGCAAAGCAAACCAAACACAACAAACTAGACGAATCTTCTTATAGCATAGAGCTCAATTTCAGTAACACTCCTATAAAATAATTTAAATTTAGAAGCGTGAGAACATATGTGAAGCGACATATTAACGATAACATTCAAACAATCCATGGCCTGGAATTATAAATGCTTCCTTCCTTTCTGATGGCTTTTTAAAGGCTAGAAAAACTTATCATATCTTTCCTACACAATGGTTGGACAATTCAAATACCAATTGTCCATACACTGCTACTGAAACATACGAAACTGTAAATCCAAATAGAAACACAGAAAAGTTTCAAGAATTGCAAATACCACACATATAAGGCTTCGAAATTCAATATATCCAAAGATACCTTAGCTTGAAAAATGCAACTGTTTACTCCTTAGAACAGCAAAAAAGCACCTAGTGGCTACCCACGCAATGTAATAATAAAGAACGAAAAAAGAGGAAACACATATAGTTTTCACTGTGGGAGGGACTAACTGCATACAGGGTTTCCAACTTGTTTACTTTTAGAGCTATTAGTGAGTTATAGTTGGAGTCAATAAATAAATAATGACTACAAATAGCGGCCAGACTCATCTCCTTACTTCACAAAAATCAACAATGCAACATTGCTGCCAGGCCTTAGAATTTATCATCAGATTTTGCTGTTCAGCACAGTCGTATTTTATATTTTCAAACATAGTCAAGCTGACGGCATAATTGGAACCATAATAACTGCATAGTAGACTACCTAATCTGCCTAATATTAACATAGTAGTATCCATAAGACTCACAGTGAATACAAAAATAATAACTATGGATGGTGAAAACAAAAATTATACACGAGCAAACTGACAGTCCCATAACAATTCAAAGGCAACAACATATGACAGTAGATGTACTATCATTATCAATTTTGACGAGACATTACCGGGCAAAATTTGTTACTTGCACTAGTTAACCTATACCTACTAACTTTAGCAAAACAAAAACATTTATTATTTGACAGTACACGAAGGAAGAGAAACATCTAGAATCTACAAGTTTAAATGCTGAAAAAAAGAACACATATAGCTCGGAGTGAGCACACAAAAACACTAACGTTTTCTTTTACGATACATTTTTGCTGCATTTTTATAGGAAACCGTACGTTTATCTGATCTGATTGCATTGGTGACAACCAAAACAATCAACCCATGAGTGGTCGATTTTAGGATTGTCTATTATTGTATTCATCACTATGTTATTCCTGTCAGTAGCATGCATGCAGAAAATTCTTCGAACTGCATGCCTGTCAATATTACTGGCATGGACAAGTTCACTTCACTTCTCTCTTGAAGCAATTTATGCTCCAGCACTGACTGTGGATACAAACCAAGGAATAACGAATGCTGTATTGATGCCGACAAATATACCAGTGATCAAAAATGATGCACCAAACATGCCAGCAATTGGAGCTTCGTTATTAGGAACAGATCTGTAGCAAAGATAAAAAACGATGTCATTATCGTCCAAACAAAAACTGTAAAACACACTCTCCTGTTTAAAAGCGGCAAATATTAATTAATTAATTAAATACCTTCCACAATAAATCATGGCCAACGAGCTGTAATAGCCGCTGGTAAGTCCCATAAGCACCGCACCTCCCCAGTAAGTCCAGTCATTGAAAGCAAAATTAGGGAAAAAAATCCGCTCATATCCCATTGGTTGGTAGTTGCATAACATGTAGAAAGGAATGAAGAGCACTCTTAAAAACACAGGGATCCAAAGGTATCTCGGGCTGGGCTATAAAATATCATACATACATTAAACCATCAGTTAATCGCATTAATAGTTCCATTGCTAGTATACACACACCCAAAAGTAGTAGCAATCACAATAATAATTAGCTTGTTGAGAAAAAAAGATCAGTCCAAAAAATGTAACTTACCCATTCAATGATTGAAGGGATCATATTTCCTACCATGGCAAAAAAATTGAAAGTAAGGAAACAAGTAACAGGAGCAAAATATTTTGCAGTTAAGAAGAAGTCGGGATCCATCATATACACATCTATTTAAATAAATTTAAACATTGCATATAATCAAACGCAATTAATTTTCCACAATCATTATACTTTCATCGCGTAATTCGTAGAATGCTAATTTAATGGAAATACCCTTACCTGAATGCATAGCAGGGAAAATGGACAGGGTCACAAAAAACACAAAAAACACATTGATGCATTGTGGCAAGCATTTTTTCAAAACTTTCATGTATGGAGTCCGTTGAGCGCTGTGTCTTTGCTTATTTTCAGCCTCCTTAGCACTTGTCATTTCATGGTACCGATAAAACCTCTGCAATAACCAAGGGTTAGGATTAGTTTAAGTTCGCATTTCTTATTTCATTTCAAATTCTGAACACCAATAAGTTTAAACTCACATTCAATGGCAATGCAAAATATGAGTCAAAACAACAGAGGAGAACAAACAGAGCTGTGATGAAGTAATAAATAGCCGCCGTTCGAGTAGAAGGAGCCAACCAGATTGAAATTATACTGATGACAGATATAAATGTACCAGAAATATTCTGCAAATAAAAAAAAGTCCAAATTCAATAAACTAACAATTTGTTTCCATAATCTACAAACACATTTCATATAAGTACAAATATTTCGCATACCGATCCCAAAACCACTGCTCCAGAGTAATCCAATTTAGCCGCTATGCCATATATAGAGTTTTGGTAAATACCGCCAGCCACTGTGGGACAAGAAAAAATATCAATGTCGGTCTCCAAAACTGTGATAAAATCCAACTTTCTTAAAAAATTTCAAGAACTCACTGTTAATTGCAATCACTGAAATCATTGTGGCATAAAAGAAAAAACCCGGCATCCCTGAAGTGTCAACCATAGCCAAAACTACAGTCACGACAAATAGGATGACCTCTAATACGATGGACCAAACGATCCTAGTTTTGAGATCCCCCCTATAAAAAATTCATATTAATTAAACCATCTGACCCGGTAAAAGAGAAGAAATAAAATAGCGATACAATACGTCCCTACCCAATTTGAACAAATAAATTTAACCAATTGAAGAAAACATTGGGTATCTGAGCTGCTAGCCCTAAGTACTGGAGAAAGTTATCTGCATAATACTGTGTGCTATTGGATCCCGTATAGTTAGCATTCAATTTGTAGTCCACAAAGTACTATAAACAACAGAAATATTTTCAATTTCATTCGCATGTTTCAAAACAATTAGAAAATTATAGTACGGTGCCTCATTGACTAATTACTTACAGGCTTGGCAGTAATGAACATGTTCCATGGCATCAATGTTCCAATCCCATGTATTATGAGGATAATATAAACTATATTAAACCTGAAAAAAACAAAAACAATGAATTTTAAATACATACCCTATCAATCATCATCTACATTTATTTGTACTCGAACACGTCGTAAGGAATTGAAATCTGCCACACACCTATCTTCAGGCACTTTTACAAAAGGTCGCAATTTTCTACTGGCATTATATTTACTCCGCTTCTGAGCATTCTCACTATTCTCCATGAGTTCTATTTTCTCTCCCGCTGACTTATGCAGCATTGGAGTTGAAAAGTCAGACACTTTTTTAGCCCCATCAGGTGTAAAGTAATTATATAGGGAAGAAAAATCATCGGAAGAAGCCAATGGAGCTCTTGTCTCCCCCAGACCTTTAACTCCCTTCCCACTCTCATCTTTTTCCATATTTACATAAGGCATCTTTGAGAACACTAATCGCAACAACAGAACGATAACGATCCACTAATATTTCCAAACTGTCACAAATCTGTCACCAAAACCAGTCAAATAGACTGTTGCCAAAAATATTTTCGTTTCACAGGAATACTTGCACAACTAAATAAGACATCTCCTTGGCACAACATTTGTAACTAACTAACTAACCAACAAACTAGCTACATGACTAACTATCAGCTCAAATCGTAAAACACAAGAGTAATTTCCTAAAATTGTTTATTGACACCACCAGCGTATCAAAACTGTAGATGCCCTTCGATCACAATCTATAAAATGCAAAGTGTCAACAGGAGTACTGTGTGAACACAACAATTATGCAAAAGAACCAGCAGTGAAGTTTGGAACTGATAAATACGTACCCATATATAGTATAGTGAAAAAGGGGACTGATTCATCAACAATTCCCACTAGAGATATACCACACTGACTGAACTAACCGAAAAAGTAGCTACAAAGGTTATCCCTAACTACACACGTACACAGAGTAATCGATAGACCGGGCAACTCATACAAAGATGGGAATCTCTATGCACACAGCGCAGCAGTTCTGGATGGATCCCTATCTAAGCCAGTATCCATCCTATCCATTATTCCATGCCCGTATAGTATCCATAAATATAAAGGGAACATGGGCTTAGGGCACGAGCTCCATAAAAACAACTCGTCAAACACAGAAGCACGCACAATACGATACCACAAGTTTTAACTTCCGTGAGAGCACATTTATTTCATTCAAGCCAAAAAACGCTCGCACTCCCTTAAGAGTTCACTACTACGAGTAAAATCTTGTACCAGTAGTAGAAACACAGAGCACGACAGTGCTGCAAAGAAATCTCAAGAAACTTGAATGCTCAAAAGTTCATAGATGAATTGATGCATCAAGGCAGGGGAGAAAAAACGCTGTTTTAGATCTCAAAGTAAACAGCAGATAGTCAACGAACATATTACAGGGTTACTACTACTACTATTGTCATTCACATTCTGCATCTCGTCTGGGTTTCAATGGAAATGCCATACGTGGAAATTATACCTGAACTGAGATAAGCGCTACTGGGGGGTGATACGCATTTACAACGAACATCGCTAGAATCAGACTGTATGCCACTAACTAACTAACTAGCTAGCTAACTACAATCAACAAGAGGATAGGGGGAATAAAAAAGTAGACAAGTTGTCCTGTGATATGAATAATTAATCATTCATGTTTTTTTCTGAAGGAAAATACAGCTTTGAGACCTCACTCATTAAATATATTGCATTTTACAGCAAATTAAGTAGAACGAAAAAAGAGACTATCGAGCAATCGAGCTAAGTAAGAATAGCAGCCGGTTGCACAAATACTCCAATGAGACCAACTGGAAATTATGTCAACTGTGACTTGCGTTTTATCTACAGATTGAGAGCGGTAAACATGAGATATATTTACATTCAACTCCTCATAATGAAGGCCGCTCGGGCTATGTAACCTCTTTCAAAGATATTGGAAATAACGAACATTTCTAGCCAAGGCTTTCCATCATGTATGCATCGTTTACTGACAAAAATTTTTCACACAATTACTCATCACATTGAAGCTAGTTTTTTACAATCACATGTAAGGTACATCTAGCTAGTTAGTACGTTAGTAAGTAAAAACCAAACCCAACAAATTCTAGAACGCCTACATGTAATTGCTTCTATTGCGTACTAAACTAAACTAGCTAACAAAGCGCTAAAATAGACATGTTTCGACAGTACAATGTGAGAACAATAGCTCATAAATACAAAATACAAGAGGCATCCTATATCCCATACACAACAGTTTTCACCTGTCTGTCTCACATGATGTATGCTAAAATAGCAAACTACATTTGTACCTGTAAAAAATTGAATGTGAAATGAAATATTTCTATGCTAATCAAAACAACAGCGAAAACGTATTTACTATAGTGAATTTTTCACTGGAGAAAACAGAACTAAAAAGATCCACATTACTTATGAAAGGGGGAGGTTAAATATCATGAAGGGCCAATTTTGTTATATCGAGATACAAAAGTATAACAAAATATCTCGTATAATGTAAACCCACATCTGTTCTGAGCTACTCTATGACTCTACGAGAGATTTTAATGCCCCACACCCAAATAAGGGAGAAAAGATTACGCCATTTTTTATAGTCATTTCCTCTATACGCCCTGTACTCCTTGCTTCTACTTTTTCATTCATTCCCTAAACCCATGCCTATAATGTCATGGTGAAACGAAAACAAAAATGACGTATAGTACGTATCAACAAATTATATTCCCTTAAAACGCTTACTCGAAAAACAACAGAATGAACAACAATAAAACACGTTAGGTTATAGCTAAGACTAACTAACCAAGAGCAATTTTTCTATCTAATTGACAAATAAATATGACCATCTTTTAAGCGTTGACAAGCCTGGTGAACGGTGATCTTCACTAGACCAGAAAAATTACTAAAAGTCTTAGCTTCAATTTTATATATTTTTACAGCTCAGTTTTTATAGTTGCCCGAGTTATTAGCGGTTTAAGGAGATACAAATTTGTATGCGAATCTGTACACATGCATACACTATAACATTTGATGTTACAGGTAGACATCTAAACAACTGTACACATGATCCTAAAGTAAAATTATACATCCGATAAGAAAGTCATGTAATAAAACCGTCAGCTACATCTTTTCGTCATGTATCCAAAAAATATCAGCATTTTTTTCTGGCATGCTAGCTCTCTTATGAAGAAGCTAAAATGTTTTCCGTCCACAACTGATAACTAATCTGAACAATATCAAAAGAGGATTAATTTTACTTTGCAAATGACTGTTTTAATTTAAAGGCACAACATGTTGCTATTTTCCTTTTGAAGTAGTCTGACTGAGTAGGTATTTTGAATGTGACAAGAAAAGTACATACCGATCGATTGGTGGACTACTTATGTTGTCAAAGTCATCTCCACTTTGTAGTGCATCCTCCCACCCTGGAGTTAACTTTACAGGCCCCGCTACAACTACTCCAGAGCTCCCTGGAGATGTTTGCCCCAGAAATGGTTCACGTTCACTCGCTTCTCCATCTGGTTTTCTGTCTGTAAATCAATCCATACAAATTAGAACTTCTCATTCAACATTCTAGTTAATTGCTGGAGCAATACAAATGCAAAAATTTCACGGACTCAATTGAGCAAGTTCATGCTCTTCAGCTGTTTCTATACTTTTCTTTGTCTCCATATCCTACAAACACTGGAAACACAAACGACAAATATATAGGCGTAAGTCGCTATTTATCACACCGTGAATCATTTGCTCTAAAAATAGTGCAACTGGCGTCAAGTTAACCGACGGATAATCAGCGTATCACAGATTCGCACAAAATGTTGCATAAAAACTTGGATTGGGAATCCTGATTTCCTTAATAGGTATAAGACTTGGGAGCAATTTATTATTTATCCTCCATACATGAAAAAATAAAAAAGAGACATCTGTCATTCAACATTATGGTTATGGAGGATCAAAAGTGTATGCAAAACAAGAGCACCGCACATAAGATGAGTACCTAAAAGGCAAGTAACATCCATTATGAATTCGTGAAGTGATACACTCGACTCGACCTACACACAAAAATTCCAGTTAATATGCTCAAATTTTATCGTTCAAGTGATTCATCGTAATCTCCACAGCACTTAAAAAGAACTCAACAACCTTGGCTAAAAAATCATAAATACAATACAGTGTACACTTTAAGGTTCTGCAAGCACAATTGCTGAAATTAGATCCTTTTGTAATCGTAAGAGGTCTTCCTTCGTAGACTTATTTTTTGGCTATTGACTGAAATGGAATACTGTTAAATATCGTTGCAAAAATTTGAAGCTTGTTCTCACGGTTTTTACCACATAGTGACATAGTGACATGATGGTTGTGGATCGAAAATTAATACTTCTACGTGGAATACTTTATCCTCGACTGGAGCAACATAATCTGCTGACAAAGAAATGAGGATATAAAATAATATGCCAGATAAAACTATGAGTATGCAATCTCATTGCGGAATTTTATCCCTTTTTCAAAAACACAACATGGATAGATGCATACAGATGAGATGCATTAAGCAGTAGACAGCCAGCACTTGACTAGAGATTCCAGAATTCACGCTTGAAAAAATGTCTATATGCGATTATGACGACGATCCAGAGCATTGAATGGAGTCAATTGAAATTAAATTCAATGGGTGATAATGTGAGTATTTCGGGATGTGTTTTGTTGTATGATGTAACACAAATGTCGAGTGTACACACGTGGTATATGATAAAGACTTGGTAAAACTACATGCTGAATGCTGAATAAACGGAATAAAAGCAGCAAATAAAAGAAACACGAAAATCTTATGCGAAACTTTCAAGTTTGTTTAAAATACGAGGGTTTCAGAATTCGCATTCAAGGGAAAAAGTAAGCTGTTGAGTTTAAAACCGACAGGAATTAACCCACCGTGAACCCGGCTCATTGATACAAATAATCTTGTGCATTCGTTGGTCATTTGAAGAAAATGAACACAGCAAAAATAACTGATCCCATGATTAACCCATGACCCCCTGAATTGAGCAAATGAATCATAAGTAATTTTTAAAATGCAATTTAGCAATAATATTTTCTTACTCCAAGAAACTGCTCCAGCTGATTGCTCCCCTTGGTCCTGGTTTCGCCTCATAGTTTGTTTATTTAGGCCTGCGGCTAAGATGGATTTGGTTAAAAATGAAAAAGTCACAGGAAAAGAGTATGGGGTTTTCTAGTTTCAATAAGATATTTTCAAGTAATTCATTGTCTTCTTTGTTTGAAAATTCAGTCTTTGATTATATCCGGTTAGTCTTAGTCTTCCTTCGCTTTAGTTGCAATCAAGTCTTTTTTCTTTAAAATGGCAAACACTGGATACTACTTTTCTTTCTACTTATCTAATAGTTAACTCGGTGCTTCTAATCCAACAGATGATCTAGATATTTTAGAGACATTCAATCAGTTCCAACAAACTATAAAATGAATCAACAAAATATCCACGCTTTGAAGACTATAATTAATCGTACAAACAAATACAACGACTTACCTTTTAACAAATCTAAACAGGTCAACTTGACCAATTAATTGAACTCAATAGAAACTTTCGGTTAATCAGGCACGGACACGAGCATAAATCATTCCATTATGAAGAAATCCGGAATGAAATGTGTCAGATATGATTAAAGTACAGACCGACTAAGGTCATTTGATAACAATAGTCTGGAAGACGATTAGTGATTTGATTATGATAAATTCGGTCGTTGCATCGCTAAAATCTGAAGAGGTGGACCTTAACTATAGCTAGTTAATCATAGACAGCGTAGTCAGTAATTAAACAAGTTCAGGCCCTCTAAAATCACCACCACTTTTTGGTTCTTGGTGGCCCAAACAAACCCAAGGCAACAATAGAAAAAAAATTAGTCTCAACGCGAAACAAACACTGATGGCACACTAAAACTTAATAGTGGTTAAAATGTGCGTTTAAAAAGTAACTGATTTGGCAAGCTATACACTACTACTATATTTTTAGGACTGCGTGCTTCCGTCTAATTTCAACTATACTACCTTGAAAATTTTTATTTACCCTCCCTTCTTTTTCTTGCTCTCGAGGCAAGTCCATTTCTTTTTAGGCATCTGTTCCGTACCTCTGTCTCAAACATAAATTCATTCTCACACACAATCATACAACACAACTACACAAGAACACAATACTTGGGCATCTTAAGTTTGTACAGGGTCACTGTCACTGTTTTTCCCACGTTAAGAATCACAGAATTTTAAGTGGAAGAATAGCTGCTAGTGCTAACCGAGCAACTTAAACTACAGTATTTTGAACTCAAGTATGTTTTAATATTAACGATTTTCACTTGCCATTAATATGCCGATTACCTATCATTATAGTAACTTACAAAAAAACCCTCGTCCATTATAGTAACAAAAAATAGTAACTCGACGAAATAGTAACACGACATACTCACATACCGTTCATTTAAGTAACATGCAACTAATA
>Ga0210040_10003393_pt1 | contig 21557 bp, 22 predicted proteins | sample CryGeyCG12114_NA_FD_185462 | JGI IMG/M metagenome (GOLD analysis project Ga0210040, IMG submission 185462) | Groundwater microbial communities from aquifer - Crystal Geyser CG19_WC_8/21/14_NA (SPAdes) (version 2) | ecosystem: Environmental > Aquatic > Deep subsurface > Groundwater | place: USA...
TGGTGAGCGGCGGCAGGCGGTGGTAGGCGCGGAAGATGTAGGCCGATCCGTCGACCAGATAGAGGTGCTGCTTGTCAGCCATGGCGCCTGCTAGCAGGACGGGCGACCCCGGTCAGCACGATTGTCACGTAAGGGCCCCTGCACGCGGGCAAGCGAAGCCCTGTCCGCCGCATTTAGGCCATGTTTCGCTTGCGAAAGGATAATTGTGGCCTTATTTAGGCAGCCGAGCCCGCCGCTGGCGAGCTTGGACGCGGGGCTCACGGCCTCGCCCAACCATCGTTTGAGGATACCAACCATGCGCAAGATCATTCTCGCCGCGGCCATTGCCGGCACCGCCCTTTCGCTCGCCGCCTGCTCGGAATCCACCGAGGAGAACGCCGAAGCCACCGTCGACAGCATGGCGGCCGACGCCGAGACCAATGCCGACAGCATGGGCGCCGAGCTCGACGCCGCCGGTGACTCCATCGAGGGCGCCGCTAACGATGCCGGCAACACCATCGAAGGCGCCGCTGCCAACACCGGCGATGCCGTCGAGGGCGCGGCCGCCGAGGTCGACGCCGAGGCCGAAGAGCTGGAGGCCGAAGGCGAGGCGCTGTAATCGCCCCACCGGCTTTTGCTTACAGGAAGGGCGTGGCCGCAAGGCCGCGCCCTTTCCTTTTGGAGCTGGCCCTTGATCGTCGGCGAGGAGCTTTTTGCGGAGGGTCAGACACAGATCAGATGGACAGACGGAGCGCAAGAGCTTGCCTCGACCTGCTTCAGTCGCATCCTTCCGGTTGCGCTTTTAGCGTGCGGGGACCCTGCGCGGCTCCACCGACCTGGAGAATGGCAAACTCCTGCTAAGCGAGTGCTCGTAAGCCGCAGGCGCCTGAGCAGCGCTCACCGTACCCGTCGCGGCTCGGCACCTTATGAGCGCGCTTGCTCCAGATCGCTGCCCTGAACCTCTCGCTGTTTACTGAGCCGGCCAAGCGGAAAACGGGTGATTTTTGGGTGGTTTCGACTGACAAGCTCGGCCCGGACCGGTGCAGCGCCATCTGGCTCCTGAGCATATGCTCGTCGTTGGCCAGCCGAGACGCGCCAACCGCTCCCGATAGCAACGCTGTTCAGCGCGGACCTCCCACCCGGTCGTTCAGCATGGCTCGCGAGCGCCCGCCGCGGCCAGCCGCAGCCCGCCAGATCAATGCGCGCTGGCGTTGAGCCAGGTGGCGCCGGTTTCGGTGTAGCCGTCGTAGATGGCGCGGGCGATCGAGGCGATCCGGGCCTCCCGATTGCCGCGCGAGCCCTGGCCCGTCACGTAGATCGCCAGCGCAATCGAGCGGCCATCGGGCGCGGTCAGGATGCCGACATCGCTCGAAGTGTTGTTGAGCGAACCGGTCTTGTGCGCCACCGTCACCGTCTCGGGCATCATCGCCGGGATGCGCCGGGTGCCGGTGCGGCAGCGCTCCATCGCGCCCACCAGTACGCTGCTGCTTGCAGGCGACAGCCAGCGGCCCTGGTGGATGCCGGTGAGCAGTTGGACCATGGCGCGCGGCGTGGCGCTGTCGCGGCCATCGATGTGCACGGCGGGGTCGAACTCGCCATCGTCGCGTACCAGGGTGGCGATGTCGCGGCTGAGCTCGAATTCTTCGATGCCGGCGCGCTTGGCCCATTCGTTGACCGCAGCAGGACCGCCCACCGCCGCCAGCAGCGCATCGGTTGCGGGGTTGGAACTGCGCGTGATCATCAGGTCGATGAGCTGGAGCGCGGTCATGTACTGGCCTTGCCGGACCGGCGCCACCGCGCTGGAAAAGGGCTTGGACTGGACCGACAGCCGCAGCGGGAACTCGCTGGTCAGGCTCCAGCGCCCATTGTCCACCCCTTCCAGATAGGTCGCGGCGATGGCGATCTTGCTGGTGCTGGCCATCGGGAAGCGCTGATCGCCGAGGATAGCGATCTCGCGCCCGCTGGCCAGATCGATCGCCGCCACCCCGATACGACCCCGGCTCCCCTCGGCAAGCTGGGCGATCCGCTGCTCCAGCATGGTGGCGGGGCTGGGGGTATAATCGCGCGGCGCGCGCAACTCGGTGCCGAGCGTGTTGTCGAACAGTGCTTCGAGTTCGACGCGCTGCTCCTGTGCGGAAACGGGCGCCCAGGCGGCAAGCGCCACGGCGAGCGCCGCGACGATTCTGGTGAAGAACGACATGCTCATGACGACCTTCATAGCCCCCCAATCCTTTGCAGAAGGTGAATTCAGCGGAGTCCTCACCACAACGCAGGTGCGGCGAGGCGTGCCACCCTGTAGATGAACCGTTCGATCTTCGGCGCGAGCCGGCTTTCCGCCTGTCCGACGCCGAATCGGCATGAGGCGAAGCGCAGGACGAGCCGGCGCGATGCTCGCGGCACCCTGCCGATGCACTGCAGTAGTATTCCACCCTTACCGCTTTCGGAGCATGCGAAGGAACGCATCAACCACCCTTCCAGGAGAGACGGCATGACCCATCGTCTCGAACGCGAACCGCCGCGGCTGAGCGCCAATCCACTGATCCTCACCAGCCGCTGCTGTCCCCGCGCTGGTCCGGCTGCCTCACCTTGACGATGTTCCGCTTTCGTTCGATGGCCGGCGCATGCCCGAATCGCCCGCCGCGCTCCAGCCCCTTCCCCCGCTCGACCGCCGTTCCGCTGCGGTCGCGCGCGGCATCTGCCGCTTGCTGGCGCGCAACGACATCTGGTGCTTGCCCGAGATGCCGCTGCGCAATGGCCGCCGCGCCGATCTCATGGGCATCGATGCCAAGGGCTGTATCGTCATCGTCGAGATCAAGACCGCGCGCGGCGACCTGCTCAGCGATGGCAAATGGCCCGACTACCTCGATTTCTGCGACCGCTTCTATTGGGGCCTCTCGCCCGATCTCGACCGCGCGGTGCTCGATGGGCCCGACTATCGCCCCGATTGCTGCGGGGTGATCGTGGCCGACGAGTACGATGCCGAGATCCTGCGCCCCGCGCCCACCCATCCGCTGGCCGTCGCGCGCCGCAAGGTGGAGGTGGAGCGGCTTGCGCGCGCCGCGCTCCGGCGGCAGCTTGTTGCCCACGATCCACACTGTTCCACGTGGAGCACCGGGCCGCAGGGCTAGGGCTGGCGAGCGGCCCCGGCGAGGCGCATAAGCCTGCTTCCATGGTGCTGGCCATCCTCCTCTCCGCGCTCGCGATGACCGCGATCGTCGCGCTGCGCTACCTCGCCGCGAGCGGTGCCTTCGCGCTGGCGACCCGCCGCGTGCGACCGGGGCTGTATCGCGGTCTCGACGCACAGATCCGCCGCGAGATCGGCTGGTCGCTGCTGTCTGCCGCAATCTATGGCGTGCCCGCCGGCGTGGTCGCCTGGGGCTGGCAGTGGTACCTGCCGCTCTCGGTGCTGCTCTACCTCGCCGCGCACGACACCTGGTTCTACTGGACGCACCGGCTGATGCACCGTCCCGCTTGGTTCCGCCGCGCGCACGCGGTGCACCATTCCAGCCGCCCGCCCACCGCCTGGGCCGCGATGAGCTTCCACCCGATCGAGGCGCTCACCGGGGCACTGGTGATCCCGGCGCTGGTGTTCCTCGTGCCCATCCATGCCGCGATGCTTGGCGTGGTGCTGACGGTGATGACGGTAATGGGCATCACCAACCACATGGGCTGGGAGATGTTTCCGCGCTGGCTGGTGCACTCGCGGGTTGGTGGGTGGCTGATCACCGCAAGCCATCACCAGCGTCATCACGACGAATATCGCTGCAATTACGGGCTCTACTTCCGCGTCTGGGATCGCCTGTGCGGGACCGATCGCGGCCTATCCCCTCACGCGCTGGACGGCACCGGAAGGCCGCGCGCCGCGTGACGATCCTGCGACCGCTGGCCCTGCTCGCCGCCCTTCCCGCGCTGCTGGGCGCCGCGCCCGCGCACACCGTGGACGTGCGCGTGGCGATCACCGAGCTGCGCTCCCAGCGCGGCGTGGTGCGCGCCTGCATGACATCCGACCCGGTGCGTTTTCCCAAATGCCGGGGCGATGCGAACGCCTATTCGATCGTGGTGCAGGCGAGCGAGGCCCAATCGCTCGATTTCCCCGGCGTGCGCCCCGGCACCTACGCCATCGCCCTGCTCCATGACGAGAACGGCAATGGCGAGGCCGACCGCACGCTGGGCCTGATGCCACGCGAAGGCTTCGGTTTCTCACGCGATGCGCGCATCCGCATGGGCCCGCCCAGCTTCGGCGACGCGGCCTTCGACGTGAGCGATGCGCCCGTGCGTCAGACCATCCGCATGCGCTACATGCTCTAGGCGAGCCGCCGGCCGAGCAACATTCTCGTCCGGTTTTAACCATCTGTTTACCGCTCGCACTGCAACATGGCGGTGAGCAAGCGGGAGTGCAGGCGTGCTAGTTGAGACCATCCCGATTGGGGGGGCTGCGGCCGCTCAGGCACCCAATGCGCAGAGCCGGGACAGGTCCTCGCAGGAAGAGCGCGAGCCTCCCCCTTCACCCGTGGGGCAGGACGAACGGCGCATGCAGGTGCGCGCCTACGATTTATGGAACCGGCTGCTCGGCACGGGGCAGCTGCCTGCCATCGCCGACCTCAAGCCGGCCGACCATCCGGCGCTGTCCTCTTTCGGCGCGCTGCTCGATTTCACCGGCGGCCGGGCCGATCCGCGGATTGCCTACCTTGGGGAGCGATTGGCGGCCGAATGCGGCGTCTCAGGCCAAGAGGTGGCGTCCGTCTCGCATCTGCCCGAGCGCTCGCTGCTGGCGCGCATCGCCGATCACTACGTGAAGGCGATGGTCAGCGCCGAGCCGATCGGCTTCGAGGCCGAGTTCGTCAACCAACGCGACAAGACGATCCTCTACCGCGGCATTCTGCTGCCCTTCTCGCGCCACGGCCGCGCGATCGACTATGTCTTCGGCGTCATCAACTGGAAGGAGGCGGCGGAGCGCGCACTGGTCGAGGAGCTGCTGCTCGAACTCGGCCAGGCCCTGCAGGATGGGTTCGACGAGCCCGCAGCGCCGGCGGGCGGCGATGCCTTGCCGCAGCGCCGCGCCTTGCCCGCGATTGACGCGCAGGAATTGCAGGCGATCGACGCCGCCGGTGGGGAATTCGCCCTGGTGGCGGTCGCCCGCACGCAAGCCGGCCGCCCGATCGTGCTCGGCGAGGTGCGTCGCGGCACCGACCTGTTCGACAAGGCCGCCGGCCGCGCGGCCGGATGAGCGGCTGTTCGGCGCTAGGCCGCGCCACCGTGTTTCTCGCCACCCATTCGGGCGCGCACCTCTTGAGGTCGCCCGACTTGGTGAGAGGCGTCGGGCATTCTCAACTCCGACTCGGCGCGCGTTCTCGACACACAGAGAAGACATCCTCGCCTGCACTTGCCGCCGGCTATAAGTCGCGCCTTGAGGAACGCTGGAGCAAACGCCGGACGAACCCCTTAGCGTTTCACGAGCTGGCGGAGGACCTACGGCTCAAGCGCAGGCCGCGTTGATCCTGAGGCAAACTTCAGGCCGCCTGCCTGGCAGGCATGGACCCCGCAGATGCGCTAGGCTGGGTCTGACACGCTGCTCGGCGAGAGCTGGACCGCATCGAAGCCTTCCTCTCGCGCCCGATTTGTGTGCGATGCGCTCCAACCGCCGCTCGGCCGTTCGTAGAGGCGTGCCTGCGCGGCTCACGTTCAGGGCCAAAGCGGTCGGCGATCCATCAAGGCAGTTTTCCCGCAGCGGGTGCTGATTGCTCGGCTGGAGAGCAGGCTTCGAAATCAGCAACGAGGCTCGCAGGCACTCGCCAATGGGCCAGCAGAGGGCGGAAGGGCGCGGGCGCGCTCCTGATAGGCCGCGTTCGCGCGCGGAGACACAGCAGGAAGCCAGCGCAGCAGGATCGCGCAACAGCACAAAGTTGGAACTGGCGCGTCTCAGCCAAAATTGCCGGCACGGCCGCTGCCACGCTGCTCGGCTCGCCGCACTGACACTCGGCAAGCCGAAATCCGTGGTGCTGGGCATCGTGCTCGCGGGCCTGCCGGGCGGCGCGATCATGGCGGCGGTCTGCCACGCGGAGACCCTGGCGCATCATTCGGGCGAGCCCTGCGGCACCCTGGTGCCTGCGCTGGCGGTGACCACATCGGGACCTCGCTGATCGTCTCGATCATGGTGAGCTAAGGCGCTTCGGCGTCGACGCTGGCGCACGATACGCTGATCGGCGCGATCGTGATCACCATCAACGCCATTGCGGGCATGTCCCTGCTGGTGGACGGCGGGCGCCATCACCCGCAGCACTACACGCGATCGGGCGTCAGCGTGGGCTCAGCCAGGCGACAAAGCTCGCGGCGCTGACCCAACTACACGGTAAGCGAGCGCGGCCCCGTTCTACACCGACAGCCAGATCGTTCTCGTGGCAGCGATATCGCTAGTGGTCTACGCACCTCACCGCGAGGATATCCTCCACGCGGGCGCACCGGGCCTGGAGATGGCGGATCATACGCCTGTGCCGCGACCAAAGCGCTCGCTTCGGCCCGCTGCACGACGGTGACGCTGGTGGTGATGCTCGCCAAGGAGCTTTCGCCCTCGAACGAGACGGGGGTGGCGGCGATCGGCGCGGCGCAGGCGTTGGCGGGCGTCAACATCGCGGCTCTGGTGCTAGGGCCCGCAGGCTTCGCCGCGCTTTCCGCCGCGAAGCAACCGGGTGCAGACGAGCCTCAATCTGGCGATTGGCTCGTTTTGGCCGCGATCGGCTTGACCATACCCGCGGTCGCGATCCGCCGCGTCGATCGTGGGGTTCGACCCTGTTCCTCGCCAACTTTCCCTGAAGCCGTCCGGAACCGCACCGCGCGGCGGGCGGCGTTTACGGTTTGCTAACCATATTGCGCGACACATGGGCTCACACCTCCAGCGGGAGCCCGACCATGGCCATCTCCAGAACCGCCTTCGAGACCATCGGCGAGCTGCGCGAGTTCGCCGGCTTCAGCGCGCAGGAGCAGTTCTTCATCGAGTGCAGCCTCGACATCGGCCGGGGGCGCTGCGCGGCGGATGCGCGCGACGATGCTGCGGGCGCGTGCCTCTCGTGGCGGCGGCTGCAGCGGATCGGCTATGAGGAGCTTCAAGGCTTGCGCGGCGGCATCCGCGCCGGGCTGCCGCTGGTGGCGCTCGACGGGTTCTTCGCCGCGCTGGTGCGGGTTTCGGCGCTCGATCTCGCGCGCGGAGACCTGAGCTCGTTTGCCGCCTACCGCTTCCTCTACGAGCGGCTGTTCGGCGCCGGATTGCGCCCTTATCTGCCCGCCAGCTTCTGCGCCGCCGCCGCGCTGCCGCAGATCGAGCCCGCGCGGCGCAGGCTGCTGCTGGCAAGCGTGCAGGAGGCGGTGGTGACAGCGCCGCTCTGGTCGGAGCGGGCGCCTGCGTTCATGCCCGGCCGCCTGCTCGACGAGCCGGCGTGCGATCAGTAAAGGGCGTCCAGCCGCGCCCCGTAGCGCGCCTTGAGCTGGTGCCGGCGGACCTTGAGCGTGGGCGTCATCTCGTTGTTTTCCACCGTGAACGGCTCGTCCGCGAGGATGAACTTGCGAATCTTCTCGGTGACCGAGAGGTCGGCATTGGTGCGATCGATCGCGGCCTTGATGGCGCTGAGGAAGGCCGGCTGCTCGCGCAACCCCGCCAGTTCTCCGGAGCCGTTCACGGTGCCGGAGGCCCTGGCCCAATCCCGCATCCATTCGCCATCGGGCACCACCAGCGCGACCATGTAGGGCCGCCGGTCGCCCGCCACCATCGCCTGGGCGATCTCGGGCTGGAGCGTGAGCATGCCTTCCAGCTTCTGCGGCGCGACATTGTCGCCCTTGTCGTTGACGATGAGGTCCTTCTTGCGGTCGGTAATGACGATTCGCCCGCCCTCGTCCAGATGCCCGACATCGCCGGTGTGGAGCCATTCGCCCGGCATCGCGCGCGCGGTATCGGCAGGGTTGTTCCAATAGCCCTTCATCACCAGCGGGCCACGCACGAGGATCTCCCCATCCTCGGCGATGCGCACCTGGGTATCGCGCAAGGGCGTGCCGACGGTGCTCAGGCGGACCCCGGTGAGGGGGACGTTGCAGCTGATCACCGGCGCGGTCTCGGTCTGGCCGTAACCCTGCAACAGGGTGAGGCCCAGGCCTTGGAAGAAGGCGCCGACCTCCGGGTTGAGCGGCGCTCCGCCCGAAACCATCGCCTTGATGCGCCCGCCGAACCGGTCGGCGATCTTGGGGCGCAGCGTGCGGTCGAGCAGCAAATTCATCGGTACGTCGCGGCGGCGGGCGCGGCCATCGAGCAGATGTTCGCCGATCCGCAAGGCCTGGCGCAACAGGAATGCGGCCGCCGCGCCTTCCTTCTCCACCTGCTTGATGATGCGGGTGCGCAGCAGCTCGAACAGGCGCGGCACCACGATCATCAGCGTGGGGCGCGCTTCGGCAAGGTTGCTCGACAGCTTGTCGAGGCCCTCGGCGAACCAGATCTCCCCGCCCAGGCCGATCGCCAGCATGAAGCCAGCGGTGTGCTCGAGCGCATGGCTGAGCGGCAGGAAGGAGAGGAAGCGTTCCTCCCCCCAGCCGAAGTCGCGCACCAGCGCCTCGCCCGCGCCCAGCACGTTGGCGAGGATGGCGCCGTGGTGCAGCATCACGCCGCGAGGGCTCCCGCTGGTGCCGCTGGTGTAGATGATGCAGGCGAGATCGTCGCGCGTGGTGCCGGCGAGGCGCGCCTCCACCGCTTGGCGCTCGGCCGCCGGATCGCGTGGCGCCACGAGGTCCGCCCAGCTGTGGCAGGTGAAGCTGCCGCTCTGCGCCGCGCTCATCGGCTCCATGGCGATGACGTGCTCGGCCTGGCCGGTGCGCATCATCGCGCGCAGCAGCGGCGCGGCGAGCTTGGCGTCGGACACGAACACCGCGCGGGCGCCTGAGTCTGCCAGGATGTGGCGGTGATCGCCCTCGGTATTGGTGGTGTAGGCGGGCGTGGTGATGCAGCCCGCGGCCATGATCGCGAGGTCCGCGATGCACCATTCGGGGCGGTTTTCCGAAACGATCACCACCCGGTCGCCGTCGTTGAGGCCCATCCTGCGCAGGGCAGCGGCGAGCGCGCAGACCTGGCGCGCAGCCTCGGCCCAGGAGATCGGGGTCCAGGTCTCGCCAAGCTTGGCGGTGAGGAAGGGCTTGTCGCCGCGCTCGTCGGCGCGCTGCAGGAACAGGCCGACGAGGCTGTTCGCGGCTCCGATATCGCTCAGCTGCACCGCCGGCTTCCTCTCATAGGGGCAGCGCTAGCGGCGGGCGGGCGGCGGGGCAATGGGGCGTGGCTCGGGCGCGGCGGCAGCCCTTGGTTCTGTCAGTCCGCTTTCCGCATCTATCGCAGTCCAGGGCAGAGGACGCGCAGGTGCCAGTTAGGATCGACAAGATGGCTCGTGATAATGACCACCTTCTGTCCCGATGGTGTGCTCGCTTGAGCATGGGAGCTCTCGATCCTGCCGTCCAAGCACAGGTTCCAATCAAAAGGCAGCGGCTCTCCGTCACAGGTCTTCACTGGTATTCCTGGCTTCCCGTGTCGGGTATTTGAGGCGTTTGCGACATAAAGCGTACTTCGCATGCGGGGGTCTGTCTCTCCACATGTTCGCACGATCATACCGTCATACGCCGCAGGATCAGCCATTATCCTATCCAGCGGGGTCGCCTTCAGGAGCTGCTCTGAACGCGAGGGCAGGCAGCCGGAGGCCGATGTGAAAGCCACAACCACCAGCAACCAAACTCCGCCTCTGTTCGCGGTCGGCATGGAAGGGCCTGTCGTTAGAGTTTTCACCGCGATAAGCGCTTCGCGTAGACCAGCAACCTAGGCCTGATTAAACGACCGCTTTTGCGGCTCACAACCAATTCCACTGTATGGCAAAACATTCGCGCAAGCCGTCGCACGGTTTCGCATTGCCGAGAACGCGCGCTTAGGATGGCGATTGCTGCTCGACGAAAGTAGCGCGGCTCCCTCACCGCGTCTTCACCAACTCCTCGAGCCGCGGGTCCATGCTGGCTTCCCAGCCTTCCTCGCCGCGCAGGGCCGCGGTGGTGCGCAGCAGGCCCGCGAAGGGGGTGACGCGGCTGTGGCCGAGCGCCTCCAATTGCGGGATGGCATCTTCAAGCCAGGTGCCTTGCTCCACCACCACGCTGGGGCCGAAGGACATGATGAAGGGCAAGCCCAGCGCCTCCTCGAGCGGCAGGCCGAAATCGATGACGCCCACGATGGCGCGTGCGGTCTGCACCGGGATCATGCTGCCGCCGGCCGCGCCCGCGGTCATGAACGGGCGCCCTTGCGGATCGTAGACGACCATCGGCGACATCGACGACATCGGCCGCTTGCCGCCCTCTACGCGGTTGGCCACCAGCCGGCCGTCCGCGCCCTCGGGGACGAAGGAGAAGTCGGTCAACTCGTTGTTGAGGAAGAAGCCGTCCACGAACAGTCCCGAGCCGAAGCCGCCTTCCACCGTGGAATTGATGCTCACCATGGCGCCCTCGCCGTCCACCGCGACCATGTGGGTGGTGCCCGCTTCGGGCCATTCGGCGCCGTCGATGCGCGCCTGGGCGCCGGCGGGCCGGCCGGGCTGCGGATCGGTGATGGTGCGCGCCGGGTCGATCAGTGCGGAACGCTGCGCGATGTAGGCCGGGTCGAGCAGGCCGGCAGTCGGCACGGCGACGAAGTCCGCGTCGCCAACGTAATACTCGCGGTCGGCATAGGCGAGCCGCTGCGATTCGAGGAACAGGTGCCAGGTGGTGAGGTTCTGCGGGCCCAGCGCGGCGAGATCGAAGCGCTCGAGCTGCTTGAGGATGGTGATCACCGCCAGCCCGCCCGAGCTCGGCGGGCCCATGCCGCACACCCGGTAGAGCCGATAGGTGCCGCAGACCGGCGGGCGCTCCTTCGCTTGGTAGCCGGCGAGATCGGCTTTGGTCACATGCTCGGGCCGCGGGGTGTCTGCAACGATTTCGGCCACGAGCTGCGCGGCTTGCGGCCCTTGGTAGAATGCGGGCGCGCCCTGGGCGGCGATGCGCTCGAGCGTCTCGGCCAGCGCGGGGATGCGGATGAGCGTGCCCAGCGGCAATGGCTTGCCCGCTTCGTCGTAGAAGATGGCGCGCGCATCGGCGTCGCGCGTGCCGGTGGCCGAGCCTTCGAGCGTGCCGTTGAGGCGGCGGTTCATCTGAAAACCGTCGCGCGCGAGGGCGATGGCAGGGGCGATGATCTCGCGCCATTCGAGCCGGCCGTAGCGCTGATGGGCCTGCGCGGCGAGAGCCACGAGGCCGGGCACGCCGATGCTGAGGCCGCTGCGCACCGCCGTTCCGCGCTCCACCGGCGTGCCGTCCTCGCCCAGGAACCAGTCCGGACCGGCCGCGGCGGGGGCCGATTCGCGTCCGTCTATGGTGTCGACCGCGCCATCGGCCGCGCCGCGCACGTAGAACGCGCCGCCGCCAATCCCCGAGCTCTGCGGCTCGATCACGGCCAGCGCGAAGGCCATCGCCAGCGCCGCGTCGGTGGACGAGCCGCCACGCGCGAGGATGTCCTCTCCCACCGCGCTGACCCGCGGATCATTGGCGGCCGCGGCGCCTTCCGAGCTTTCTGCGGGCGGTGCGAGGCGCCCGGCGGAGGAGGGGGCGACCGGCGTCGTGGCGCAGGCGGACAGCAGGGCCGACGCGAACAGCGTGGCGAGGAATCTATTGTGCATTGCGGCAGGCTATTCGCTTCCCACCGCCTCGGCAATGGAGGTGAAGCCTTCCCGCCGCAGCAAATAGGCAAGGCCCGCATTGATCGAGCGCGCTACGCCGGGGCCCTTGTAGATCATAGCGGTGTAGAGCTGGACGAGGCTGGCGCCCGCGCGGATGCGCTCCCAGGCGTCCATCGCGCTGGCGATGCCGCCCACGCCTATCAGCGGGATGGCGCCGCCGGTCGCGCGGCGAAAGTCGCGCAGCCGCTCGAGTGCCAGCGCCTTGAGCGGCGCGCCCGACAGGCCGCCTGCCTCGCCGGCCTGGGCCGAGCGCAGCGCCGGGCGCGTGATGGTGGTGTTGGCGACGATCAGCGCCCCGAGCTTTCGGTCGAGCGCGAGGCGGGCAATGGCGTCGGTGTCCGCCGGCTCGAGATCGGGCGCGACCTTGAGGAAGACCGGGACCGACGAGCCCGCCTCCGCGCGCGCGGCGAGCACGGCGTCGAGCAGGCCGGCGAGCGCGCCTTCATCCTGCAGCGCGCGCAGGCCAGGCGTGTTGGGGCTGGAGATGTTGACCGCGAGGTAATCGGCCAGCGGCGCCATGGCCTTGGCCAGCAGCGCGTAATCGGCGATGCGGTCGGGCGAATCCTTGTTGGCGCCGATGTTCACGCCGACAATCCCACCGCTGCGCCGCCGCGCGGCGAGGCGTTCACGGGCCGCATCGAGGCCGGCATTGTTGAAGCCCATGCGATTGATGATCGCGCGGTCCTGGGCGAGGCGGAACAGGCGCGGGCGCGGGTTGCCGGCCTGGAGCAGCGGGGTGATCGAGCCCACTTCCGCGAAGCCGAAGCCGAGGCCGAGCAGCGCGTCGGGCACCTCGGCATCCTTGTCGAAGCCCGCCGCCATGCCGACCGGATTGGGAAAGGTGAGGCCGGCGACATGCGTGGCGAGCAGCGGATCGGCTTGCGGGTGCTGGAGCGGCGCGCTCTTCAAGGCGGCGATGGAGGCGTGGTGCGCGCGTTCCGGATCGAGCTGGAACAGGGCGGGCCGCAGCAGGCGGTAGAGCATCCCTCTGCCATGGCAGGCGTACCCTCCACTGTCGAGATCGCCGCGAAAACGTCTCGCGTGCGCATCAAATGCAAAGCGAAGAGAAATTTAGCGGAACACCTGTAATGTGTCGCCTTCTTACAAGGTGCCGCGCGCAAGCCGCGCTATGCCAGCATTGCGACCCGAAGGGCTCGGAACAGCGATGTTACGGGCTCTGCACTCAAGGGGCGGCACCGGCGCAAAGCAGGTGTCGCCCCCTTTTTCTCGCGCCCTCTTTTTCGCGCGCCTTTTTCGCGAACGACTCGCAGCAAGCTGTGGCGCGTTGAATCCTGTTGGGCCGGGCATTAGATGAATGCGACCAATTTCATCTACTTTGCTCGCGGAGTCTTGATGCGTCTTTCCAGCATGGCCGATTACGCCGTCGTCACGATGTGCGCCGCCGCGCGCCATTGTGGCGGCGCGCGCATCTCGGCCGCCGAGCTGGCGCGCGAGGCCGGGCTGCCGCAGCCCACGGTGCAGAAGCTGGTGAGCCTGCTGGTGCGCGCCCGCCTGCTGCGCGCCTCGCGCGGCGCTGGTGGCGGGCTGCAGCTGGCGCGGCCCGCGCCGGCGATCTCGCTGGCCGACATCGTCGAGGCGGTGGAAGGGCCAATCGCGCTGACCCCCTGTGTCGAGGGCGCGCGGCACGATTGTGCGCGCGAGGCCAGCTGCACGGTGCGTCCGCATTGGAGCGTGGTGAACGCTGCCCTGCGCGGCGCGCTGGCGGATATCTCGCTCGTCCAGCTCTCCGCCCCGCCCGGGCCCGACATGGCCGCCGTGCATGGCCCCGAGCCCGTTGAACTAGCCCTGCAAGGTACCGCGCTGTGACCGAAGACGTTGAAATCCGCGACCGCGACGCGATCGAGGCCGCCGCCCGCGCCGCCGATTACGAGTTCGGCTGGCATAGCGATATCGCCACCGAATTCGCGCCCAAGGGCCTGTCCGAAGAGACGGTGCGGTTCATCTCGGCCAAGAAGGACGAGCCGCAGTGGATGCTCGACCTGCGCCTGAAGGCCTATCGCGCCTGGCTGGAGATGGAGGAGCCGAACTGGGCCAAGATCGGCTACCCGCCCATCGATTACCAGGACGCCTTCTATTTCGCCGCGCCCAAGCAGAAGGTGGAGCTGGAGAGCCTGGACGCGCTCGATCCGGCGATCAAGGCGGTGTACGACAAGCTCGGCATCCCCATCGCCGAGCAGGAGGTGCTCGCGGGCGTCAAGGGCGGCCGCAAGGTGGCGGTGGACGCGGTGTTCGACAGCGTCTCGGTCGCCACGACCTTCCGCGAGGAGCTTAAGCGCGCAGGCGTAATCTTCCTCTCCTTCAGCGAGGCGGTGCGCGAGCACCCGGAACTGGTGCGCAAGTGGCTGGGCCGCGTGGTGCCGGCGCGCGACAACTATTTCGCCTGCCTCAATGCCGCGGTCTTCTCCGACGGCACCTTCGTCTACATTCCCGAGGGCGTGCGCTGCCCGATGGAGCTTTCCACCTATTTCCGCATCAATGCCGAGAACACCGGCCAGTTCGAGCGCACGCTGATCGTTGCCGAGAAGGGCTCCTATGTGAGCTACCTCGAAGGCTGCACCGCGCCGATGCGCGACGAGAACCAGCTCCACGCCGCCGTGGTGGAACTGGTCGCGCTCGAGGATGCCGAGATCAAGTATTCCACCGTGCAGAACTGGTACCCGGGTGACGAGAATGGCAAGGGCGGCATCTACAATTTCGTCACCAAGCGCGCGCTGTGCCAGGGCGCGCGCAGCAAGGTGAGCTGGACGCAGGTGGAAACCGGCAGCGCGATCACCTGGAAGTACCCCAGCTGCGTGCTCAATGGCGAGGACAGCGTGGGCGAGTTCTACTCGGTCGCGGTGACCAACAATCACCAGCAGGCCGACACCGGCACCAAGATGATCCACAATGCGCGCGGCACCCGCTCGACCATCATCTCCAAGGGCATTTCGGCCGGCAAGTCGAACAACACCTATCGCGGGCTGGTGCGCGTGGCCGCCAATGCGGAAGGCGCGCGCAACTACACGCAGTGCGATTCGCTGCTGCTGGGCGACCGCAGCGGCGCGCACACGGTGCCCTATATCGAGGTGCGCAACCCGTCGGCGCAAATCGAGCACGAGGCGACCACCTCGAAGATCTCCGACGACCAGCTGTTCTACGCCATGCAGCGCGGCCTCGCGCAGGAGGAGGCGGTGGCGCTGATCGTCAACGGCTTCGCCAAGGAGGTGCTCAAGGAGCTGCCGATGGAGTTCGCGGTCGAGGCGCAGAAGCTGCTCGCTATCTCGCTCGAGGGGAGCGTGGGGTGAGCTTGGAGACAATTGCTCGACTCGTGATCCTCACCGCAGCCCTTGTCTTCGGTATGCTGGTGGCTTGGGTGGGCATCGGGTTTATGGGAGCGAGCCCCGCGTCCGTAGCTATCCATTCCCTTTTGGTACTGGTGCCCGGACTGGCCATTGGATGGACGTTGCGAAAGCACAACCGGAACCGCGGACGCACGATTGAAGATCCGATGATATGACCGACCGCAAGACCCTCCAGCTCCGCGCTTCCTCGGAGAACGCCACTGCGCTGACGCTGAAGAAGAAGGGCCGCGGGTGGGAGATCTCGTCCAAGCGCCTCGACGTGCTGCACGAGCAGGCGCGCGAGATGCGGCGGCACTCCTCCGAGGCGCACAAGGCGCTGGCCGAGCGGTTCACCAAGGCGGACCTGGGGGAGTACAGCTTCACCCGGCACGCGGTGGTGGGCTCGGCGATCGTGGATTTCGTCTGCCACAATCTCGGCATGGCCATCGCCATCGACGAGGAGGGCGCTAACGCCACCCTCGCCACCCGCCGTGACAAGAGCCTGGAAGCCGTGGGCATCCGCGTGATGCGCCTGAAGGCCGCCGACATCCTCGCCGACATCGACGCGGTGCTCGCGCGCATCACCGCTGGCATGCGGCTGCGCATCGCCGACCGGCAGAGCTCGCGGCATCGCCACCACGCCAGCAATCCGCGCCAGACTGCGCCGCGCGGCGCCGGCCGCGCACCTTCGGGCGCCACCCGCCCCACCAGGAACCGCAATGCTCAAGATCGATAACCTTCACGCCAATGTCGGCGACACGCCGATCCTGAACGGCCTCTCGCTCACCGTGAACGCGGGCGAGGTGCACGCGATCATGGGCCCCAACGGCGCGGGCAAGTCGACGCTCGCCTACGTGCTGGGCGGGCGGCCCGGCTACGAGGTGACCGCCGGCTCCGTCACCTTCAACGGCCAGGATCTGCTCGCCCTCGAGCCGCACGAGCGCGCTGCCGCTGGCCTGTTCCTAGGCTTCCAGTACCCGGTGGAGATCCCCGGCGTTTCCAACGTGCAGTTCCTGCGCGAGGCGCTCAACGCGCAGCGCGGCGCGCAGGGGCTCGCGCCCCTCTCCGGCGGCGAGTTCCTCAAGCTGGCGCGCGAGAAGGCCGGGCTGCTCAAGCTCGACATGGACATGCTGAAGCGCAACGTGAACGTGGGCTTCTCGGGCGGCGAGAAGAAGCGTGCCGAGATGGTTCACATGGGAATTCTCGACCCGGCACTGGCGGTGCTGGACGAGACCGACTCAGGCCTCGACATCGACGCGCTGCGCATCGTGGGCGAGGGCATCAACGCCATCATGCGCCGGCCTGACAAGGGCGTGCTGCTGATCACCCACTACCAGCGCCTGCTCGATTACGTGCGGCCCGATTTCGTGCATGTCCTTGCCCGGGGACGCATCATAAGGACGGGTGACGCGCAGCTTGCTGTGCGTCTGGAACAGGAAGGTTATGAGGAGGTGTTGGCATGATTGTACTTGCGTCCCTGCTGTTCGCCCAGGCCGCCACGGCGACCTACAGCGTACCCGCCACGCTGCCCGTGCCGATGGTCGGCATCGAAGCCCTGGGGGAGCGGATGGCCGCCACCGGGGCGAGCCTCATCCAGACCAACGAGGGCGGCTGGCGCTGCAACCTCAGCGCCACCACCGGCATCGCCTATATCGATGAACGGCTGTGCCAGGCGAATGTCCATTGCTCCCTCCGACACGGCAACGATCCCGAGAAGATCGGCGGCTGCCTCGAGGACCGCCGCAAGGGCATCCTCAAGGATTACCGCAAGGCCCAGCAAGGCGAGGCCTGATGAGTGAAGGCCTGATCACCGGGGGCCTGCCCAGCATCCGCGATGAGGAATGGCGTTACGCGGATTTCGCCGTGCTCGAGCGTATCGGGCCGGCGGCGCTGGACAGCTGGCGCGACATCGCCCTGGCCGCCGGCGAGACGATGCGCGAATGCCTGGTGCTGGACAGTGCCTCGCCCGAGATCCGCCGCCTGCGCATAACCGTGGCGGCGGGCGGGCGCTGCGAGCTGTTCGCTCTGGTCGCGGGCGGGGATTACGCCCGGCTTGAAGTGGAGGTGCGCCTCGCCGAGGGCGCGCACTTCGAGCTTGGCGGAGTGACCATCGGCGGCGGGACGGCAACGCGCGAGATCGTCACGCGGCTGGCCCATGCCGAGCCGCTGGCGACCTCCCAGCAGGTCGTGCGGGCCGTGCATTGGGGCCGCGCGACCGGCAATTTCCTTGGCCGCATCGACGTGGCGCGCGGCAGCCAGAAGACCGACGCCGCGCAGGATTTCAAGGGCTTGCTGCTCGAGCGCGGGGCGAGCGCCAATGCCCGGCCCGAGCTCGAGATCTACGCTGACGACGTGAAATGCGCGCACGGTGCCACCATCGGCCAGCTCGACGAGGCGGCGCGGTTCTACATGGCGGCGCGCGGCATCCCCGCGGATGTCGCGCGAAAACTGCTGGTCCGCGCCTTCATCGCCGATGCCTTCGCCGCGCTCGATGACGAAGTCGAGCAGGCGCGGCTGTTCGATGCCGCCCTCGGGGCCTTGGGGGACGCGGTTTGAGCGAGGGAATGCACGATCTGCAGGCGTTGGACCCGCGCACGGGCGATGACCGGTCGCGGCCTGGCAGGGCGCCTCAGGCGGGTGCGGCCTCCGCAGGCGCGCGCCTTGCGGGCAAGGCCGACTTCCCGGGTCTGGTGACGGCCACCGGCAAGCCCTGGCACTACCTCGATTCCGCAGCGACCGCGCAGAAGCCGCAGGCGGTGATCGACACCGTGGCACGCGCGCTCGGCGTCGATTATGCAACCGTCCACCGCGGCGTCTACACGCGCTCTGCCGAGATGACGCTGGGCTACGAGGCGGCGCGCCGGCGCATCGCCGCCTTCATCGGCGGAGCTGCGGAGGAGCTCGTGTTCACCCGGGGCGCGACCGAGGCGATCAACCTGGTTGCGCAGTCCTGGGGTGCGGTAAACCTTGGAAAGGACAGCCGAATCCTGCTTTCCGAGCTGGAGCACCACTCCAACATCGTGCCCTGGCAGATCATGCAGCAGCGGCTCGGCTTCGCGATCGATGTCTGCCCGCTCATGCATGACGGGCGGATCGATCTCGACGCGGCCGAGCGCCTCCTCACGCCGGCGCACAAGCTGGTGGCCTTCGCCCATGTCTCCAACGTGCTCGGCTCCCTCCTGGACGCGCGCCGGGCCGCCGACCTGGCCCATGCCGTGGGCGCGAAGCTGCTGCTGGACGGGTGCCAGGCGGTGCCGCGCCTGCCGGTCGACGTGCGCGCGCTGGATTGCGATTTCTACGCCTTCTCCGGCCACAAGCTCTACGGCCCGACCGGCATCGGCGCGCTGTGGGCGCGGGCGGAGATCCTGGCCGACATGCCGCCGTGGCAGGGCGGCGGGGCGATGATCGAGCAGGTGAGTTTCGCGCGCACCACCTTCGCCCCCGCGCCGCAGCGCTTCGAGGCGGGCACTCCGGCCATCGTCGAGGCGATCGGGCTGGCGGCGGCATGCGAATACGTGTCGCTGATCGGCCTCGCTGCGATCCACGCGCACGAGGCCGCGCTGGTGGCGCAGACGCGCGAAGCGCTGCGGGGCATGAACGATGTGGCGCTGTTCGGGCCCGAGGATGCGGCGGGAATCGTCAGTTTCTCGATCGACGGCATTCACCCGCACGATCTTGGCACCATATTGGATGAGGAAGACGTTGCCATCCGCGCCGGGCACCATTGCGCGCAGCCGCTGATGGCCCGGCTCGGGGTCGACGCGACCGCGCGCGCAAGCTTCGGCCTCTATTCGGACGAGGACGACGTCGCCGCGCTGATCCGCGGCATCGAGCGCACGAGAAGGATTTTCGGCTGATGGACAGGCCAGAGGACACAAGTGATTTCATCGCCGGCTCCGTCTCCGCCGGGGGCGCAGGGCAGGCCGATGGCAACGAGGCTTTGCTGCCGGCCAAGCCGCCGCGCGCCCGCGTCAGTGACGCGCCGCTCGAGGACGATGCCGCGCCAGCCGAGACTGCCGCCGCCAAGCTCGAGCGCAAGCGGGATTACCTCGAAGGCTTCCTCCAGCAGCGCCCCGAGAACGCCGCCGAGGGCGAGCCCGGCGGCGCGCTGTACGAGTCGGTGATCGAGGCGCTCAAGGACATCTTCGACCCCGAGATCCCGGTGAACATCTACGATCTCGGCCTGATCTACGGCGTGGATGTTACGTCCGAAGCGGACGTAACAATCACGATGACGCTCACCACCCCGCATTGCCCGGTGGCCGAGACCATGCCGGCCGAGATCGAGATGCGGGTGATGTCGCTCCCGGGCGTGCGCGACGCCGAGGTCAACGTCACCTGGGATCCGCCCTGGGACCCGGCCAAGATGAGCGACGAAGCGCGGCTCGAATTGGGAATGCTGTAAGCGTTTCGGCCAAAGTGGTACTTTGGCCGAGTTGAAGGGTGTAAGTATGGCTACGATCACACGCGAACGACCTGCCGCCGTGGTGCTCACCCCTGGCGCTGAGGCGCGCGTCGCCGCGCTGATGGCGCGTGCCCCCGCCGATGCGATCGGGGTGAAATTGTCGACGCCGCGCCGTGGCTGCTCGGGGCTCGCCTATTCGGTCGACTACGTGGCGCAGGAGAATGCGTTCGACGAGAAGATCGTCACCCCCGGTGGCACCTTCTACATCGACGGGTCGAGCGTGCTCTACCTCGTGGGCAGCACGATGGATTGGCGCGAGGACGATTTCTCGGCCGGCTTCGTGTTCGAGAACCCCAACGCCAAGGGCGCCTGCGGGTGCGGCGAAAGCTTCATGGTCTGACCGGTCAGCGCCGCCGCAGCGCCTCGGCGCAGGCGCGGCGGTCGACCTCCTGCCCGTCGCTGGCGCGGCGCGCCTCGATGTGCGTCGCCACCGGCTCCCCGCCCGGGCCGAGCGGGTAGAGGAACACGTCGAGCACGCAGGGTTCGCCCGAGAACTGCAGCTTGCGCATGTCACCTTCCGCCACGTCCAGCCGCGGGCTGCCCAAGGCGCTCGCCAGCCCGCGCACATCCTGCCGGTAGAGCCAGTCGAGGCCGGGCACATTCTGCAGGCTCGGTGCGCGAAACCCTTCGACCGGAGCCGGCGGCGGGGCCTGAGGCGGCACGACGGTGGCTCCGGGTGCGGGCGCCGGGCGACTGGCCCCGCGCGAACCGGTGGCCTGGGGCACCGCGGTGCAGGCCGCCAGCGCGCCGGCCAGCAACATCGCGGAAGATAGCCGTGCGATCATGACCGTCGCCCTTTGCGGTGCACCAGGTGGGCGGCGCTTGCTGCTCCCAGCACCGGCGCAAGGAGGTTGGCGAAGGGCACCACCAGCAGCGCCGCCACCGCTCCGCCGAGCATGAAGCGCTGGGCGGCGCTCACCGGCGGCGGCTGCCCGCGATCGTCGCGATGGCGCAGCCACACCATGTCCATGAGTTCGCGCCCCAGCAGCCAGGCGTTCACCACGAAGAGCAGCAGCGCCGGGCCCACGCCGGTGACGAGCAGCGCCAGAGCTACCGGCAGCGCAAGCAGGTTGACGAGCAGTGCCCGGCCGCCGGCGCGCAGGCTGGCCGCCGCCTGCTCGCCCAGCGTGAGGTCGCGCGCGCTGCTCGCCGCGTGCGGGTAATGGCGCGCTTCCACCGCCTCCACCACCTCGTCGGCGAAGAAGTTCAGCACCGCCATCGCCACGATTCGCCAGCCGAGCCACAGGCCCAGCATGGTGAGCACCACCGCCGCGGCGCCGCGCAGCGTGCCAGTGCCAGTGCCAGTGCCAGTGCCGCTCAGCCCCGCATCGGTGAAGCCGGCTGTGGCCAGGCCCCAGTCGATGAGGAACCACGCGCCCGTCCCCAGCACGGCAAAGGCCACGAGGGACACCGCAAGGCTCTTGGCGAGGATGCGCCAGATGCGCCGATCGGCGAGTTGCCGCAGCGAGAGCAGCAGCGAGGCGGCGACGGCAGGCATCCAAGGCTTGCGATCGTCGCGCCCAGCGGCCAAGTCAACGGCCCGCGGCCGGGCATTCCCCGGAGATTTTGGCCACGAGCCAAGACCCGCCAGCCGTTCAGCACCCGCCCAAGCCACAGGAACCCCCATGCCCGAACCCAGATACGACGTGATCGCCATCGGCAACGCCATCGTCGACGTGATGGCCCCGTGCTCGGACGAGCTGATCGAGGAACTCGGCCTGGCGCGCGGCGGAATGACGCTGATCGATGCAACCCAAGCTGAGGCGCTCTACGATGCCATGGGCCCCGCGCGCGAGATCTCGGGCGGATCCGCGGCCAATACGCTGGCAGGCCTCGCCGCGCTGGGCGCGCAATGCGCCTTCGTGGGCCAGGTGGCGGACGACCAGCTGGGCCAGGTGTTCGCGCACGACATCCGCGCCGGCGGCATCGATTTCGACGTGGCGCCGCGCACCGGCGAGCCGCCCACCGCGCGCTGCCTGATCTTCGTGACCCCCGACGGCCAGC
>Ga0210040_10003394_pt1 | contig 21554 bp, 17 predicted proteins | sample CryGeyCG12114_NA_FD_185462 | JGI IMG/M metagenome (GOLD analysis project Ga0210040, IMG submission 185462) | Groundwater microbial communities from aquifer - Crystal Geyser CG19_WC_8/21/14_NA (SPAdes) (version 2) | ecosystem: Environmental > Aquatic > Deep subsurface > Groundwater | place: USA...
ATGTATATGCAGCCCGCTACGGCCGATGCCGATAAAATACGTGTTGGCAGCTTCGCCTCCTTCATGCTGATTTTTATCACCGTCTTTACTGTCCTGTTAGGTATAGCGCCTGCTTTGATAAGTGATCTGCTGTAAAGAATATAATGTACAAGTATAAAAGCGGCTGCCTTTACCAAGGCAGCCGCTTTTTTTATAGCTATTAAGTTATAAGCTGCTTACAGGCTTTCAAATAATAAGAGGTAATAGGCTTTCGCCTGCCTTTGCAGAAGCCGAAGTTTATACTTCAACTATAATCCACTAACACAAAAAAGCCTGCAACCTCAACGGCAGCAGGCTTCTCTATAGTATAGGTAAAGTTTTAAGTTTATATCTGCTATAAATTCAGCGTCATAATTACGTTGTTGCTTTTATTTCCTTTACCGTCTTTAAAGCCGTTGGTTTGTTGGCTTATAATTTCAAAGCCGAGCTTTTTATATAACTGCACCGCATACTTGTTTGCTTCAACTACCTGCAGGCACAATACCTGGAGTTCGTGGTTCTTTTTTGCCCAGCCAATTACAGCTTTCAGTAGTATGGCGCCAAGCCCTTTATTCTGATATGCCTCCAGTATGCCCATACTTATCAAACCTGTGGGGTTCACCTCCAACTCATCGCTGCCGGTTAAATCAATATTGCCGATAACGTAGCCATGGTGCAGGGCCAGCAGCAGCAGGCTGTTAGGGTTATCGCGCAGGCGCTGAATCCATCGGGCTTCGTCAGCAATAGTTTGCTCCAGATCTTCGGGCGAAACAATGAGAAACCTGCTTGTCAGCACATATTCCCGCACAGTGTTTAGTAAAGCCTCTGAGTCGGCTATACTTCCTTCCCTGATGATAATTTCCTCTCCTGTTCTTAAAACATGTATCTGTTCTTTTATCTTCATTAAAATGCGTTAGCGTGGAGCAGGAAGATGACCTTAATGCGGCAGGTTCTTCGTGCGGATATGTAGTTCATCCAACTGATCATGCGAGATAGGCGACGGCGCGTCTATCATTACATCGCGGCCTGAGTTGTTTTTCGGGAAGGCAATGTAATCGCGGATAGAATCGGAGCCGCCAAACAGCGAACAAAGCCTGTCGAAGCCAAATGCAATACCACCGTGCGGCGGGGCACCATACTCAAAAGCATTAAGCAGGAAGCCAAATTGCGCCTCCGCCTCAGCATTGGAGAAGCCCAGCAGGCGGAACATCTGCTCCTGCAACCTGCGGTCATGTATACGGATTGAGCCGCCTCCTACTTCTACCCCATTTATCACCATATCGTAGGCATTGGCACGCATGTTACCCGGCCGGTCGTCTATCAGTTCTATATCTTCCGGTTTCGGCGCGGTAAAAGGATGGTGCATCGCATGATAGCGTTTGGTATGTTCGTCCCACTCCAGCAGCGGAAAATCAACTACCCACAGCGGCGAGAACACATTTTTATCACGCAGGCCCAGCTGAGAACCCATCTCCAGGCGAAGCTCGCTCAGTGCTTTGCGCGTTCTATCCTTTGGTCCGGCAAGTATAAGCAGCAAGTCACCTGGTCTGGCATCAAAAGCCCAGGCCCAGGCCTGCAGGTCTTCAGCAGTAAAAAACTTATCTACCGATGATTTTATACTTCCGTCTTCGCCAACGCGCGCATATACCAGGCCAGTAGCACCTACCTGCGGACGCTTTACAAAACTGGTTAGCTCATCGAGTTGCTTGCGTGTATAGCCGGCGGCGCCCTGTGCGTTAATACCAACAACCAGTTCGGCATCATTAAAAACTTTAAAATCACGGTGCCGGGCCAGATCGTTCAGTTCCACAAAACGCATCTCAAAACGTGTATCGGGCTTATCGGAGCCGTAGTATTTCATGGCATCAGCGTACGTCATGCGGGGCAGGCGGTCGATGTGGATACCCTTTACCTCCTCAAACAAATGCCGGATCAGGCCTTCAAACCTTTTCAGGATATCCTCCTGCGTTACAAAGGAGAGTTCACAGTCTATTTGTGTGAACTCCGGCTGGCGGTCAGCACGCAGATCTTCATCGCGGAAGCATTTTACTATCTGGTAGTATTTGTCGAAACCGGCTACCATCAGCAGTTGCTTAAAGGTTTGCGGCGACTGCGGCAAAGCATAAAATTCACCCGGATTCATGCGGCTGGGCACTACAAAATCGCGGGCGCCCTCGGGCGTAGACTTAATCAGTACTGGCGTTTCTACTTCGATAAAGTAATGGCTGTCCAGATAGTTGCGCACCTCGCGCATCATGCGGTGGCGCAGTTCCAGATTATGACGAACCGTGTTGCGGCGCAGGTCCAGGTAGCGGTACTTCATTCGCAGGTCATCACCGCCGTCCGTTTCGTCTTCAATCATGAAAGGCGGCAATTTAGAAGGATTCAACACCTCCAGCTTCGTCACCTTTATTTCGATAGCACCGGTAGGAATATTATCATTTTTGGAATACCGCTCAATAACTTTCCCCACTGCCTTTACCACATATTCACGGCCCAGGCTGCGGGCTTGATCCAGCAAAGCGGGTGGCGTAATTCCTTCTTCAAAAGTAAGCTGCGTAAAGCCGTAGCGGTCGCGCAGGTCAATCCAAAGCATGCCGCCTTTGTCGCGCAGGCGTTGTACCCAACCGGTAAGTATAACTTCTTCGCCTACGTTGTAGTTACGCAGTTCGCCGCAAGTATGAGTTCGGAGCATAGTATAGTTTCTAATCATGTATGAGGCACAAAATTAATAAAATAAATAGCTTTAAAGGAGGATTATTCCGGCAACTACGCATATTGTTTACCGCAGGAGCAGCATACGGTTCTTTGGCTGGTAGCCCCAGCTGCTTTCCAGGCAGGCATGGTTGCTTGCTTTTATCTTTCTTGCTCAACAGTAAACTTTAAGGTTGCGTTTTTGATGCTGCAAAAGAACGTATCTGTCGATAAAAGTGTGTGTTTGGTATAGTTTATTTTGAGAAGGCAAAGCGATTCGTTTACTTCCATAGCCTCTTAACAACATAATAATTTCTTATACTTAACGCAGCTGCGCATGGAACTGGTTATACAATATCTCTCCAAAACTTACCCGAACGGCATACGGCGCCGATAAGATGAACAAGTTCTTGAAGTATGAATTGAACTCATACTTGCTGGGCCACACCTCGGAGCGCAAAAAGGAGATGCCGCTGTACAAGGTGGAAAATCAGCCATACATCCACTACCGCAAAGGCAGCGTGGTAATGTATGCGCTGGCCGACTACATCGGCGAAGAAAACCTGAACCACGCGCTAAAGCAGTACATCCGGAAAGTGGCTTTCCAGCAGGCGCCATACACCAACTCCGTGGAGTTTATGAAGTACATCCGCTCCGCCACGCCAGATTCGCTGCAGTACCTGGTATCGGACATGTTCGAAAACATCACCCTTTATGAAAACAAGACCACGGATGCCGCTTATAAAAAGTTAGCGGATGGCAAGTATAAAGTAACGCTGAAGGTTAACGCCAAAAAACTTTATGCCGATAGCTTGGGCAACGAAACGGAAGCCAAAATGAACGACTGGGTGGATGTGGGTGTGCTGGCGCGCAAGAAAGTAAACGGCCACTGGCAGGATACCCCGCTCTACCTAAAAAAGCGCAGGTTGAAAGCCGGGCAAAACACCTTTGAGTTTATAGTGAACGAAGTGCCCAACAAAGCCGGTGTAGCCCTTATAATATCTCATAGTTCGGAATCCTTCTGATAATACCAAGAACTTATTGACGAGCTAACACTGATTTCGGCAAAATACAAGTATACTTACTTGCTGAGGTTTCATGTATTTGCCTTCCGCAATAAAAATCCAAGAAACAAAACAGAGAAGCATACTTGCTAAGTATGCTTCTCTGTTTTTATACTTTCTTTAAGTATGGATAGCGCTTATTTAAATAGTCCGCCGAGCTTATCACCTAGGCCGCCGGGCAATTTATCTTTCAGGCCGCCACCCAGCATCCCCATAATATCCGACTGTCCCATGCCTTCGCTGCTCACTTTGCCGCTCAGCTTGTTCATGATAAAGGTGATGACAAAAGGCCCCGCCTGGTTGGCTATACTTGCCGGAATGCCCAGTTTAGTTGTCAGGTCGCTTACATAGCTACCAATCATCCCATTTACTCCGGGGCTATCCATCGGTCCTTTGTTTCCTTTCAGCACGTCCATGATGCCGCCAAAATTGCCGCTGGTGGCTTGGTTCGTAAGCCCTTCTTTTACATGATCCTGCGCTAATGCCACCGATTTATCGGCAGTATCGGGCTGTAGCTGGAACTTGTTTTGCAGTTCGCCGGTAAGTTGTCCTTTTAAACCGTCTATGAGTTGATCTAACATGTTTTTTATACTTTAAATGAACAGGTCTGCTTCCGTGCAGCACCTTACCAGGTATAACGACAGCTGGAGAAGATAAGATGCTGCCACAGGCATAACATAAGAAGATAATGACGACAGAGATTTGGCAGAATAATTGCTCCTGTGGCTGAAACCGGATTTTTGTTCCAGGATTTTATAGTTTTACCGATTGAAAACATACACATGCGATATTTAACCTTTTTGGCTTTCTTTTTAATTACAGGTGTGGCGCTTGCGCAGCCCAGGCTCCGGAAAGTGCAGCTTAGCAAAGAAATCAGCGCTTTGCTGCCGCAGGATTTCTCGCTGCTGCCCGACGATGGGATTGCACGCAAATATCCCGCCCCCATTAAGCCTTTGGCAGTTTACTCCAGCCCCAACGGCCAGGTAGACTTTAGTGTAACCCAAAAGCCATCGCAGTTCAGGGCGCAGGATCTAAAAATGCTTCTCGCTTTTTACAAAGCTAACCTGCTCGAGACTTTTACGAAAGTGGATTTTATACGCCAGGAAATAACCCAGGTAAATGGCAAAGACTATATCGTTTTTGAGTTTGTATCTACGCTGGCCGATCAGCGTGCAGGCAGCAGCCTGGCGCCGGTGCAGAGGTATAGCATTATTGAGTATACCATACAGGGCGACCAGCTGCTGATTTTTACACTGCACACGCCCTTAAACATGAAAAACGACTGGCAAAACACCGCCCGCGAAATTATGGCCTCAGTAAAAGTACAATAACAAACCACTTGTTTATGCCGGCTTTAGAAAGCCTCTCCTTTTTTTGGAGGGGCTTTTTTTATATCTTGAAATTAATCGGCAGAATTTATGCTTTTAGTTCCGAGATTTTAATTCCGTTCAAATGCTTATTTTATACTATGGCTACAGACTTTCTATCAATTCACAGCGACGACCACTTTATGCAGCAGGCATACCTGCAGGCACAGTATGCCTTTGAGGAAGGCGAGATTCCGGTTGGGGCCGTAATTGTGGCCAACAACCGCATTATTGCCCAGGCCTATAACCAAACCGAGAAACTGAACGACGTAACGGCTCATGCCGAAATACTAGCTTTTACAGCTGCTGCCGAGTACCTGGGTAACAAATACCTGCACGACTGTACCTTGTACGTAACCGTAGAGCCCTGCGTAATGTGCGCCGGAGCCAGCTATTGGGCACAGCTAAAGCGGGTGGTGTTTGGAACATCAGAACCTAAACGCGGTTATAGAAGAGTAGGTAACCTGTTGCACCCCAAAACTGAGATGGTGAGCGGCATTATGGCCCAGGAGTGCACCGATCTGATGGCTTCGTTCTTCGCCGGTAAAAGAAATTAACTAACTTTGATACCACCACGTACAAATTAAGAACGTGTACAAACATTAATTTTCATACTTAAAACCTATAAAACTATGGCTTTCGAACTTCCGGAATTACCTTATGCTTACAACGCCCTGGAGCCGCACATTGATGCGCGCACCATGGAAATTCATCATACAAAACACCACAAAGCCTATACTGATAACCTGAACAAGGCCATCCAGGGCACTGACCTGGAGAATAAATCCATTGAGGAAATTATGCGCAGTGTGGCTGAAGACAACAAACCCGTTCGAAACAACGGCGGCGGTTACTACAACCATAATCTTTTCTGGACTATACTTTCGCCTGACGGCGGCGGTCAGCCTTCCGGCGAACTGGCAAATGCTATAAACGACTCGTTTGGTTCTTTTGATCAGTTTAAAGAGAAATTTAATGCTGCCGCAGCAACGCGCTTTGGTTCTGGCTGGGCCTGGCTGTGCGTGAAAAACGGCAAGCTGGAAATCTGCTCTACTCCTAACCAGGACAACACCCTGATGCCATTTGCAGAAGGTTGCGGCGGACAGCCCATCCTGGGACTGGACGTATGGGAGCATGCATATTATCTCAGCTACCAGAACCGACGCCCCGATTACGTCAACGCATTCTGGAACGTGGTAAACTGGGACGAGGTAACGCGCCGCTACAACGAAGCAAAACAGCAATAGTCTTTTTAGACGCTGGATTTCAAATAAGGCGCTAGACTTCTTCATATTTGTAAATGAAAGCCCTATCGGAAACGGTGGGGCTTTCTGTTTGCCATAGGTGCTACTTCAGAATTCGAGGGGAATTTTGTAATATAGACTTCTCAACCTGAAAACAACTGATGGAAATTGCCCTGCTCCTGTTGCTACTTGTGCTGGTGCTCTGGTTTGCCGGCCAACACAGCGATAAACTGAACCTCAACAGCCGCCAGTTGGAGGCATTACAGGACGAACTGCACCTGCTGCGGGAACAACTGGAGAAACAGGCAACGTCCCGAACCCATCCACCAGCGCCACCACAACCTGCCCAGCCAAGGGAGACAATTGAGGAGGCGAGAAGATCACTGCAGCCGTCTGTTGCGCCACCTATAGTACAGGAGCCAGCTCCGCTACGGGCGGGCTCGGTTCCGGCACCTGCGCCACAGCCTGAAGCGGCTTTTACAGCACCTCCTGAGGCCCCGGCCTCTGTCTTCAGCAAACTTCTGCGCAACGCCGACTGGGAGAAGTTCATCGGAGAGAACCTGATCAACAAACTGGGCATTGCCATTCTGGTGCTCGGCATCGGCTTTTTCGTAAAGTATGCCATCGACCAGGAATGGATAAATGAGGTGGGCCGCGTTGCGATTGGTATCCTGGCGGGTGGCGTTTTGGTGGGTGTGGCGCACTGGCTGGGGCGGCAGTATCAAGCCTTTAGCTCGGTATTGGTAGGCGGTGGCATGGCCGTTTTATACTTCACCATCGCAATCGCTTTTCATGAGTATAACCTCTTCAGCCAGGCAGCAGCGTTTATGTTGATGGTGGGCATTACAGGCTTTACTATTTTTCTGGCAGTAGCCTACGATCGGATGGAGCTGGCCGTACTGGCGCTGGTAGGAGGTTTTGCCAGCCCGTTTATGGTAAGCACCGGCGCGGGTAATTATGTCGTGCTCTTTACTTTCATACTCCTCCTGAACCTGGGTATCCTGGTGCTGGCCTACTTCAAGAAGTGGCCCCTACTCAACCTCATCGCCTACATTTTCACAGTCATTCTTTACGGCGGCTGGCTCACCACACGTGTTATAGGCACCCCTGATCCGCCTTATATGGGGGCACTGGTATTTGCTACCTTGTTCTACCTGGTGTTCTTCGCCATGAACATCGTCTACAACATAAAGGAGCAGCGCCGCTTTACGGCCCCTGAAATTATGATATTACTTAGCAACACCTTCCTGTACTACTCCGCGGGCATGTATACGCTGGCAAATGTGGCAGGAGGCGCCTACCAGGGAGCGTTTACGGCGGCCATTGCTGTCTTTAACTTTGTTTTTGCTTACCTGCTTTATCAAAGCCCGAAAACGGATAAAAACTTGGTGTACCTGCTCATCGGGCTGGTGCTCACCTTTCTGAGCCTGACAGCGCCGGTACAGCTTCATGGCAATTATATTACATTGTTCTGGGCGCTGGAGGCCGTGCTGCTGCTATGGCTGTCGCTACGCTCCGGCATTGCCCTGATACGGGTAGCCTCTGTGGCGGTGCTCACGCTCATGTTCTTCAGTCTCGCCCTGGACTGGAACACCTATAATGATGTGCCAGAGGAACTACTGCCTATTATATTCAATAAAATATTTGTGACAGGCGTGGTGGCTGTGGCGGCGCTGGCGGCTACGCTTTGGCTGCTAAGGCAAGAACGGGAAGAGGAATTGGTGTTGATAAAGTTTCTGCCGGTGCAGATTTATCGTTTTATTGTCGGTTTCGTGTTGGGGATGGGCTTATATCTGGTGTTGCTCCTGGAACTGCGATACCAACTTGTAAATTCCTTATTAAGCTACAACACCCAGTACTTTATACTTGCCTCCTATAACTATTTTTACCTGCTGGGCCTCACGCTGCTGGCCAGGCGCAACGGCAGCGCCTTTTTTCAGAAAGCCGCTGCCGGTATGGCCGCATTGAGCATTATTATATACGTGGCGCTGCTGCACCCGCAGACTGTCTTCTTCCGCAATCAGTACCTGCTGCACAGCGAGGGCTCTCTGGGGAGCTTTATGCTTCACTACCTGCCCCTGCTGCTGGCGCTGGCGCTGCTGGTGCTTCTGCTACAAATTGTTAACCGTGCGTTTGGCTATACTTCCAAGGTGGGCAAGTCAGCGCTGTGGTTTTCGGGCTTTGCCGTGGTCTTTATAGCCAGTGCTGAGTTGGAGCACCTATCGCTGCTACGCTTCTATACTACGGAAGCGGCTTATTACCCGCTGCTGCAGCAGGTGCGCAAAATTGGTTTCCCTATCCTATGGGGCCTTAGCTCCTTTATTTTGATGATGATCGGGATGCGGCGCAAGCTCAAGACGCTACGCATCGTGTCACTGTCGCTGTTTTTCATCACGCTGCTTAAGCTGTTCCTGTTCGATATCCGGGACATTTCGGAAGGTGGGAAGATTGCGGCCTTTATCTGTCTGGGGCTGATTTTGCTGGTGGTGTCATTTATGTACCAAAAACTAAAAGTGTTAATTCTGAAAGATGATACGACCGAAGTTACGCCTGATGCCCTTAAGTAGCAACTCCTGCTCGTAATGCTCTTATGGGCCTCTATGGCCAGAGCGCAAACGTATAGCTGACAGGGGCCACATTTCACACGCGTCAGCTTCCCTCAATCGGCTATTCAGATTCTTGACAATTTAAGAGTGTGAGCAAGCTTCCCTTGAGGATAGGGCTATTTCAGGCTCTGTTTCATGTCATCCTGTAAGGATCTTGTTGGTAAGTAGCATCTGCTTAACCTCTTGGGGTAGGGCCCTCTATTTCAACCAAGTTTCTTAACAGAATGAAATTTTAGCATCTAATTTTTAGAATGGACCACCCCTGTCCTTTGAAGGGGAACAAAAGAAGCCAAAGTTTATACTTACTTCTGCGCAACCTGGTGCGCAGCTTTATACGCTGCCACACCGGCATCCAGAAACTGCACAAAATTTTCTACACTTAGATCGTACGCTATAGGCGTTACCAGCACGTCTTCCTGCGCATCCATCAGCACATAGTAGGGCTGCGCGTTTACGTTAAACTTAGTAATCTGGTAGTCTGCATACTTCTTACCGATAGAAGTTTTCTCTTTCTGATCATAGGTGCTGGTGTAGCGTTCGCTTTGTGGCAGCTCTGTTTTATCATCCACATACAAGGCTGCAACAATATAGTTCTCTCGCAGGCGCTGAAGCACCGCAGGGTCGGACCATACATTGGCTTCCATTTCGCGGCAGTTTACACAGCCATGCCCTGTAAAATCAATAAAGATAGGTTTGCCTTGCGCAGCAGCGCATTTCTTGGCCTGCTCTAAATCAAAATAGCCTTGCAGGCCGTGCGGCAGCTCAAAAATATCGCCATACTTGGGCGGCTCGCATAGTTCATTGGCATCGGATATGGCAGCACCGCCTCCCCCGTTTTGCCGGATAATGGCATTCAAGTCAAAGTCGCTGGTAGATTGCGGCGGCAGGTAACCCGAAAGCGCTTTGAGCGGCGCACCAAACATGCCAGGCACCAGGTATACGACAAAGGCAAAGGCAGCAATGGCAAAAAAGAGGCGCGGCACGCTGATATACTTCAGGTCAGAGTCGTGCGAGAATTTAAGTTTACCCAGCAGGTAAAAACCCATCAGCGTAAAAATTACCACCCAAAGCGCCAGGTATACTTCCCTGTCCAGAATGCCCCAATGGTATACCTGATCGGCTATACTTAAAAACTTAAGCGCCAGGGCCAGTTCTATAAAACCTAGCACCACTTTTACGGCGTTCAGCCAGCCGCCCGACTTAGGCAGGCCGCTCAGCCAGGACGGAAAGATTGCGAACAGCGTAAACGGCAGCGCAAAAGCCAGCGAAAAGCCAAACATACCTGCAATCGGCCGGATGGTTTCGCCCCCGGCAGAGGCTACTAGTATGCTTCCCACAATCGGGCCGGTGCAGGAAAAGGAAACCAGCGCCAGCGTAAAAGCCATAAAAAATACGCCAATCCAGCCGCCTTTATCTGCCTGGGCATCTACTTTGGTAAGAAAAGAACTGGGCAGCGTGATCTCAAACATGCCGAAAAAAGACATGGCAAAGATGATGAAGACAAAGAAGAACAGCAAGTTGGGCAACCAGTGTGTACTGAGGAAATTGGCGCCATCAGCCCCAAACAACCGCGCGACAACGGTACCGATAATAGTATAGATGGCAATAATGGAGAGGCCGTAAAATAGTGCTTTGATAATGGCCTGGCTGCGGGAACTGCTGCTGCCTGTAAAAAAACTCACCGTCATAGGCACCATTGGGAACACGCAGGGCGTGAGCAGCGCGACCAAACCCGACCCAAAAGCAACCAGCATAAATGCCCACAAGCTGCCGGTGTTAACATCTGCCGCAGGCACGGCAACAGATGCCGCCACCGTTTCCGGCGCTCTGCTCACAGCCGTGGCTGCAGTTGCATCGGCAGCAGGCGCAACAGCTTGCGTTACCGTATCCTGGCTTTCGGCAGATTGGGGTTCGGTTATAGTTGCCGTAGCATCGGGCGCGTCTTTCTGGCTGGTTTGTTGCTGCGCTGCTTTTGTTTTTTGTGCAGGCACGAGCGGTGCCTCTGTCCCGGCTGGCTTTGCTGCCGTGCCTGTCACCGTTATTTGCTTGTTGGTGAACGAGAACTCGTCATCAAACGGGATACACTTGCCATCTACGTCGGTGCAGACCTGGTACTCGTAAGTGCCTTTTACCTGCAGGCCGGGCTGCAGCACCCTGATTTTCTGGCGAAATTGTGCCGTGCCGGTAAAGTATGTATACTCTCCTTCCCACAGTTCATCATACTTCTTTTTGGGGTGCACAGGCACAATTTTGCCCAGCAGCTCATATGAGGGATCGTTGGCAAATTTAAATTCTGTTACCATCGGGCCCAGTTCCGGATCGAAATCTGAGGAATACAGGTACCAGTTTTTGTCGATTCGAACGTTAAAAATAAGTTCTACCTCCTCGCCTACTGCTACCTGCTCTTTGGACACGTCGTAGCTCCAGGAGGCTGGCTTCAGGATTTGCGCCTGGGCGGCTACCACCAGCAGCCAGAACAGCAGCGTGGTTAGTATAGGTCTTATTTTGTTATGTAAATACATGCTTTTTGCTTCTATTAAAATTGCCGCAGGCAAAAGCGCTGCAGCCTGTTAGTATGCTTGATTGTATGTGTTGCAAAAGTATGGAATTTTAGCGTGACCGGCACCTATACCTTTTCCTCGAGCTTCGGCCACGGGACAGACAACGCCTGCTAAATGCCTGATGCCGCCCTTTCTGCCCCAGAAAACATACCACCCGCCATAGGAACTGCTGCATAACAAATTTACAGTTGAAACAGTGCAATTAAACCCAAGTCAGAATATAAACATAAAATGCCACCTTCCGGCACGTAATGGCAGAATTAAAAGCTAGCATTAAGCCTAAAATAATTTAAACTATGCTTAGGCTAGTAGTAGCTGGAGCTTAATATGATATGATTATTTTTGAGTACTTTCTTGTTATATTCTTTTCATTAACTGATACTTAGCTATACTTTATTAATAGATATTGCCGCCCCTCCTATTATCTTTTCTGCTCAAAGATTAGGAGCAAATCCAATTAAAAATTAATATTTTAAAAATTTTATATAAAAACATATACATAATATAATATTGTTCGTATTTATTCTTACTTTTGCCACAGTGGAATATTTCATGTTAATATATGACTTATTTTAATCCAAGAAGGATGAGGTCGCATTCGCTAAAACGGACGATTAATGACAGCACAATGTCAGGTGTGGCACACCAGTATTTACTTTACCAAGCGTGTAAAGCTTTTAGAAAGACTATAAAAACAGAATTATAATTACCGCGATGGAGAACCTTTACACACAAGAAAATCAGCTAATGTTAAGAACAGAATGTGGCAGAGAATACGCTAATATGTTCAAGGCGACCCAACTCATGCGCGACGAGCGCCATACTTTTCATGTGATATACCGGACTTATGCTGATGAATATATTTATTCTTTCTGCAATCCCTTTCAGGATACTGGATCAGACAATACGTACCGGCTGATTTCTGAAGCAGAGGCAAAACGCATTTTTATGCAGCGCCTTTCACAGCAAAATGCCCGCGAATTATTTAATTCCTGCCAAGCTGGCACCAACTCGACCAGTAAATAATCTCTTGCCATTTGTTTGTAATGAAAAAAGCGCCGGGTGGCGCTTTTTTTATTTTCTGCACTTCCTGCTCCCAAAGACATGAAAAATGAATACATTTAAGTGCAGCTGAAACAAAAGCAGCCCTACTGTGTATCCAAACTGTTTCGGGCAAAGCATACTATTACTGCAAAAGCACGTATTTTAGTTACCTTTACACCGTTGCGGGTTTATAATTCCGGTCCTCTCTATGGCTTTAGATATTTTAATTACCATACTTCTTGTACTCCTAAACGGTTTTTTCGTGGCTGCCGAATTTGCCCTCGTCAAAGTTCGCTCTTCCCAGATTGAACTGCGGGCGCTATCAGGCAACTCTATGGCCAAGATGGCGCAGAACATGCTCACGCACCTCGACGCCTATCTTTCTGCCACGCAGCTGGGCATTACGCTTGCCTCGCTGGGCTTGGGTTGGATTGGCGAAAGTGTGGTGTCGCGGCTGGTAATCAACGTAATGGATTTTTTTGGCTACAGAGGCGGCGAGGCGCTGGCCCATAGTATAGCGTTGCCTATTTCGTTTGCCATCATCACCGTGCTGCACATCGTGTTCGGAGAACTTGCGCCTAAATCGCTGGCCATACAGCGCTCAGAATCCACGGCACTGGCGGTGTCATTTCCGTTACGCTTCTTTTACATTGTGTTTAGCCCCTTTATCTGGCTGCTCAATGGCTTTGCCAATGCCGTTGTCAGGATGATGGGCATACAACCTGCGCATGGCACCGAGGTACATTCCGCAGAGGAACTGCGCCTGCTGTTTGAACAGAGCGTGGAAAGTGGCGCTATACTGGACTCGCAACACGAACTCATCGAAAACGTGTTTCAGTTTAACGAGCGCATGGTAAAACAGATACAGGTGCCCCGCACCAGAATGGTGGCTATTGATGTAAACATTCTGGAGCAGGAACTAATGGAGGTAATCTTTAACGAAGGGTATTCGCGCCTGCCTGTATATGACGGCAACATCGACAACATTGTGGGTATACTTTATGTGAAGGACATTTTGAGCATTATGCGCCTGGGCGAACCCATCGTGATTGAAAAGCTGATGCGCCCTGCATACTTTGTGCCCGAAACCAAAAAGATAAACCTGCTGCTCAAGCAGTTTCAGCGGCGCCACATGCACATGGCCGTCGCCACCGACGAGTTTGGCGGCGTATCCGGCATTGTAACGATTGAAGATATTATTGAGGAACTGGTAGGCGAGATTCAGGATGAGTACGACGAGGAAGTGCCTATTGTGGAAGAGGTAGGAGAACATGCCTATAAAGTAAGCGGATCTGCTGCTATCTCAGATGCGAACGACTTTTTGCCTTACCCACTGCCGGAAGGTGAGGATTATGAAACGGTTGGCGGCATGGTAAACGTGCTGTATGGCCAGATTCCGGAAGACATCAGTGAAGCGGCGCATTTCCACGAATACGAGGTAAAGGTAATCGAGCGTTCGGAGCGCAAAGTAGAATGGGTGCTGCTGACGGTGCGCCAGCCCGAAAGCGAAGATGATAATAGCCGGTAAGGCAAAGCGCTACTTTTATACTTCTGGAGTAAACCAGCTGCTGTACATTACATAATTGCCGGCTGTTTTACCTAATCCAGCTACTTGTTCGGGACTTAGCTGTTTTACTTTCCGGGCGGGTATGCCCGCATAGATCCACCCCGATTCGCACACGGTGTTCTCCAGCACAATAGCGCCTGCCGCCACAATGCAGTGCTGCTGCACCAGGGCGTTGTCCATCACAATAGCGCCCATCCCTATCAGCACATTATCCTCTATAGTGCAGCCATGCACTATGGCGTTGTGCCCAACAGACACGTTGCTGCCAATAGTAGTAGCAGCTTTCTGATAAGTGCAGTGAATTACAGCGCCATCCTGGATGTTGGTTTTATCGCCGATGCGGATGCTGTTCACATCGCCCCGGATTACGGCATTAAACCAGACAGAGCAGTCGTTACCCAACACCACATCGCCCACCAGCGTTGCGTTTTCGGCAATAAAACAATTCTCGCCCATGTGTGGCTTCACACCTTTTACCGGAAGTATAACTGGCATATTTTTGAATTACGAATAAATAATTACGAATGAATCTCTGCTGGTGCAAATTTTAAGCGCAGCGTGACTTGTGCTAAAGGTATTAGAAACGCTATCGTGCATACAGAGCCTGAAGCATCAGTGTAAGGTTATGTATGAACCTTATTGTGAAACCTTTTTATCTTAGTTCAAGAAGGTGATTATGGCTTGATTGTTTTGTACTGCTTTTGAATAAACTTCCTGCACAGTTTTGAAGTAGTCTGCTAGATATTCCAAACTTTCTTCTTCATCCCAAATGTTAGGATAAATTTCTAGTTCACTCATCTTCTTTGGGTCATAGTTCTTGCTTATTTCTTCAATAGATATTTTTGATATTTCAGCATTTACCTCTTTTACTTGATCTGGTGTTAAATATTGAGCAGGCCCATAACCTAAGTCTTGGTCTTCGTCTATAAATTGTCCACTAAATAAAGTTCTGGCTAAAGGATGGTCAGAGTTCTCCAAATTTTGCCCAGTTAATAAAAAAAGTATTCCTTCCCAAGATTTGTCTATATCAATTAGATTTGAGTCTTCTTCGGCTTCGTCATCATAAACTCTATTTTCTAATAATGAACTATCTTGTAAATATTCTTTAAGTTCAGAATTGGTTACTCGAAGTAAACTTCCTATCATACTCATAATTCAATAATCTTTAGTTTTAGAGAAATTTGGGAGATTCTTTATTGAGGTTATACACAACTAGCGTCAAACCAGCAGCCGCTTCCAGGTGCCTTTATACAGATTATACTTGAGTGTGCCGGGCAGGGCTTTCCAGAAGTACTTATTAACCTCTACGGCAAAACTAGGCTGCATGTAGCAGTTGATGGTGCAGCCTTCGCAGGCGAGCAATCTGCCTTCCTGTTGCTTCAGCGCTTCCACTTCCTGGCTTAAGTATAAATCATACAGGCCGCCGTTGATGGAAAAGCTTTTGGTGCCCAGGTGGTAACAGGGAAGTACCAGCTCGTTTTCAGGTGAGATCACCAACGTAGTGCTGGCGGCTTTGCAAACCGGCTTATCCACGTGGTTGCCCCCATCCCGGCGCAGCTGTATAAATCCTTCGTTGAGATATACTTGCTTCCGTTTACCGAAAGCGCTCAAGTAATCCAGTTCCGCTTCTGTCAGTTGTTCGCCGGTGGCTACATCATTATACTCAAAAGCCGGGTTAAGGATAAGCAGCAGCTTGTTCGGAAGTATAATTTCCTGGTATACTTCCTCCAGTTGGCGCAGGTTATTCTTAAACACCGTGAACAGAATATCCGGCCGCTCTCCCAAAGCTTTCGCTACCTCAATCGACTCCATCACAAAGTCATAGCAGGCTACGCCCCGGCCGGTGTCGTGTTCGGCTTTGTCCGCTGAATCCAGCGAAAAGTGCAGCATGTCTACTTTACCTTTCAGCCGCGCAGCCATTTTAGGGTACAGCAGGCCGTTGGTGGTAAGGGTGGTGATAAAACCCATGTTGTGCGCCATACCCAGCATCTGGTCAAGCTGGCGGTGCAGCAGCGGTTCCCCGCCGGTAAAGTCTATCACCTGCACACCCAGTCGCTTTAAGTCGCGCAGGTTTTGCGCTACGTCTTCTAAAGTGATGTAAGGCGAAGGTTTCTCCCAGATATCACAAAACGAGCACCTGGCGTTGCAACGGTAAGTAATGTAGTAATTGCAAAGCACAGGTTTAGAACGAAGACGCATGGCTGGGGGAAGAATAAATCAAAATTAGGGATTATGAACCAGGTATAAGTATGAAGGCGGCAGTTTCTGTAGCTTTTTATAGCAACGGCAAGTATAAAGATAAATAAAAAACCCATTCTGCCATCACTATATCGCAAACAACATACTTGGCTGAACCAAGATACGTTATTAAAGCTCCCAGACATGATGTGTATCAGAAAGGTTTATCAGGTATAAACCTGGCGCTTATGTTAGAAATATCATTAATCATTTAACCATTAAAAACGATGAAAAAGTCTCTCCTTCTTTTGCTCTTGATGCTAACTACGGGCCTGGCAGCAAAAGCACAATTCTTTACAGCAGGTATAAAAGGTGGCATTAGTTCTTCCAGTATCGATGTGGATAATGTCGAAAATAACCTTACGCAGTTTAAGGAAGCCGATAATATAACCGGTTACCACGGCGGCGTCTTTTTAAGATTCAGGGCCGGCAATGTTTTCGTACAGCCCGAAGGCCTGTTTACCTACTCAGGCGGTAAAGTAGAGGTAAGCGATGATCCAAACAGCAGCGACGTACATATAGAGAAATTTAATCTTAACCGGCTGGAGGTGCCTGTTTTATTGGGCTACAGCTTCTTCAAGATACTCCGCATCAATGCCGGGCCGGTAGCTTCGGTATTGCTCAACGGCAAGTTTGAAGGAGAAAAGATAGACCAGTACCTCGACGATACGGAATGGGGATGGCAGGCAGGCGTCGGCCTCGACATCGGCAATATTACAGCAGATGTGCGCTACCAGACGCTCCAGAGCAGCTACAAAAATGATGCTCAGAACAATGGCTTCGACATACAGAACGGGCAAATTATGCTGAGCCTCGGCATAAAACTTATCGGCAAGTAATAGCTGATTAGCAGCCGCCGCAAACGAAAAAGTGCCGGTTCAGGGTTAAATCCTGAACCGGCACTTTTTCGTTTGCGGCGGCTTGTCATAAAATTTATACCTTCGTTCTCAGCAAAACAAGTATAAGCCATGATTCCAGCCCTTCGTTCCGGCGACAAAATCGCCATCATTGCCACTGCCCGCAAAATAACCATTCCCGAAATAGAGGTCGCTATACAGACGTTTGAGCGCTGGGGCTTGGAAGTGATAACTGGCCAGACCATCGGAGCCAGTTACAACCAGTTTGCGGGCGATGATGCTTTGCGCCTGCAGGATCTGCAACAGGCGCTGGACGACGCAAGTATAAAAGCCATTATCTGCGCCCGCGGCGGCTACGGCACCACCCGCATCATCGACCAGGTAGATTTTACCGGATTCCGGAAGCACCCAAAGTGGATTGTGGGCTTCAGCGACGTAACTGCGCTGCTTGCTCATGTGCAAAACCTGGGGCTAGAGAGTATACATGCCATCATGCCGGTGCTGTTCCCGAAAGCTGGCACTGCCGATTCTATCGAAACGCTGCGCCGCGCGCTGTTTGGCGAGGAGCTACATTATGAAGTTGCACCGCATCCGTTTAACCGCACCGGCACAGCCACCGGCCCGTTGGTTGGCGGCAACCTGTCGATGCTGTACACGCTTACCGGCACCCACTCTGATGTTGATACCACCGGCAAAATCCTGTTTCTCGAAGATCTGGACGAGTACCTTTACCACGTAGACCGTATGCTGGTGCACCTGGACCGCAACGGCAAACTGGCTAACCTGGCCGGTTTGCTTATAGGTGATATGAGCGACATGCGCGACAATGCGGTACCCTTCGGCAAAACGGCTTATGAAATTGTTCTGGAGCACACCGGCAAGTATAACTATCCTGTTGGCTATGGCTTTCCGACAGGCCACGAGCCGCTGAACCTGGCGCTGATTTGTGGCCGCGAGGCGCAGCTGGAAGTGGGTGAGCAGGGGGCGAAGCTGCAGTATTGTTAATCTTGACAGTATATGTACAACCCGATCCTCCTGAGAAGAGTCCTGCAACATGCTTATGAAGCGGAAACGGCCTGCCGGTTATTCCGTTACCTGTTCATATACTGCTGCCAGTTCACGATGAGCACCTTTTCTTCCTCCAGCAACAGGTAACCAAAATCGTAGCAGAAGTGGTAGGTATTACCTTTCTGGGTGCGGTATTGGTGGGTGAAGTACCCAAAGTCGAAGCCGGCCTGCCGGAGCACCTGCCGCCGGACAGTAGTCTTGCCCTCAGGGCTGGCATGGCGCAGCACCTGCCGGTTGTGTCGCAGCGTTGCGTTGATGTCGCGCATCAGCTGCTCCCCCTTGTCTGCCAGCTTCCGGACGTTGCCGGCTGTGGCGCGGCACTGGTCGGAGCAGAACTTCTTATCTGCCCTGCCTGCCAGCGGCTCACCACACTGCCCGCATACCCTGGTGTTTTTCTCCATGCCTGTTGTGCTATCCGTAAGTATCCGGGTTATCCGCATACTTACGGATATATACGGGTAATTTACGGGTAGAGCCGGCGGATATGGTAGTTTAGCGCTTAAACAAACTCCGGCCATGTACCAACACCAGATATCCGCTCCCGTACTGTACCTGAACCCGCTGGCGCACGAAGGCAAACAGTTTATCCGCATTTGGCATAAGCCCAACCCGTTTATCAGCAAAAGACTGAAGGAGGCTGCCTGGTTAAAGTACAGCACTACCTACAAATGCTTTGTGATGCACCACACGCCGCAGGCTATTGAAATGACCTGCACATATTTTCAGGGGCTGGCACAGGTAAATACACGCTATTTGTACCGCCCTAAAAGACTAAAACCCGGCAAGCTGGTGTCGGTGCTGTCTGGTACGCAACTCTGTGAGCCCCTGCAGAAGCTTCCGGAACTCCCTGTCGTTCGCCTGCAGCCGATGCTTGGCGAAGGCGGCGCTACTGTTATCAGCATTATTTTCAGGAGAAACCATCAACTCTACAGCTTGCTCAGGCACAGCAGGCAGGTCAGTTGGCAGAAGGAACAGCGCTGCTTCGCCATACCTGCGGGCGGGCAAAGCATACAGGCGCTGGCCGACGAACTGCAAGGCGTGTGCCGGCTGTGGCTCAGCCAGGAGCTGCAGGTACGCGACGTAGCCCTGATGCAGACACTCTGGGAGCAGACGTATGCCAAAGACAGCACTTATATTACCTGCCCGCTCCCCTACCTGGAAAAGCTTTTCCTGCTGAACTACAGCCTGAACACCCTTCGCTCCTATCATAGCCTGCTGCTGCGCTTCCTGAACGGGCACAGGGAGAAGGGCATGGAGGCCATTAACGCCTTTACGGAAGAGGATATTAATAGCTACCACCGCAACATGGTGCAGGCAGGCACTTATTCCTGCTCCTTTGTGAACCAGAGCATCAACGCCGTTAAATTTTACTACCAGCGGGTGCTGGGGCGGCATGAGGTGCGGCTGAATAACGTGGAAAGGCCCGAAAAGCCTGAAAAGCTGCCCCTGGTGCTTAGCAAGCAGGAAGTGGCAAAGATACTCTCTGCCACCGATAACCTCAAGCACCGCTGTATGCTGCAACTGCTGTATGCCGGTGGCCTCAGGATCGGCGAGGTAATCCAGTTGAAGATAACCGATGTACAGTCTGCGCGGAACCTGCTGCTCATCAGAGGAGGCAAGGGCAAGAAGGACCGCACCACCTTGCTTTCGCAGAAGCTTTTGCTTAGCCTCAGAGCGTACTATAAAGCATATAAACCCAAAGTGTGGCTGTTTGAAGGGCAGTTTGGAGGACAATATACGGCAGATAGCCTGCGGAACGTTTTCCAGGCCTGCCGGGTGAAAGCCGGGATACAAACCAAAGCCACGCCACACACGCTGCGACACTCCTTTGCCACACACCTGCTGGAGCAGGGAACAGACCTGCGCTACATTCAGGCACTGCTGGGGCACAGGAACAGTAAGACAACGGAAATTTATACCCATGTTACCTCGTATGCCCTGGATAAAATTGTGAGTCCGCTTGATAATCTATAGAAAGACACTATATTAGCTTCATGAAATGTGTAATATGATGGTTTTCTATACTACGCCGGAAAAAGTAATAAAGAACAACCCAATATACCTTCATACATAGTGCAAATAGCAGGAGTAGCTCCTGCTAGCTGGTAGTTGGCGGTCATTGTAAACATGAGTTCTCGCGGCGGCCAGCAAAAAAATCAGCGAACCCGACAAAAAGAATCGGCAAGAGTCGCAAAAGTAAAGCAGCAAAATCTTAGATTAAATTTACAAAAGTTGGGAACGCCGCCCGACTTTAATCAACGAAAGTAGCAGAAGTCGAAGAAGAGGAATTGACGTTGCGTTTGCGCAAAAAGAATTTATCGGCAATACGCGCAGCCCGACTTCAAAAACGCGTTTTCTGCCTCGTTTCCGGAAATGAAGGCAAAAACGGACGAGTAGTATTAGATTCTTTTTCGCTCGGCAAGCTGTTTTCAGGCTGTTTTTTGAAAATCAGGCCAAAAATAAAATTAGAAAATATCAGCAAGTATAAAGAAACAACGTCCGCCAACATTGTATAAAAATCATCTCGGCCGACGGCCTTCGCCGTTTTTTATACTAACCGTTAGCGGTTATCTAATCGTGATTTTTCGGCATAATTCCACTACCTAAAATCTACGTTGCTTCTAATCCGTTTGCCTGTTTTTGCAGTTTTGAACTTTCCGAAAGTTTATAGGTAAAATGGTTTTCGCGGCTTTTGTCGGATTGCGCAATCGTTACGTTGTCTTTGCGCTGATTCGGACAAAAATGTGTGTACGTTTTGCTCGCCGTGTAACACTCATCGGCGGAAGTCGAAAATTAGTGTTGCGGCTTATTTATCGGATTGCGCAATCTTTGTCGGTCTTTCAGTGACATTTTCCGAAAAAATACTTTGTCTTTTTAACCGCCAAAAACTAATTCAATCTAAATTACGCAAAAACAGAACTTCACTTCCGTCTACAAGACAACCGCTAATTGAGTAGACGGCCCCGCCAGGATTAGCTGACGGGGTGCGCCTCTCACACCACTGTACATGCGGGTCTCGCATACAGCGGTTCGTTAAGCTGTGGAGCTACTTTCTTGTAGTAATCGAGCATTGATTCGTACCCCCTCCGGACAAGCCGCTTCACTGTCACCGTCGTTATCAGGATTGGACTTTGAGCCACGGCCCAGCCTCCCTTCCTGGTTCTGCTCCAGGCATAGGCCTGCCACTTGGGGACGCCCAGCCGAATCAGGTTTTTCCTTTTCCGTT